>Ga0335074_10003750_pt1 | contig 20850 bp, 15 predicted proteins | sample Lox_Sample_23_FD_206715 | JGI IMG/M metagenome (GOLD analysis project Ga0335074, IMG submission 206715) | Soil microbial communities from Loxahatchee National Wildlife Refuge, Florida, United States - Lox_Sample_2.3 | ecosystem: Environmental > Terrestrial > Soil > Wetlands | place: USA... | reverse complement strand
GGGCTGGATTACAAGCCGGAGGAGATCATCATCTCCACCGGCGGCAAGCAGGTGATCTTCAACGCCATGCTGGCGACGCTGGACAAGGACGACGAGGTCATCATCCCGTCGCCGTGCTGGGTCAGCTATCCGGACATCGTCAGCCTGGCCGACGGCAAGCCGGTGCTGGTGCCGTGCGGCCAGAACCACGGCTTCAAGCTGCGCGCCGAGGACCTGGAAGCAGCCATCACGCCGCGCACGAAATGGTTCATGCTGAACAATCCGTGCAACCCGACGGGCGCGGCATACAGCAAGGAAGACCTGAAGCCGATCTGCGACGTGCTTATGAAGCATCCGAATATCTGGATCTTCACCGACGACATCTATGAGAAACTGGCCTATGACGGCTTCAGGCCGGCGACCATCCTGGAGGTTGAGCCGCGTCTGCGCGACCGTACGCTGACGATGAACGGGTGCTCCAAGGCCTATGCGATGACCGGCTGGCGCATCGGCTTTGCCGGCGCGCCGGTGGCGCTGATCAAGGCGATGGACAAGCTGCAGAGCCAGTCCACGTCCAACCCCAACAGCATCGCGATGGCGGCGGCGGTCGAAGCATTGACCGGGCAGCAGGACTCCATCGAGGAAATGCGGAAGATCTTCGAGGAGCGCCGCGACCTGGTGGTGCGCGAACTGAACAAGGCGCCCGGGCTGAACTGCCACAAGCCGGAGGGGGCGTTCTACGTCTATCCCTCGATCCACGGCTGCATCGGCAAGACCACGCGCTCGGGCAAGAAGATCACTGACGACGAGAGTTTTGTCCTGGCGTTGCTGGAAGAGGAAGGCGTGGCGGCGGTGCACGGTGCGGCGTTCTGTTATCCGGGGCATATCCGCATCGCCTACGCCAACGCAACGTCGGAGCTGGAGGACGCCTGCCGCCGCATCCAGCATTTCTGCGAAGGCCTGCACTGATGTCCGCGACCACCACCGCAGCCACTGGGCCGCGCCTGGCGCAGCGGCTCAGCCGCGTGCAGGTGGCAGCCAGCGTGCAGATGACGATCAAGGCGCGCGAGCTGCGCGCGGCCGGCAAGGACGTGATCACGCTGACCACCGGCGAGCCGAATTTCGACAGCCCGCCGCATGCAATCGAGGCCGCACACCAGGCGGCGCTGAAGGGCGATACCAAGTACCCGCCGCAGGATGGCACACCCGCTTTCAAGCGCGCGATCCAAGCGAAGTTCAAGCGTGACAGCGGCATCGACTATGCGCTGGACGAGATCTGCGTCGGCAATGGCGGCAAGCAGTGCTTGTTCAACGCCATCATGGTGACGGTCGATCCGGGCGACGAGGTGGTGATCCCGGTGCCATCGTGGATCGCCTACGCGCAGATGGTGCAGCTTGCGGAAGGCACGCCGGTCTTCGTGAGTTGCCCGCAGAACAACGGCTTCAAACCGCGGCCAGAGGATATCGACGCGGCGATCACGCCGAAGACCAAGTGGCTGGTGCTGAACAGTCCCAACAACCCGACCGGCGCTGTGCTGGGCGCGGAGGAGATGAAGGCGATCGCCGCGGTGATGCGCAAGCATCCGCATGTCTGGATCCTGTGCGACGACATGTATGAGCATTTGATCTTCACCGGGGTAGAGCATGCGACGATGGCGCAGGTGGCACCGGACCTGAAGGATCGGGTGCTGACGGTGTCGGGGGTGTCGAAGACCTACGCGATGACGGGATGGCGCATCGGGTTTGCCGGCGGCCCGAAGACGCTGATCCGGGCGATGGTGAACATGCAGGGCCAGGCGACGGCGGGCATCTCCACTGTTGGCATGGCGGCCGCCGTGGCGGCGTTGAACGGCCCGCAGGATGGGGCGCGGGCGCAGAGCGTGGCGTATCAGCGCCGGCGCGATATCGCGGTGGAGATGCTGAACGCGGCCAAGGGGATTACGTGCCACAAGCCGGAAGGTGCGTTCTACGTGTTTCCCAATGTGGCGGGATGCCTGGGTCACACGACGGCAGGCGGCAAGGTGCTGCGAACCGATGAGGACGTGTGCCTCGCGCTGCTGGAGGACAAATACGTCGCCACCGTGCATGGCGCGGCGTACCATATGAGCCCGTATCTGCGGATCAGCACGGCCACGGATGATGCATCGCTGGTCGAAGGCTGCAAGCGCATCCAGGCGTTCTGCGAGGGGCTTCGGTAGCCTCTTCCGCGTAGCGGGAGGGTCGAGACGCGACTCGTCGTGGGTGAGGGTGATCGGGTCGCTGCGCATTGTCATCGGGTGCCTGAGAAGTGTACCGACCCGATCACCCTCACCCTCGGTGCTTTGCACCTCGACCTCTCCCGCGTGGCGGGAGAGGTTCGCGGTTGACGAATCACCCTCACCTTCGGTGCTTTGCATCTCGACCTCTCCCGCATGGCGGGAGAGGTTATGGTTGACGAATCGCCTGCGTTCTGCCCCTCCTCCTCGTACTATGCCGCCTTTATCGATCGAGACTCTCGCGCTTCCGTATTGCTCCGCACGCGTCGAATGGCGGCGCAGCACACGTGCACGGCGTGTCAGCCTTCGCATCGATCCCCGTGGCGGCAATGTCGTCGTCACCCTGCCGCCGCGCGCTGCACGCAGCGCCGGCATGGCCCTGTTGACGACCCACGCTGACTGGGTCGCGAGTCGGCTTGCCGCGTTGCCGGACCATGTGCCGCTGGTTGACGGCGCCATGGTGCCGATCAACGGCGTGCCCTATTGCATCCGCCACGTCCCGCAACATCGCGGCGTTGCCTGGATCGTGGAGCAAGAGCTGTTCGTCACCGGCGCGCCGGAATTCGTCAGGCGCCGCGTGATCGACTTCCTACGCACCGAAGCGCGCCGGAAGCTGTCGGGCCTGGCGGCAGCCAAGGCCGCCACGATCGAGGCAAAGCCGCGGCGCGTCGTGGTGAAGGATACGCAAAGCCGCTGGGGAAGCTGCGCGCCTGACGGTTCGCTGGCCTTCAGTTGGCGCCTGATCATGGCGCCCGAATTCGTGCAGGACTACGTCGCCGCCCACGAAGTTGCTCATCTCCAGCACATGAATCACGGCAAACGATTCTGGGCGCTGGTGGATCGGCTTACGCCGCATACCGTCGCTGCGGTTCCCTGGCTGCGCCGGGAAGGTTCCCGCCTGCTGCGAATCGGATAGCCGCTGCGGTTTGGTTATAGCGTACCGGCCCGATCACCCTCACCCTCGTCGCCTGCGGCGCCTCGACCTCTCCCACTGCGTGGGAGAGGTTTTGTCTTCTTCAAACGCTGATCTCGTCGAGTTCCTTGCCGACATGGTCCGGCGTGAACGCCCAGATGCCCAGCGCCATCAGCACCATGGCCACCGGGATCACCAGGAAGGCCGCAGCGAACGAGCCAGTGTGCTGCTGCAAGGCAATCGAGACGAACGGAAACAGCACGAACCCGACCAGCCATGCGACCGACCACGAAAATCCGTTGCCAACGCCACGGATGCGCGTTGGATACACTTCCGCCGTCAGGATCATGCTGGGCGCCCAGAAGCCCAGGAAGCCGATGCTCCACAGCAGGCCGTAAATCCACAGCGCCGTGTTGCTGGTCGCAAACACCCATAGCGTCATGAACACCGCGCCCTCGGCCAGCATGATGTAGAACGCGGGACGGCGGCCAAAACGGTCGGAAATCCAGCCCGCCGCCAGCAGGCCCAGAAATCCGACCAGGCCCCACCAGACATAGAACATGCCATAGGTGGCGGTGGACCAATGCCGCTCCTGGGCCAGATAGAGCGGCATCCAGCCGCCTACGGTGCCGTAGATCGTGGTGCTGCAACACGCGACGAAGGTCGCCGCCGCTGTGTTGCGCCACATGTCCGGCAGGAACAATTGCCGCAGCGGCACGCGCTTCGCCTTGTCGAGCCACGCCTGATCTGCCGGTGCCAGCGGCGTACCTGTGGCGCGCGCCTCGCGGATGCGGCTGATGCGGTCCTGCATGCGCACCCAGTACGGCGATTCGGGACATTTCGCGCGCACATAGACCGCGATCAGCGCCACCACCGCCGGCACGGCGAAGGCAAGACGCCAGCCGTAATCGGCGATGACGAAGGTCGCGATGGCACCGGCCGCGGCAGCGCCGAAACACCATGTGCCGCGGTTGATGCCGATCGCACGTCCGCGCAGATGCGCCGGCCAGGTTTCCGCGACCAGCATCGAGCCCAGCGCCCACTCACCATTCAACGCGAAATTCACCGCACAGCGCGCCGCGACGAAGGTGGCAAAGGTGGGAGAGATCGCCACCACCGGCATCATCAAGGAAAACAGCGCAATGTTGAGCGCGAGCAAGGTGCGCCGGCCGTAGCGGTCGGCCAGCCAGGGCCAGACAAACATGCCAGCGATGCCGATCAGCAGCGCGATCTGGAGGCCGGAGCGGTATTCGGGAATGGAAATGCGGTAGTCACGGATAACCAGCGGTGAGGCGAGCGCGAAGATGACGCCGTCCATGCCGTCGAAGCCCCAGCCCAGGCCATTGGCGGCGGCAATATGCCAATGCGTGCGGGTGACGCGGGTCTGGTCGCTCGCCTCGCGAAACTTCGCTTGCTCACGATAGCGCGCCTCCAGCGGGCCAATTTGAATCGCAGAGGGGGCGAGACCGGTGGCACTCATGATGACGTTTCCCCTGGTTTGTTGCGCCACGGCCCGTCATTCGGAGGACGGAGGGCGATGGAACGAAGGGGGAGTTTGCTGGGTCCGCGCTGATTCAACAAGAACGACCCATGACGGTCCGGCCATGACGATCAGGCGTGAACAGGCAACGATGGGAACGATGCCGCGACTCGCATAAGAAAACCGCCCGGCGTTGCCACCGGACGGCTTCCTACAACTCTCAACGGACGCTGCGGTCAGTGCTGGCCACCCTTGCGGCCAGCCTCTGCGCCCCGCTCGCGGTCCTGGGCAAAGTTGCCAGGATTCTGCGACGCGCCGCCGCCGCCGTGGCTCTGCTCTCCGCCCCTGCGGCCTGCCTCGGCCGCGCGTTCGGGGTCATTGGCAAAGTTGCCACCACTGTGCTGCCCGCCAACATGGCCGGCGCGCGACGCCTTCTCGCGGTCTTCGGCGAAATTGCCAGGATTTGTAGTACGTCGTTGTTCCGTCATCACGTGTCCTCTCTTGCCAATAAGGCAATTGACGCGGCCTTGCGGACCGGTCATCAACTCAACGATGTGCGCCGCGGCAGGTTGAGTTCACAATATTTGTGAGATGACCCGGCGGCGGCGTTCAAATTCCATACGCCGAACGTCATTCCGCGCGCCGCCTGATCCCAATCACGGGTATCCCAAAGTCGTGGAGACCGCATCGCCACTTCGCGCGCCAACAGACAACACCTCCGATCCCGTAACGTTTCATTCCGGGCGGTCCGGACGCACGGCGCGTGATCAACTTGCGATGACGGGTAGCCCGCGGACGCGGCGGCACGGCAACACCGAGCAAAGCCTCACCAGATCATGCCCCTCTCCTGGGCTTTCTGCTTCCGTGCGGTGGGGTTTGACGCGGTCAGCCACTCAGTCACCGGCATGAACCGCGGGGCGAGGAAGTGATAGGTTTGTTCCAACACGGCGCGGGTGCGCTGGTCGTAAACCGAGCCAATCGTTTCCCATTCCAGCAACAACGGCTGCCAGGCCCGCACGGTGCGGTACAGCCAGTCACGATTGGAGCGGATGAAGGTCCGCTGGCTTTCCAGATTGCGCAGTGCCGCCATCACTTCCCCCGTCTGCGCATCCAGTTCCTCGAAGCGGCCGCCGATGCGGCGCACCGCCGTCGCGTTCAGCCGGCGCACCTGCACCAATTTCTCGAGTTGCGCCTGATCGCCACGCCATCCCTGCGCCAGCCGCGCGAGCTTCAGCGACACGCCTTGCACCGGCACCAGCAGCCGCTCGCGCAGCGCCTCTACGTAAGCGAGTTCCTGCGCCAGCGACTCCAGCATCTGCGGAACCGCGGTGTCCGAAACCTTCAACTCTTCCGCGGCTCGGCGGTACGCCTCCCGGAGCCTTGGCCGCAGCGCCGGATCGTCGGCTGCTGCGATCAGTTCCATTGGCTCCAAATGGGCGTGATCCGGGGAATTGGCCGGGTCCACCCCGGCAACCAGATTCAGCCGCAATCTCGCCAGCCCGAGTTGCCGATGCTGCAATTCCGGCTCCCAGCTTGCTTCCCCGCTCAGCACCTCTGGCGGCAGAGGGTCGCCCGGACGCAGGGTGGTGACGAAATCCAGCGCCGCGGCGATCAGGGCCAGCATGTGGCCATCTTCGGATTCGTCGGGGATGTTGAACTCGCGTTGCAGCGCACGCAGCGGCAGGGCGGCCTCCCGCTCACCCAGCAGAACCACCATGACCGGCGTCCCGTCGGTTTCCGCGCGCCGGAACAGGGGCTCGCCGAAACGGCTGAACAGGCGGTGACGGAGAACGCAGCGGTTTGGCGGAGCGGTGGATGTGGAGGTCATGGCGCGCGCGGCAGTGGCTTCCTGGCCGACAGCAGACCATGCCCGGATGAACGGAACCCTAACGGCGGCCACATGAACAGATTCCTAACCGCCCGGACATCTCCCGACTGAGCCATGTCAGGCTATACCGTCAGGATGACCCCACTCGCCTGGCTCGTCGGATTGTTCTTGCCTGCCTGTGCGGCCATCGGCGCCCGCGGCCTGCCGGTGCCGCCGCCGACAGACCTGGCGCATATCAGCCGCCCCGCCAGCCCGAACACCGCCCTGGCGGCACCGGCCGGCTTCCACCCTGCTCCCGATATTGTCACCCCGGTGTTTCCGGCATCCGCGGAGCAGCTTTTCGCTGCGGTGCAGAAGGTCGCGGCTGCAGAACCGCGCACATGGGCCGCTGCCATTTATGCGGACCGAATGCAGGCGGATTGGGTGGTGCGCAGCGCTGTGTTCAATTTTCCCGATCTGGTCACGGCGCAAATTGCACCGGCCGGACTAGGCGCTGCCACACTCGTGCTATATTCCCGGAGCGTTTACGGCTATTCCGACCTCGGCGTCAACCGGCGACGGGTGGTGGCGTGGCTTGCCGCGCTTGATCGAACGCTCAACCCAGCCAAAGAAAGATGATGGTTACATGCGTGGACTTGGCTCGTTCCTGAACGACGCGTTCCGGCTGGCAAAGCCGTATTTTACTCGCTCGGACGAGAGATTGTCCGCCTGGGGCTTGCTCAGTGCCATCATTGTCTTGAATCTGGCGCAAGTGGGCCTGTCGGTTGTGCTGAACTTCTGGCGGCGCGAATTCTATAACTCGCTGCAGCAGAAGAACTGGCACGCCTTCGCCGACCTGATCTTCGTGTACCGCTTCACACCGAGCGGGCTGATGCCGGGGTTCTGCGAACTGGCGGCAGTATTCATCGGCATCGCGGTCTATTCCGTGTACTTGAACCAGTGGCTGCAAATCCGCTGGCGGCGTTGGATGACGACGGTTTTTCTGGATGAATGGCTGGCTGACCGCGCCTATTACCGCATCAGCCTCACCACCGACCGCGCCGCGGTGGGCACCGACAACCCGGACCAGCGTATTGCGGAGGATCTGCGAGACTTCACCGACAACACACTCTCGCTCGGACTTGGCTTGCTCTCCAACATCGTGTCCCTGTTCAGCTTCGTTGGAATCCTGTGGGGTCTGTCCGGCGATATCACGCTGTTTGGTCTGACCATTCCTGGCTACATGGTCTGGGTCGCGCTGATTTACGCCGTGGTGGGAAGCTGGTTCACGCATCTGGTCGGCCGGCCGCTGTCAGCGTTGAATTTCCGCCAGCAGCGGGTGGAGGCCGATTTCCGTTACGCGCTGGTGCGCATCCGCGAAAACATGGAAGGCATCGCCCTGCAACGCGGGGAGCAGGAAGAAAAAGGCGTGCTGCATCACCGGTTCCAGGCGGTGATCGGCAACTGGTACGCCATCATGGTGCGGATGAAGCTGCTGAACACGTTGACGGTTGGGTACGACCAGGTGGCTGTGATCTTCCCGGTGGTCGTCGCCGCGCCGCGCTATTTCTCCGGACTGATGGAGCTGGGCGGGATGATGCAAACGGTCGGCGCGTTCGGCCAGGTGCAAAGCGCGCTGTCCTGGTTCGTCGGCGCATATGCGTCGCTGGCCAATTGGCGCGCGATCGTCGAACGTCTGACCACCTTCCACGGCGCGATTGTCAATGCACGCGCCGCCGCCGCCCAGGGGTTTGAGCGGGTCGAAGCGGCCGACGGCACCGTGTCACTGCACGATGTCACCGTCGCCTTGCCGAACGGACACAACCTGCTGGAGCATGCGGAGCTGGTGCTTCGGTCCGGGCATTCGGTGGCGATCACCGGACGCTCCGGCACTGGCAAGTCCACCCTGTTCCGCTGCTTTGCCGGCATCTGGCCATTCGGCCGCGGACGCGTGGCGATGGCGAAGAATGCGTTTTTCCTGCCGCAGCGGCCTTACATTCCGCTGGGCACGCTGCGGCACGTGCTGACCTATCCGCACGCAACCAACACCTACACCCGGGAGGCGATCGCGCAGGTGCTGACCGATGTCGGGCTGCACGACCTGATCGGCGAGATCGACCATGATTCGAACTGGCCGATGCGGCTCTCTGGTGGCGAACAACAGCGTGTCGCGATGGCACGGGCGATGCTGGCGAAGCCGGACTGGGTGTTCCTGGACGAGGCGACCGCAAACCTCGATCCGGAAGGCGAGTCAGAATTGTACCGTTGCCTGCGCCAGTACCTGCCGCAGGCAACGATTGTTTCCATCGCCCACGGGGATTCGGTGGCAGCTTTCCACGATCAGCGGCTGGTGTTCCGCCGGGAGGAAGGGCGCCCGGGAAAGCTGGGACCCGTGGAGCCTATTCCGGCGGCGGCGAATTAGCGACTGGCTCGGAAGCAAAAGCGGCGGCGTGGCGGCGTGACCTGACAGCCTGAGCGGCCGCGGGGACGCTCATCCGGTCGGGAAAAGCATTCGCCGGCGGCGGCCGACGCAGCCTGGAAGCTGGACGGCGTCAGGAAATCCGGACTGCATGAGGCCGGCACGTGCGCCTGCGACGTGATTTGCCAGCAGGAGCCGGCACCCCTTCGCTGCAACTCCTGGGGCGTTCAGTTACTGGGGCGTTCAATACCACCGGTGCCGGCGCCAGAAGGCCGCCGCGTTGTCGGCGGTGCCATAGCGGGCGCGAATATATCTGATACCGCCCTGCGCCTCCTCCACAGCGTTGCCGAAAGATGCCGCACCGTTGGGGTTGTAGTGGTAGTTGGCAGCGGTCAACTGATACAGGCCGCGCGCCGAGTGGATCGGGCTGTGCACGCCCACCTTGCCGGCCGACTCCTGGGCCATGATGAAGGCGAGGCTGGGTTGCCAGGAGGCGGGCACGCCCTCCAGCGCCATTGCCTGGTTGAGCGCGGAGGTTGCCGTGGCTGGCAGCGCCGCGGTGGATTTCGCCGGCGCGGAGGCCGGGACCCGCGCAACAGCGCGATGGACGGGGCCCAGGAAGCGGCCGGTGGCTGCCTTGCCCTGGAAGGCGCGCATCAGGACCTGTTGGAAGCTGGCTGGTGCGTGCGACTGGCCGTGGCGGCGCGCGTGGTGCCGGGTGGTGGGGTCCGCCGAGTCGGCTGCGTGTCCCGGATGCACTGCGTCGGCCATCCGAGCAGGAATAGCGGTAGAATCTTTCGGAAAGGTAAATGCCGCAGGATTTCCGCCGGCCACCCATTGCGCCGCACACTGCCTGTGCTGCTTGCCCGGCGCCGCAGACACCGCGCCGGCATGTTTCAAAAGGTAGCGCCAGAGCGATCAAGTCTCTGCCCTTTGCCAACTTCTGAGATTTTCGAAATAGGAGTCACGTCATTCGAGGCGGATTGTGCCTAACGCGCCAAGTCGCAAGCTGCTGATGCTGAGCCGGCATGAAGCGCCGGCACGCACCATGCTGCGATACGAGCGCGTGATTCAATGCCGCAAAGGCCGCCTGCGCCGCCGGGCAATCAACGCATATATAACGCGCATATTATTGTTGCCGTTCATGCAGAAAACGGCCATTCTGACTTTTATACCATTCGGGAAACGTTGTTAAGGAATTGTGACATGGTAGACCCATCCGGTATCGCGGGTACGCAGACGACCTGGGAAAATTGGAGCGGGAACCTGCTGCACAAACCGCCAACCGATGGCTACGGCTATTATTTCATGCCAACGACGCGGGACGAACTGAAGGCCATCCTGGCCCAGGCCAAGGCGCTCGGCGCAACCGTGCGCGTGTCGGGGCAGCGCCACTCCCAGCCGCCGCTCGTCGCCGATGACAATCGCAACAATCCACCCGCCAAGCCTGACACGCTGCTGGTCGATATGTCCTGTTATATCGACATTGGCGAGACAGGCATCGAACGCGGTCCCGGTGCCAACCAGATCACGGTGAATCCGGGTGTGCGGGAGGACTTTGTCGATGCATTCCTGACCAGTAACAACCTCATGTTCAGGACGGTCACGGCGGGAGGCTTTTTCAGCCTCGGCGGCATGACCGCGGTTGACGTGCACGGCGCCACGCTCGATGCGCCGGTTTTCGCCGAGACCGCTTCGGCTTTCACCATCCTCGGGGCCGACGGCACCGAGACGGTGATCGACGCCAGCACGCCCCCGGTGGGCAATTGGAAGCCGCTGCAGTTCGCCCGGGTCTCGCTCGGCGGGCTGGGCATTGTCACGCGGATCACCCTCGATGTGCTGCCGCGACCCTATGCGAACACGCTGCAAGGCAGTACGAACCGATATCTGCTGAAGGACCGGCAGGCGTTCATCAACCAGTTCAAGACGCTGACGGCGACGTTCGACCGGATGGAGGTGTTCTATTCACCCTATGCCGCGGCGCCGAATGTGCCGTTCGTGCCATTGCCGAATTTCCTCGTCCTCGGCTGGAACGTTGTCGCGGATCCTAATCCGAAGATACCAAACAGTGTGGTTGATCCGGCAACGGCGTGTACCCTGGCAGGAAAAGGCGAGTTCGGTGCGCCGTTCCTCGGTGGACTTGCCGGGTATGCCGCGAAATACGTGCGTGAATCGCAGTACTTTTCGAATCCCTACTTGCCATTTCACTTTCCGCCGGTGCCGACCGCCGGCTATGCCGCCATCGCGCTGGACGAGATCCAGTCCCAAACCGACGCGGCGAACAAGAATTACTCCGACCTGTGGCTCAGCGAAGCGTCGCAGGTCATGTTCATGTCCTATTTCTTCGAGATGCCGCAGTTCGACGATGCCGGTTTGGGAAAGGTTTGGGACGGCATGGACGCCGTCGCACGCCGCGTGATTCAGAACGGCGCCTTCCACATCGCCGCCCCGATGGAGTTCCGCTTTATCAAGGCAGGCGACAGCGCGATGTCGGGCGCTTACTCGACGAATCCCAACGCAACGTTCGTCAACCTGGACCTGATCGGCTTCATTGAGCCCACGCCATCGGCCAACTATCCGCAGGCTCTGCTTCAGTTCTTCGCCGACGTCGAGCGGGATTGGGTCGCCATGGGGGGTATGCCGCACAACGGCAAGATGTACGGGTTCTACGATCCGACCGCCCCGGCAGGAAGCTACACCGCCGCTTTCAACCCGAACTTCCTGGCGAATCTCCGGGCCCGCCGGGGCGAGCGTCTGACGGCCTTCAATGAGTACCGAAAAGCGCGCGATCCCGATGGCCTGTTCTACAATGCGTATCTGAAGCTCCTCCTTGGGGGGTGAGACGGGCGACGCGCGGGGTATCCGGCCGACGGCTGGCGCCGGCGCGCGCCCTGGGGTGGCTTTTCCAAGCGCTGCGGCTTGTTGTCCTGACGGTGCCATGATGGCGATCGTGCTGCCCACGGCTGCAGTGGTCGTGGTTAACACCTTGAATTCGTTGGTGCGCCCGGCAGGACTCGAACCTGCAACCAAACGGTTATGAGCCGTCCGCTCTGACCAATTGAGCTACAGGCGCACGTCGGGCGACGTTAGCATCCCCACCCCACCCGGCGGGAGAGGGTACCGGGCACTCTCGTCACCAGGAGGGGCTGCCGAGGTTGGCCGGGATGGGATAGGGCCCCGTACCGACCCGATCACCCTCACCCTCGATGCTTCGCATCTCGACCTCTCCCGCGCGAAGCGCGGGAGAGGTTTCTGTCATTCATACTTGCAATATTCGTTAGATTATGTTAGAGAGTCGCCGCCCGGCTCAGCGCCGGCCGTCGCCGACCACAGCCAGGGGACCTTCCATGACCACCGCATTTGATCCGACCGCTTCGCCCGTACTGTTCCGGAGTGCCGCACGATGACCATGGCGCTGATCGCGCCCGGGCGCCCGATGCTGCTGGCGCCGGGAAGGCCGGCATTGCTGAGCCCCCTTGCAGGCGCAGGCACCAGTCCCGTTCTAACACCCGCCGCAATCGCCGGGCTGTCGGGCTGGTGGGACGCCAGCACCCCCTCGGACATTCTTGGCCCCTCCGGTGCCGCGCTCGCCACGTTCGGAGGATCGGTCGGCGGCCTTGCGGACAAGTCGGGCGCAGGCGCGGCCCTGACCGTCTTCCATCAGGCCAGCAGCGCCACGACCGCACCGATCGCCACACCGCGCCTGAACGGACTGCTGGGCGGGGTCGGGCGCAACACCGTCGTGCCGCCGTCGCTGCCCGCCAACGGTCAGCAACTCCCGCTGATGGACCCCGACCAAGGATTGCTCTCGTCACCGATCGCCATCGGGTCCGGCAGCGCGTGGACCCTGTGGATGGTCTGGTCACGGCCGAACTGGCGGCAAGCATCCACCGCCGCCAGCACGTTGCTCAGCATCAACGGCACAGTCGCTCTGGCCGCCGACAACACCGCCGGCAGCAACCGCCTGATCCTGTTTCCCGGTGCGCGGCAGACTGTGCTGACTGCCACATTGGAGCGCCGCCATACCCATGCGGTGATCCTGCGCAACAACGCCGGCAGCGGCATCGATGTGTGGCTGGACGCGACCCAGGTTGCCACCCTGGCCCCCAATCCGCTGCCTGCGTCCCTTGCGGCACCGCTGTTGTTTCTGCACAGCGGTGCCGCGAACGGCGGCGCGGAGTGCTGGTTCCACGAGGCCGCGACCTGGCCACGCGCGCTGGCCGCCGGCGATATCGGCAACCTGCTGAACTACCAGGCCCGCTGGACCCTGGGCGCCCGCAAGGGTGTGCAGATTCTGGTGACGGGGCAGTCCAATTCCGGCAACGGCCTGAACGACGGCGCCTGGCACTTGCTCGCCCAGGGCGTGGCCTGGCATCTGGGTGCGCTCGCCTATGGCGTGGTCGGCTGCTACGGTGCCCCGCCCGCAGCGACGTGCATCCATGGCGAGGGAATCTATCCGGTGCCGGCGCTCGGTCTCACCGGCTCATTCCTGAACAATCCAGGCGACGGCAGCAGCCCGTCCACCTGGGACCTCGGCACCGATGGACAGGCGGTGCAGACCTGGCTCGGCACAACGGCGGACACCGTGCCGGAAGACGCCGCCGACATCGCCGCGCTGATCTGGCCCTGGTCGGAGAACGACAGTACCCGCCAGTATTCCGAGAAGGCGACTTACGAAGCCGCTGCCCGCCGGTTCCTTGCCCTGGAGCGCGGGATGATGGCGCGTACCGCCACGAACCTGCCGCAGGTGTGGTGGTCGGCGATCCCCTTCGACTACAACAGTAACGACACCGGTACCCAAATGCAGCGTGAGGTGGTCGCCGACATGGCCGCCGACCCAACCCAGAACGTCACCGTGGTACTGCCCCAGACCGCCGACAGCCTGCCGCGCAGCGTGGGAGGGCCGCCGCTGGTCTACAACTCGGCCACCGGCATCTGGACCGGCGGCGACCCGCTGCACCGGGACATTCCGGACAACCAGCGTTTCGGTATGCTGGCTGCGCCGCTGGTGGCGCGTGCCGTCCTGGCTTGCGCTGGCGGCGACACGCTGTCTGCGATCCCGGCGGGCGTCCCGACCATGGGCGGCCCGGTGGTAACCCATGTCTATCGCCAGTCAAACACCACGCTTGTGGTGACGGTGCAGCACGATTGCGGCACCGATCTGATCGTGCCCCCGACGCAGGCGGCGGCGGGGTCCGGATGGGCGGTGATGGACGGCGGTTCGGTGGCCTCACCCGGCACGATCGTGCCAGCCACCGCGTGCGTGCGGCTGAACCCGACGCAGTTGCAGATCACTCTGGCGCAGCCGCTGGCGAACCCTAGCACAACGTGCCGCCTGTTTTATCCTTACGGCACGTACATGATTGGGCGTGGCAACGCGGTCACCGACAATCTCGCCAACGTCGCGCCGCCGGCCGGCTGGAACATCGCGGGCGATCTCGGCAGTTCCTGGAGCCTGAACATGCCGGTGCACATACCTATGAACCCGTCTTCCGGCGTCGCGCTGAGCGATACGCCGTAACGCTTCCGTTAGATATTATGACTAAATTAACCAGGAAACCCGCCATGCTTGACGCCTCCCGCCTGCACGTCTTCACCGCGCGCTCGAACCCGTTGAACTGGTCCGCGCCACACCGCAACTGGCAGCGCTTCGCACACCATATGCTGGACTCCGGTGTCAACCTCACCGTCATCGAATGCGCCTATGGCGAGGACGATTTCCATTGCGTCATGGACGGCGTCCGCCATATCGGCGCCCGTGCCAAGACCCGCGGCTGGAACAAGGAGAACCTGCTGAATCTCGGCATCCAGCGCACGCCGGAGGCACAGTACATCGCCTGGATCGACGCCGACGTGACCTTCCGCCGCCCCGACTGGGCGGAAGCCACCGTGCGCGCCTTGCAGCACTACGAGATCGTGCAGCCTTGGTCCGACGCCTATGACCTTGGACCGAACGGCGAGCACCTGGCGCATTATCGCGGCTTCTGCCGCCAATGGTTCCATCGCCATCCCGTGGTGGCGACGCATTCCAGCTACTGGCAGGGAGATGGCGGCCCCTATGTCTATCCGCACAGCGGCTACGCCTGGGCGATCACCCGCGACGCCTACGACTGGGTCGGCGGCTTGTTCGAACTGGGCGGCATGGGATCGGGCGACCACCATATGGCGCTGGGGCTGATCGGGCATGCCGAGGCATCGATGCCTGCCGGCACCTCGGCGGCCTACCGCCAGGAGGTATTGCGCTGGCAGGCGCGGGCGTTGCGCCACATCAACTTCAACATCGGCTACGTGCCCGGCACGATCGAGCATATGTTCCATGGCCGCAAAGCCGAACGCGGCTACCAGTCGCGCTGGGATATGTTCGTGCGCCATGGCTTCGATCCGCATGAGGACCTGAAGCGCAACAGTTCCGGGGTGCTGGAATTCGCCACCAACAAGCCGGAGCTGCGGCACGATTTTGATCTTTACTTAATCGGTAGGAACGAGGATGTGAACGTCGCCTGGTGACCGAATCCGCGCTTACGTGGCAAGCACCGCGTTCCAGCCATGATCCCGACGCGAAGAGGGCAGAATCGATTGCCAAACTCGTGTCTCGGATGAAACCAGGAGGACCGTGTTTTGCGTATGCTCTTACTCGCGACGGCCGCTGCCGGCGGCCTGATGACCCTGACGGCTTTGGGGGCCTCCGCCGCGCCGGTTGCCGGAGTGGTGGACCAGCATGCCGCGGCACCGCAACATGTGGTGCAGGCGGATTATTACTGGCACCACCGTCACTGGCATCACCGCCGCTGGTACCACGGCGGCTGGCGTTATTGGTAATTGAGCTCGGCATCGGGGATTGTGGGGTGATAGCCTGAGGTTCCCTCAGGCCACCACCATCGCCCGAACCTCCTCCGGCGACACGCCGGAAGCACGCAAATCCCGCAGAGCCGCCGCTTTGTCCCGTTTGGCAAGGCGGCGGCCTGTTGGGTCGGTCAACAGCCGGTGGTGTGCGTAGCGGGGCGTTGGCCAATCCATCAGCGCCTGCAACAAGCGATGCAGATGGGTCGCGGGCTTCAGGTCGATGCCGCGCGTGACCAGCGTGACGCCTTGCAGGGCGTCGTCATGCGTGACACAAAAATGATAGCTGGCGGGCGCATCCTTGCGCGCCAGCACCACGTCGCCGAACACCGCCGGATCGCACGCGATCCGGCCCTCGCCGTCTTCTTCGAACGATAACGGCGCGGACACCGCAGCCAGGGCTGCGGCCATATCGAGACGCAAGGCGAAACGCTCACCGGCCGCGAGCCGCTTTGCTCGTTGCGCGGCCGAGAGCCGCCGGCACGTGCCGGGATAGCGAGGACCGCCGTCCGGCGTGTGCGGTGCGCTGGCCGAAGCGGACACTTCCGCCTGGATGTCGGACCGGGTGCAAAAGCAGGGGTACAGCAGCCCTCGCGCCTGAAGCCCATCCAGCGCTGCCTGGTATTCCGGCAAGTGTTCCGATTGCACCCGCACGAGCGCATCCCAGTTCAGGCCCAGCCACGCCAGATCTTCCTGGATCGCGGCGGTATAGTCCGGGCGGCAACGTCCGGGATCGATGTCTTCGATCCGCAGCAGGAAGCGGCCGCCCGCTTCGCGCGCGCGCCGCCAGGCGATCACTGCGGAAAACGCATGGCCGAGGTGCAGATACCCGGTGGGGCTTGGCGCAAAGCGGGTCACGATAGACATGGCGGTTGCCGCCAGAGTACCCCGCCAGTCCGGCAAAGGAGAGAGGCCAAAGGAGAGAGGCATGGCAGAGCTGGATGGACCACGCTGGGGACCCGTGTCCAAGGCCAGGCCACACCAGCTTGTGGTGCTGTGCCATGGCCTGGGAGCCGATGGCCACGACCTGATCGATCTCGCACCGTCCTGGGGCCATGCGCTGCCGGACGCGGTGTTCGTCTCGGTGGATGCGCCGTTCGTCCATGAGTCCGGCTTCGGCCGGCAGTGGTGGAGCGTCGCCGACCGCTCGCCGCCGATCATGGAGGCCGGCGTCCGCCGTGCTGCCTCTTACCTGGGGCCGTTCATCGATGCGGAGCTGGGCCGCCTGGGCCTGGCGACCGATGCCTTCGCCCTGATGGGCTTCAGCCAGGGCGCGATGACGGTACTGTTCTTCGGCCTGCGCCATGTGCTGCCGCCACGCGCCATCCTGGCCTTCTCCGGCGCGTTGATCGCGCCCGAAACCCTGGCGGCCGAACTCACCGGCCACCCGCCGGTGTTGCTGGTGCATGGGGAGGCCGACGACGTGGTGCCGGTCTCCCGATCCCGGGGCGCGGAGATCGCGCTGCGCGCCGCCGGCGTGCCGGTGGAGGCGACCTATGTCCCCCGCCTCGGCCACGGCATCGACGACACAGGAATTTCTCTCGGCGCCCTGTTCTTGCAGCGGGCGTTTGCCGATATGTCATAAGGCGGCCGGCGCGGGGTCACGGCCGCGCCCCCTCTCCCCTCCTATGTCATTGCGAGGAGCGAAGCGACGAAGCAACCCGGGTCGAACGCCCGCCCGGACCGCCCCGAAGCTTCTCCGAACGAGGTTGCTTCGTCGCTTCGCTCCTCGCAATGACATGGAGCGGACCATCGCACACGGAGTTCAGCAGACCATGCCGGCTTATCAATACGTCTATACGATGAAGGATTTGACCAAGTCGTTCCCGGGTGGACGCGACGTGTTCAAAGGCATCACGCTGGCTTTCCTGCCCGGCGTGAAGATTGGCGTGCTGGGAGTGAACGGCGCCGGCAAATCGACGCTGCTGAAGATCATGGCCGGGCTCGACACCGAATTCGGCGGCGAGGCCTGGGCGGCGGAAGGCGTGCGGGTCGGCTATCTGCCGCAGGAACCACACCTTGATCCGACCAAGACCGTCGGCCAGAACGTAGAAGAGGCGTTCGCCGGGTTGAAGGCGGCGATGGACCGGTTCAACGAAATTGCCAACAGGTTCGCCGAGCCGATGTCCGATGACGAGATGAACGACCTGCTGGCCGAGCAAGCCGACCTGCAGACCAAGATCGACGCCGAGGACGGCTGGGACCTCGACCGCCGCGTCGAAATCGCGCTGGACGCGCTGCGCTGTCCGCCGGCGGATGCCGAGGTCACGACACTGTCCGGCGGCGAGCGGCGCCGTGTCGCGCTGTGCCGCCTGCTGCTGGAGAAGCCGGACCTGCTGCTGCTGGACGAGCCGACCAACCACCTGGACGCAGAAAGCGTTGCCTGGCTGGAGCATACGCTGCAGACCTATCCCGGCACGGTGATGATCGTCACCCACGACCGCTACTTCCTGGACAACGTCACCAGTTGGATTTTGGAAATCGAGCGCGGCCGCGGCTATCCGTTCGAAGGCAACTACTCGTCCTGGCTGGGGCAAAAGCGCAAGCGCCTGGCGCAGGAGGAAAAGGAGGAAAGCGCCCGCCAGCGTGCTCTGGCGATGGAGCAGGAGTGGATTGCCGCGTCGCCGCGCGCGCGTCAGGCGAAGAACCAGGCGCGCATCAAGCGCTATGAGGAGCTGCTGGCAAAGTCGCAGGAGCAAGCAACCGGCGTGGCGGAAATCGTCATTCCCCCGGGCCCGCGGCTTGGCAATGTGGTGATCGAGGCCGAGGGCCTGTCCAAGGGCTATGGCGACCACGAGCTGATCGAGGGGTTGGATTTCAAATTGCCCCCCGGCGGCATCGTTGGTGTCATCGGACCCAACGGGGCAGGCAAGACCACCTTGTTCCGCATGATCATCGGCCAGGAGAAGCCCGATGGCGGCACCCTGCGCATCGGCGAAACGGTGGAACTGGGCTACGTAGATCAGTCGCGCGACAGCCTGAACCCCGACAACACGGTTTGGCAGGAAATCAGCGGCGGCGAGGAGGTGATCTACCTGGGCAAACGCGCGGTGCAGTCGCGCGCCTATGTCGGCGCGTTCAATTTCAAAGGGCCGGACCAGCAGAAGAAGGTCGGCATCCTGTCAGGCGGCGAACGCAACCGCGTCCATCTCGCGAAGATGCTGAAGCGCGAGCACAACGTCATCTTGCTCGACGAGCCGACCAACGATCTGGACGTGGATACGCTGCGCGCGCTGGAGGATGCGCTGACCGAATTTGCCGGTTGCGCGGTGATCATCAGCCACGATCGGTGGTTCCTGGACCGGCTGGCGACTCACATTCTGTCGTTCGAGGGCGACAGCCACGTGGAGTGGTTCGAGGGGAATTTCGAGGCATACGAAGAGGACAAGCGGCGGCGGCTGGGTGCGCAGGCGACCGAGCCGCACCGGATCAAGTATCGGCCGCTGGCGCGGTGATGCGGACCGGACACCGTATGTTTCATTGCGGGCCAAGCGCTGGACGGGCCGGCCGGCCCCCGACCGCATAAAACGTCGCAGCGCCGGCCGTACTCGTCATGATCCAACATCAGGCCGGGCCATGACGAGTACGTGCAGTGCCGGGCCGATCGTTCGCACGTGTGAGGTGCACACCCTTTGGTGACGGCGGAGTACTACCGCTCCGCCACGGGCTCGCGGCCCGGGATATGCTCCAGCCGCCGGTCGTGGCCCAGCGCCAGCACGATCGACGCCGACATGATGGGCCCAAGCGCCAGCACGATCAGGCCGAAGGTGAAGCTGCCGCCGGTGGCGTCCTTGATCAGCCCGAACACGTAGGGACCGAAGAAGCCGCCGAGGTTGCCCAACGCGTTGATCAGCGCGATGCCGCCCGCCGCAGCGGTGCCGGACAGCATTGCCGTCGGCAGGCTCCAGAAGGTCGGGCCGGTGGAGGAGCCACCGATCGAGGCGATCACCAGCGTGGTCATGGTCAGGATCGGGTCGGTCATCAGGCCGGTGGCGATCAGTCCAGCGCCGGCCACGGCGTAGGCAATGGCGACGTGGCGCGGGCGTTCGCCGGTGCGGTCCGAATGGCGGCCCCACAGGATCATGGCGCAGGCACCGAAGGCATAGGGAATCGCGTTGATCAGGCCGGTCATGCCGAAGCCCGCGGCCAGACGGTGCACGATCTGCGGCTGGAACAACACGATGCCGTAGCCAGAGAACGTGCCGCCGAAATAGACCAGCGACAGCAGCAGCACGCGCTTGTCCAGCAGTGCCTGCTTCAGGCTGTAGCTACGGATGGATTCGCGGCGTGCCTTTTCTGATTCCAGGCGGGCGATCAGCCAATCCCGCTGCGCCGGCGCGAGCCAGTGCGCATCCGCAGGCCAGTCGGTCATGAAGGCCCAGAACACGACCCCGAGGATGATCGCTGGTACCGCCTCCAAAATGAACAGCCATTGCCAGCCGGCAACGTGCATGAAGCCGTCAAGATTCAGGAGAAAGCCGGACACGATCGAGCCGAGGATGTTGGAAAGCGGAATCGCCGCCATGAAGATGCCAGTGATCCAGGAGCGGTAGTACGACGGGAACCACCACGTCAGATACAGGATGATGCCGGGGAAAAAGCCAGCCTCGGCAAGCCCCAGCAAAAAGCGGACGGAATAGAAGGAGGTCGGTCCGGAGATCAGCGCGGTGCAGCCGGAGATGAGGCCCCAGGTGATCAGGATGCGCGCGATCCAGATGCGCGCACCGACCTTGGCAAGCAAGATGTTGCTGGGGACCTCGAAGATGAAATAACCGATGAAGAAGATGCCGCCGCCGAAACCGTACACGGCGGAACTGAAATGCAGCGCCTTGTTCATGGTCAGGGCGGCGAAGCCGACGTTCACGCGATCGAGATAGGCGACGAAATAGCAGGCGATCAGCAGTGGCAACAGGCGCCGCGCGACGCGGGCCATGGTCTGGCGTTCCAGGTCGGTGATGTCGTGGGTCAGTCCGGCTGCGGAGGCCGCATCGTTCATGGTTGTCTTCTCCCGTGGGCGTTTCCTCAATGTGTCCGGCTTTGCCTGACATCAATGCGAATGGTAGTGACTTGGCAGCAAAGCGCGAACCCCAATTCCGGGATGGTTGGGTTGCGTCTGCGCGGGTGCAAATTCGCCAATGTCATTGCAAGGAGCGCAGA
>Ga0335074_10003749_pt1 | contig 20853 bp, 18 predicted proteins | sample Lox_Sample_23_FD_206715 | JGI IMG/M metagenome (GOLD analysis project Ga0335074, IMG submission 206715) | Soil microbial communities from Loxahatchee National Wildlife Refuge, Florida, United States - Lox_Sample_2.3 | ecosystem: Environmental > Terrestrial > Soil > Wetlands | place: USA... | reverse complement strand
GCTCGGCATGAACGTCACCGTCGACGGCATCGGCAACCCCACCGTCTGGCAGGGTGACGTCACCGACGGCAACTTCGACACCGCAATCCACTGGAGCAACCAGGGCCCGACGCCGTACCAGATCTACGAGGGCAACCTGGACGCGACCCTGACCGCTCCGGTCGGCAAGCCGGCCGCGACCAACATCGGGCGGTGGAACAACGCCGCGACTCAGTCAGCCCTGGCCGAGTTCGCGGGCAGCGACAGCTCGTCCGTCCAGAAGGCGGCGATCAACAGCCTGGAGAACATCATGACCACCCAGGTGCCGGTCGCCCCGCTGCTGTACGGCGCGGCCTGGTGGGAGTACTCGACCAGGGATTACACGGGCTGGCCGTCGGCGAGCAACCCGTTCATGAACCCGTCGACGAACTCGCCGTACCTCGAGGAGACCGTCCTGCACCTCAAGCCGGTCTCCTGAACAGCGGCGATGACAACTAACTACGCGGGGCGGACCCCGTCCGGCCGGGGGCTTGGCGCTCCCGGCCGGGCGGGGGCCCGGCCGCCCGAAAGCCTGGAACGGCTCCTGGCCGGTCTCACCGTGCACGAAAAAGCGCTGCTGCTGACGGGCGCCGACGCCTGGCGTACGCAGGGTGCCGAAGCGCTCGGGCTCCGGCCGATGATCATGTCGGACGGCCCGGCCGGGGTCAGGGGCGTGGTCCTCGACGAGCGCGAGCCGTCGTCCAGCCTGCCCTGCCCGTCCGCGCTCGGAGCCACCTGGGATCCCGGCCTGGTCCGGGAGCTGGCCGCGGCCCTGGGTGCGGAGGCGCGGGGCAAAGGCGTCGACGCGCTGCTCGCCCCCACGATCAACCTCATGCGCACGCCGCTCGGCGGCCGCGGGTTCGAGTGCTTCGCCGAGGACCCGGTGCTGACCGCCGTGCTCGCGGTCGCGTTCGTCCGTGGCGTCCAGGGCGCCGGAGTCGCCGCGACCGCCAAGCACTTCGTGGGCAACGACTCGGAGACCGAGCGCTGGTCGTACGACGCCCGGATCGCCGAGTCGGTGCTGCGTGAGCTGTACCTGGTGCCGTTCGAGGCGTGCGTGCGCGAGGCCGGGGTGGCGCTGGTTATGGCCGCCTACAACAAGGTCAACGGGATACCGATGACCGAGAACGGGCGGCTGCTGCGGGACCTGCTGAAGGACGAGTGGGGATTCGACGGCGTCGTCACGTCCGACTGGCACGCGGCGCGCAGCACGGCCGGTACCGCGCTGGCAGCGCTCGACCTGGCGATGCCGGGCCCCGACGGGCCGTGGGGAGGCCAGCTGGCCGCGGCCGTGGCCGACGGCTCCGTCTCCCCCGGCGTGCTCGACGACAAGGTGATCCGCCTGCTCCGGCTGGCCGACCGGGTCGGCGCGGTCGGCGACTCACCCAACGCCGAGGAGCCGGGCCCGGCACCGGTCGACCCGGCGCTGCTGCGGCGGGCTGCTGCGGCGTCGTTCGTGCTGTTGCGCAACGAGGACGACGCGGCCCTGCCCCTCGATCCGGCCCAGGTGGGACGCGTCGCAGTGATCGGGCCGAACGCCATCCGGCCGGCCATACACGGCGGCGGCAGCGCGGTCGTGATGCCGGCCACCGTGTCCACGCCGGCCGCGGCGCTCGGCGCTGCGCTCGCCGGGCAGGCCGAGGTCACCGTCGCCGCGGGATGCCAGACCTGGGTGGTGGTTCCGGAACCCGGCGCCGGATCACTGCGCGACCCCGCCACCGGGGAGCCGGGGCTGCGGGTCGAGTACCGCGATCGCGATGGCGGCCTGCTGGCCGCCGAGCACCGCACGTCGACGGCGCTGGCCTGGTGGGACCAGGTTCCTCCCGGCATCGGCTGGGGCATGCCCGGCAGCATCGTGCTGGTCACCTCGTTCCGGGCCGGCAGCACCGGGCCGCACCTGCTGGGCGCGGCGGGGATCGGGCGCCTCACGCTGACGGTGGACGGCACCGTGGTGGCCGACGGCGCGACCGCGGTTCCCGATGATCCGGTTGAGGCCATGGCCCGCCCCGGCGAGATCCGGGCGACGGCGGCGTTCGAGGCCGGCCACCAGGCCGAGATCCGGCTCGAGTTCCGGCCGGCCGCGGACGGCGAGGGCCCGCTGGCGGTCCGGCTGGGGATCGTGCCAGACGCCGACGACGACGTGCTGCTGGCCGAGGCGGAGCAGGCTGCGGGCCGCGCCGATGTTGCGGTCGTCGTGGTCGGGTCTCCGCCGATGACCGAGAGCGAGGGCTTCGACCGGGCCACCCTGGCGCTGCCTGGCCGGCAAGACGAACTGGTCCGGCGGGTCGCCAAGGTCAACCGCCGGACCGTGGTCGTGCTGAACGCGGGAATGCCCGTGCTGACTCCGTGGGCCGATCAGGTCGCGGCCGTGCTGCAGGTCTGGCTGCCCGGCCAGGCCATGGGCGACGCGCTGGCCGACGTACTGCTGGGCCGGGCCGAGCCCGGCGGGCGGCTGCCGGTGACGCTGCCGGCCGCCGAGGCGGACTGCCCGGTCCTGCACGCGGTGCCGCGCGACGGAGAGATCGGCTACGACGAGGGCCTGCTCATCGGGTACCGCGGCTACGACGCCAGCCTGACCACGCCGCGGTACCCGTTCGGCCACGGCCTTGGCTACACCACCTGGGAGTACGAGACGCTGCACGCGGAAACATCCGAGCTGGCGGCGGGCGAGGACCTCCGCCTGGCGGTCACGGTACGCAACACCGGCTCACGGGCGGGGCGCGAGGTGATCCAGGCCTACCTGGCGGCGCCGCCGGACAACGCGGGGGCGGGGGCCGGGCCCAGGCCGCCGCGGGAGCTGGCCGCGTTCGCGTCGGTCAGCGCGCAGCCCGGCGCGCCGGCCGAGGTGGTGCTCCGGGTTCCCGCGAGAGCCTTTGCCCGGTGGGATACCGCCGCCGACGGCTGGGTCTGGCCGGCCGGGCGGTACACCCTCCACGTGGGCCGGTCATCACGGGACCTGCGACTGTCGGCAGCGGTTCAGCTCAGCTGAGCGCGGCGGCCGGTCAGCCGGTGGCGGGCGAGGCGGTGCTCGGCGCGACGAGCTCCGCCTCGAAGCCGTCCGCGTTCTCCAGGTAGGCGGCGTAGTGACCCTCGCCTCCGGCGTGCGGGTGGCGGTCGGCGAACATCAGCCGCCAGCCGTTGCTCGGCGCGACCGCGACCAGCTTCTCGAGGAGCGCCTGGTCGGCCACGTGGAATGCGAGGTGGTTCAGGCCCGGGCGGTGCCGGTCGTGGCGGCTCGCGGTGCGGTCCGGCGACTGCTCGAGGACGATGTAGGTGTGCCCGGCCCGCCAGCTGCGGCCCCCCGGCCAGTCGCCGAACGGCTTGTAGCCGAGCTCGTCGAGCAGCCAGCCCCAGCTGGCCACGGCGCGGTCGAGGTCGGGCACCCAGAACTCGAGATGGTGGATCATGCCGGTGACCACTTCACCCGGCGGCGTCGGGGCGGCCCACGCAGGGGCCAGTTCCCGGTCAGGCTGTGCCGTGACCGGCGTCTCCGGGGACGCGCCGCTCGGGCCGGGGTCCGCTGCCATGGTTGATCAGCTCGAAGTCCTTGTCATCGTGCAGCATGGTAACGGCTAGTTTCCGATCAACTGGCGGTAACCGGAGACATCAGGGCTCCACGTTAGCCCGGCTCCGGCTAGCCGAGCTCTTCGAGCCGCTGCTGCACCCTGCTCATACCCCGCAGCCAGCGGTCGGTCTCGGCGGCCCGGCCTGCGTACATGCCCGCGACTTCCGGATGCGGCAAGATCAGGAACCGGCCGTCGGCGATGCCCTCCAGCACCGCGTCGGCGACCGCTTCCGGCTGGATCGCCGACTCGCCGAGCAGCGCCTCGGTCCTGGCGTCGGCGGCGTCGAGCATCGGGGTCCGCACCCCGAGCGGGCAGATCGCCTGCACGGTTACGCCGCGGTGCGCATAGGTGACCGCCAGCCATTCGGCGAAGGCGAGAGCGCCGTGCTTGGTGACCGCGTACGGCGCGGAACCGGGGACCGTCAGCAGGCCGGCCGCCGAGACCGTGCAGATCAGGTGGCCGCTCCCGCGTTCCAGCCACGGCCCGAGCAGCAGCCGCGCGGCGCGGACGTGCGCCATGACGTTCACCTGCCACGACGCGTCCCAGTCCGCCTCCGGCGCGTCGGGCCCCCCGGCCCGCGCGATCCCGGCGTTGGCGCAGAACAGGTCGATCTCGCCGAGTTCGGCGCGGGCGGCGGCGACCAGCGCAGCGACGCCGTCCTCGCTCGCCGCGTCGCCGTCGATCGCGGTGCCGCCGGATGACGCGGCGACAGCGGCGGCGGCCTCCGCGTTGATGTCGTTGACCACGACCCTTGCGCCCTCGGCCGCGAACCGGCGGCACAGCGTGGCGCCGATCCCGCTGCCGCCGCCGGTCACCACCACACCGGCCCCGGCCACCGACTTCACTGGGCCGCCCCAGGCAGGTCCACCGGCCCGGCAAGGGACGCCCGGTGCCGATCCGCGGTGCCGAACCCGATCGACGAGCTCTTCGCGCGCTTCAGGTACAGGTGCGTCGGGTGCTCCCAGGTGAAGCCGATGCCCCCGTGCAGCTGCAGGCATTCCTGCGCGGCCCGGACCGCGACATCCGAGCAGGCCGCCTTGGCCAGCGCGACAGCCACCGGAGAGTCGGGGTCGGCGGCGGCCAGGCAGGCCGCGGCGTACCTGGCCGCCGCGCGGGCCTGGGTCACGCCCACCCACAGGTCGGCCGCGCGGTGCTTGAGAGCCTGGAACGACCCGATCTGCCGGCCAAACTGGCGCCGATCCTTCAGGTACGCCACGGTCATCTCCAGGCACCTCTCGGCGAGTCCGAGCTGCTCGGAGGCGAGCATCGCCGCGCCGGCAGCCAGCGCGCCGGCCACCGCCCGGTCCGCCGTCTCGCCCGACGCGATCCGCCGGGCTGGGGCGCCGGTCAGGGTCAGATCGGCGAGCTGCCGGGTCATGTCCAGCGACACCGTTGGTGCGAGGGAAACCCCGGCTGCGTCGGCGGCCACGGCGTACAGCCCGTACGGCACGCCGTCGGCCGGCACCAGCAGCACATCGGCGGGCAGCGCATCGGCAACCGCGGCGACGGTCCCGGTGAGCCGGTAGCCGGACTCCCCCGGCGCCAGCCGGACCGTCGGCTGCGGCCGTGCCCCAGGAGGAGCCGGGAACGGGACGCCGAGCGCCACCGTCGTCGTGCCAGCGGCCACGGCGGCCAGCAGATCCTCGTCGCCCGCGGCCAGCAGTGCCGCGGTCGCAACGACCGCCGACCCGAGGAATGGGACGGGCGCGACCGCGCGGCCGGTCTCCTCGGCCACGACGGCCGCCTCGCGGTAGGACGCGCCAGCGCCGCCGCTGCTCTCCGGGATCAGCAGGCCGGCGCAGCCGAGGTCGGCCGCGAGCACCCGCCACAGGCCGGTGTCGTAGGTCTGCGCGGTCTCGGTCCTGGCCAGCACCTCGGGCCAGCCGCAGCGGTCCTCGAACAGGGAGCGGACGGCTGCCCGCAGCTCGGTCTCGGCCTCGCCGTACAGCAGGTCGGGGAGGCCCGCCGACGCGGTGGCGGTGGGGGTGGCGCTGGTGTCGGTTGCCTGGCTCATCGCGGCAGGTCCTTCCATGGCACGCCCTTGTCGACCCGGATCTCGGGCGGCAGCCCGAGCACCCGCTCGGCGATGATGTTCTTCAGGATCTCCGAGGTGCCGCCCTCGATCGAGTTGCCCCGGGCCCGCAGGTACCGGTAGCCGACGTCACGGCCGTAGAAGCTGACCGTCTCCGGCCTGCGCATCGTCCAGTCGTCGTAGCGCAGTCCCTCGGCCCCAGCGAGCTCGACCTCGAACTCGGATATCTCCTGGTTCAGCCGGGCAAACACGATCTTGGCCGCGGACCCCTCCGGACCCGGCTGGCCCGCAGCGAGCTGCTGGCGGAGCCTGGCCCCGGCCAGGCGGGCCACCTCGGCATCGGCCCACAGCCGCAGGAGCCGGTCGTGCAGGCCCTGGGTGCGGTTCCCCGGATTGGCCCGCCAGGCCGCGGCGGCCGAGGCGATCATGCCACCCTCCCGTGGCGCCGCTCCCCCGCCGATCGACACGCGCTCGTTCATGAGCGTGGTCGTGGCCACCTTCCAGCCCTCGCCGACCTCCCCGATCCGGTCGGTATCGGGGATCGCGACGTCGGTCAGGAACACCTCGTTGAACTCGGCCTCGCCGGTGGCCTGCCGCAGCGGCCTGACCTCCACGCCCGGGGCGGTCATGTCGCAGGCGAAGTACGTCAGCCCCTGGTGCTTGGGCACATCCGGGTCGGTGCGGGCGACCAGCAGCGCCCGCCTGGCCAGGTGCGCCGATGACGTCCACACCTTCTGCCCGGTCACCACCCAACCGGCGCCGTCCACAGGGACCGCCCGGGTGGCCAGCCCGGCCAGGTCGGACCCGGCGCCGGGCTCGCTGAACAGCTGGCACCAGATCTCCTCGCCGGTCCACAGCGGGCGCAGCCAGCGGCGCTGCTGCTCCGGCGACCCGAACGCCAGAATCGTCGGCGCGGCCATGCCCAGCCCGATTCCGTTGCGTTCCGGGCGGTTATTCGGTGCGCCTGCCGCGGCGAATTCAGCATCGACGGCCGCCTGCAGGTCCCGGGACAGGCCCTGGCCGCCGAGGCCGGCCGGGTAGTGCACCCAGGCCAGCCCGGCGTCGAAGCGAGCCCGGAGGAACTCGAGACGGCCGGCCGCGGACGGGTCGTGGGTGGCCAGGAAGTCACGGACCTGACCGCGCAGGTCCTCGGGGGTAGTCACCGGGCGCCGGTCAGCGCGGTGTCGCTCAACACAGGGGCCCGCCGGCCACGTAGATCACCTGACCGGAGACGAACCCCGCGCCGTCGCTGGCCAGGAACGACGCGACGTTCGCGACGTCGTCCGGCTGGCCGACCCGGCGCACCGGGATCTGGGTCGCGGCGGCCTTCTGGAACTCCTCGAAATCCATGCCGATCCTGGCCGCCGTCGCGGCGGTCATGTCGGTGACGATGAATCCCGGCGCGATCGCGTTGGCGGTGATCCCGAACTGGCCGAGTTCAATGGCGAGCGTCTTGGTGAAGCCCTGCAGGCCCGCCTTGGCGGTTGAGTAGTTGGCCTGGCCGCGGTTGCCGAGCGCCGAGCTTGACGACAGGCTGATGATCCGGCCGAAGCGCTGGTCCACCATGTACTTCTGGGTGGCACGGCTCATATGGAACGCCCCGCGCAGGTGCACGCCCATGACCGTGTCCCAGTCGTCATCGGTCATCTTGAACAGCATGTTGTCCCGGATCACGCCCGCGTTGTTGACGAGGACGGCAGGCGGGCCGAGCTCTGCTGCGACCCTCTCGACGCCGGCCGCGACCTGGTCGGCCTGGCTGACGTCGGCCCCGACCGCGATCGCGCGCCCGCCGGCCGAGGTGATCGCGTCGACGGTTGCCCCGCCGTCATCCTCCTTCAGGTCGAGCACGGCGACGGCCAGCCCGTCAGCGGCCAGCCGCTTGGCGATCGCCGCACCGATGCCGCGCGCCGCACCGGTGACGATCGCCACCCTGCCCGCTGGCCCAGACTCCTGCGTCATGCGTTCCTCCTGCCTAGCTGTTTGTAGTCGCTTAGCTGTACTTTCTCAGCTCGCGCCGCGCAAGCGAGCGCTTGTGCACCTCGTCGGGGCCGTCGGCGAACCGCAGCGTCCGCGCGCTGGCCCACAGGTGCGCGAGCGGGAAGTCCTGGCTGATCCCGCCGGCCCCATGGGCCTGGATCGCCTTGTCGATCACCCACTGCGCCATCGCCGGTGTCTGGATCTTGATCGCCTGGATCTCGGTGTGCGCGCCCTTGTTGCCGACCGTATCCATCAGCCAGGCGGTCTTCAGCACCAGCAGCCGGGCCGACTCGATCCGGACCCGGGACTCGGCGATCCAGTCCTGGATCACCCCCTGGTTGGCGAGCGGCCCGCCGAACGCGGTGCGCTGGAGGGCCCGGCGGCACATGAGCTCGAGCGCCCGCTCGGCCGCTCCGATCTGGCGCATGCAGTGGTGGATCCGGCCCGGGCCGAGCCTCGCCTGGGCGATCGCGAAGCCGTCGCCCTCACCGGCGATCAGGTTGGCGGCCGGCACCCGGACGTCGCGGAACTCCACCTCGGCGTGGCCGCCGTGCGAGCCGTCGGTGTAGCCGAACACGTGCATGCCGCGCTCGATGTTCACCCCGGGCGTGTCCCGCGGCACGAGGATCTGGGACTGCTGCCGGTGCCGCTCGGCCTCCGGATCGGTCTTGCCCATCACGATGAGGATCTTGCATCGCGGGTCCATCGCGCCCGACGACCACCACTTGCGCCCGTTGATGACGTACTCGTCGCCGTCGCGCTCGATCCTGGTCGCGATGTTGGTCGCGTCCGACGACGCGACGTCGGGCTCGGTCATGCAGAACGCGGACCTGATCTCGCCGTCGAGCAGCGGCCGCAGCCAGCGCTCCTGCTGCTCTTGCGAGCCGAACTCGGCCAGCAGTTCCATGTTGCCGGTGTCCGGCGCCGCGCAGTTCAGCGCCTCGGGCGCGAGCGACGGGCTGAACCCGGTGATCTCCGCCAGCGGCGCGTACTGCAGGTTGGTCAGCCCGGCACCCTGGGGGTGGTGCGTGAGGAACAGGTTCCACAGGCCCCTGCTCCTGGCCTCGGCCTTCAGCTCGTCGATGATCGGCGGCCGCTCCCATTCGCGGCCGGTGGCAACCGCCTCGGCCACCTGCTCGGCGAAGACCTTCTCGGCCGGGTAGACGTGGGTGCCCATGAACGACAGCAGCCGCTCCCGGAGCTCTTCGGTGCGCTCGTCATACGCGAAGTCCACTTGCCGCCTCCGCTTGGGTCCAGCTTCATCTGTGACTGCCCTTGTGGACAGCCTGGCGTCCGGATAAGGCTATCTACCGGCCGGTATGGGACCACGCTACGGTCTTGGCATGGCACAGGTCGAGACGGTGCGGGGTCCGGTTGACACCGGCACCCTGGGAACGACGCTGATGCACGAGCACGTGTTCGTCCTCAACGAGGAGATCCGGCTGAACTACCCGGGCGAGTGGGACGAGGAGGCGCGGACCGCCGACGCGGCCGCGAAGCTGAACGCGCTGCGGCAGCGCGGATGCGACACGATCGTCGACCCGACCGTGATCGGCCTGGGCAGGGACATCCGCAGGATCCAGCGGGTGGCGGCGGGCACCGACCTCAACATCATCGTGGCCACCGGCCTGTACACCTACGGCGACGTGCCGTTCTACTTCCGGTACCGCGGCGCGCGGGCCCCGTCGGCGAGCTCGGACCCGATGACGGCGCTGTTCGTCGCCGACATCACCGAAGGCATCTCCGGAACGGGCGTGAAGGCGGCGTTCCTGAAGTGCGCGATCGAGGAGCAGGGCCTGGTACCCGGGGTGGAGCGGGTGCTGCGCGCTGTCGGGGCCGCGCACGCCGCGACCGGGGCTCCGATCACCGTGCACACCCATCCGGGGTCCAGGTCCGGGCTGGAGGCGATGCGGGTCCTGGCCGCGGAGGGCGCCGACCTGACCAAGGTGGTGATGGGCCATAGTGGCGATACGGCCGACGTCGACTACCTGGCCCGGCTGGCCGACGCGGGCTGCCTGCTGGGCATGGACCGGTTCGGGCTGGACATCGTACTGCCCCTGGAGCAACGGGTGGCCACCGTGGCCGAGCTGGCACGGCGCGGCTACGCGCACCGGATGGTGCTGTCGCACGACGCAGCGTGCTACATCGACTGGTTCCCGGAGGACCAGATCCCGGCCTTCGCGCCCTCGTGGCACTTCGGCCACCTGTTCGACGACGTGCTGCCGGCGCTGCGCGAGCGCGGGGTGAGCGAGGCCCAGATCCAGACCATGCTGGTGGACAACCCCCGCCGTTACTTCGGCGGGGGCTGAGCTGAGCGCCCCAGCCCCGGGGCGCAGCGGCGTGGCGGGCCACGGACGATCGGCGGCGTCCAGTTCACCAGCGGATTACAGCCGGGCCATTCGCCGCGGCAGCAGAGCGCCGATGAGCCAGAAGAGCGGAATGAATAGGCCCACGATAAACATGACCCAGTGGCCCTTCCGCAGTGACAGCACGCCCAGCGTGACCAGAAGCACGAAGTAGATGATCCCCAAGATCCAGCCCATGTGCGCTCCTCACCGTTCGGCCTTGCCAGCAGGCCGGATTGTGCCCCAGACGTCAGCATGCGCTGGCCCGCTCGGGGGCGAGGCCGGGGCTGCACTCACGGGGACAATGCGCTCTTTACCGGCCGCCGGCATCACCCACAGCGGGTGAAGCGGGCCTGGGCAGCCCTACCTGAGGAGCAGACGGCCGATCCTGCGGCCAGCTACGTACAGCCCGGCCAGGCCCATCAGCGCCAGGTAGGCGGCGTGCCAGAGCAGCGCCGGCCCGACAACGCCGAGGGTCAGGCCGCGCATCAGCGCCACGCCCTGATACAGCGGCGTGCACTCCACCAGGATCTGGACCGGCCGCGGGTAGACGCTGAGCGGATAGAACGTGGCGGAGAACAGGAACATCGGCAGCGTAACCAGCATGATGTACTCGAAGTCCTGCCAGCTGCGCATGAACGTGGTGGCGGTCATCCCGACCGCGGCGGACCCGAAGCCGACGAGCAGCGCCACCGGCACGTCGGCCACGGCCCATGCCGAGTGCACCAGGCCGAGCGCGAGCATGACGACCATGAACGCGACCGCGTACAGCCCGCCGCGGATCAGCGACCAGCCGATCTCGCCGAGCGCGATGTCACCGGGTCGCATCGGCGTGGCCAGCGCAGCATCGTAGAACTTCGCGTACTTCAGCCGGAAGAACACGTTGAAGGTGGAGTCGAGGATGGCGCCGTTCATCGCGGACGTGGCCAGCAGTGCCGGGGCCACGAAGCTGGCGAACCCCACCGGGTGGCCGCCCGGGCCCTGCACGGTCCCGACCAGCTTGCCCAGGCCGACACCGATGGACAGCAGGTAGAACAGCGGTTCGAAGACCCCGGACACCAGGACAAGCCAGACGTGCCGGTAGACCCGGGCATGCCGCTCGATCAGGTGCATGCTGCCCCGCCCGCCCAGTGCGGACCGGCGGGTGCGCAGCAGCGGCAGCGGCAGCACCCGCAGCGGAAGCTGGCGCAGCGACGGCGCGGTCACCGGACAGGCCTGTTTATAGGCCCGGCCTTTACCGGGCGCGGCCTCGCTACACCCATAGCCGCCGTCTGTAGGTCCGTTCGCCGACCGCGATGCTCACCGCGGCCAGGGCGGCCAGGTATCCCACGTGGACAAGCGCGCCGCCCAGCGTGGCCGTGCCGAGGCTAAGCGACCGGCAGAGGGCCACCCCGTGCCACAGCGGCGTGGCGTAGGCGAGCGGCCTGATCCAGGCCGGAAGCTGGGTGACCGGGAAGAACGTTCCGGAGAACAGAAACAGAGGGATCATCCCGAACCGGAACAGCAGGGCGAACGACGTGTCCTTGGTCACGGTGATCGCCCACGCCTCGACGGGCGCGGCGAAGGCGATTCCGGTCAGCACCGCGACCGGGAGCGCCGCCAGCACCCATGGCGACGTGATGGCCCCGAAGGCGGCCATCACCACAAGGAAGATCGCCGAGTTCATGGCCAGCCGCATGGTCGTGAACAGCAGGTGCCCGTGCAGGATGTCGGCCGGGCGCAGCGGCGACGCGACCGCCGCGTAATAAGTCCCCCGCCACTTCACCGAGCCGAGCACCGGGTAGGTGGATTCCTCTATCCCGGCCTGCATGGCGGCGGCAGCCAGCAGGCCGGGTGCGAGGAACGCGAGGTAGCTGACCCCTCCGAGCCGGCCGGTGCCGTGCGCGTCGACGAGCTTTCCGAGGCCGAGGCCCATGGCGCCCAGGTACAGCACCGGGGACAGGAAGCTCGTGTAGATCGACCCGCGCCAGGTACGCCGGTAGTTGGTCAGCCAGTAGCGGAACTCGCGCACGGCAAAGGACCAGGTCATCTCAGTCCTCCAGCTGCCGCCCGGTGAGCCGCAGGAAGACGTCCTCGAGCGTGCTGCGGCGGACCAGCGACGTCAGCGGCTCCAGCCCGACCTCCCGGACGGCGGCGAGCGCCGAGTCCCCGTCCCGCGTGTACAGCAGGATCCGGTCCGCCAGCACCTCGAGCCGCTCGGCGGGCGCCTCCGCGATCTTTTCTGAGGCCTGCTCGTGATCTGCCGGGTTGAACCGGAGCTCCAGCACCTCGGGAGTGGAGTACCGCTCGATCAGCTCGCGGGGCGAGCCCTCGGCCGCGATCTTGCCTCGGTCCATCACCACCAGGCGGTCGCACAGCTGCTCGGCCTCGTCCATGTAGTGCGTGGTCAGCACCAGCGTGACGCCCTGGCGCTTCAGCCGGTACAGCCGGTCCCACACCGCGTGCCTGGCCTGCGGGTCCAGGCCGGTCGTCGGCTCGTCGAGCAGCAGGATCTCCGGTTCGTTGATCAGGGAACGGGCTATCGTGAGCCGGCGCTTCATCCCGCCGGAGAGCGGCTCGACCTGATCGTCCGCCCGGTCGTTGAGCTGCACGAACTCCAGCAGCCGCGCGGTGCGCTCGGCGATCACCTGGCGCGGCAGCCCAAAGTAGCGGCCGTAGATGATCAGGTTCTCCCGGACGGTCAGCTCCACGTCCAGGGTGTCCTCCTGCGGGACCACCCCGAGCCGGGCCCGGATGGCCGGTCCGTCGGCGACGGGATCCAGGCCCAGGATCGTCAGCTCGCCGTCGCCCGGCGGGGAGACGCAGCCGATCATCCGCATCGTCGACGACTTGCCCGCTCCGTTGGGCCCGAGGAAACCGAACGCCTCGCCGCGGTGCAGGTCGAAATCAATGCCGGCGACCGCCACAGCGCCACCGAAGCTCTTGGTCAGGCCGCTGGCGTGAATCAGCACGTCGGGACCGGGCACCTCCGTGACACTACCCGTCATGACCGGCATTTCCGAACTGGTTTCCGCCGGGCCAGACGGGACAGCATAGGGAAAAAGCTTGGTATGCCGCTTGCCTGGATTTCCCCGGTTTCGCCACGGCGCAGACAGCAGCGGGTACCCTCGCTAGACGTCGCCTCGGCACGTCCTGAGGAGATACGGGGAAGGAAGGCGGCCAGGTGAGTCTCGTCAGCGCGTTGTACCAGCGGTTCCGGCTGCTGATCCACGAGGGCTTCAAGTTTCTTGTCGTCGGCGGGATCGGCTTTGTCGTGACGCTCGGCGGCGCCGACGTGCTGCACCTGGGGCTCGGCGTCAACAAGTACACCGCGATCACGGTCGCCACCGTGGTCGCCACGGTCGTGACGTTCGTCGGCAACCGCTACTGGACGTTCCGGCACCGCGCGGGCGCGGGCACCACGCGCGAGAGCGTGATGTTCTTCGTGCTCAACGGGGTCGGGCTGCTCTTCCAGTACGCCTGCATCTGGATCGTCCAGGATCTCCTGCACCATCAGGGCGGGCTCTGGTACAACGTCGCGAACCTCATCGGGATCGTCTTCGGAACGCTGTTCCGGTTCTGGTCGTACCGGAAGTGGGTGTGGCACATGCTGCCCCCCGAGCTCGAGGTGCCCGCTGACGCTCTGCCCGCCGATCCGTCCGGCCCCATGCCAGAGTACGAGCCCGAGGGTCGCGCAGCCGCGTTTGTCCCGCCGGCGCCGCCCGCAGGCCACGACGGGCCGAACGGGAACGGCACCGGCCCTGGCCAGGCGCGCCCGGAGGGCCCGCACCACGCGCGCTCGCACTAGGGAATCCAGGTCAGGAAACAGGGCGGGGCATCTCGGGATCAGGCCTTGCCCCCGCAGGCGGAACCGGGGTCAGGAGGAGCAGCCCTGCCCGGCCCCGGCGATAACGGCCGACAGCGGCACGGCGAGCGCCGCCTTACCCTGAGCCTCGGTCAGCTTCCCGGTCGCGACCAGCCTGCCCACGACGTGCACCTCACGAGCCCGTGCGTTGGCCGGGTGGGTCAGCGGGTCGTCCAGCGACGGCCCCTGTACCATGCCGGCCAGCATCGCCGCCTGCGGCCAGGACAGATCGGCGGGCCGAACACCGAAGTAACCGCAGCTCGCGGCCTCAAGGCCGTAGTCGTCGTTGCCGAAATACACGACGTCCGCGTACATCTGCAGGAGCTGCGGCCGGGAGTACCCCAGGTAGAGCTTGACGGCCAGTGCGACCTGCTCGGCCTCGTCGGACGCGGTGGACTGCCCGTGCGTATACAGCAGCTTGGCCAGCTGCTGGTAAAGCGTGGCGCCGCCTTCTATGCCGTGGCCGGTCAGGTAGCCGGCGGCCACCCGGGCCACGGCGTACAGGTCGATGCCGGGCTCAGAGTAGAAGCGCTTGTCCTCGGTCGCCACGAGTGATTCGGCGAAGCGCGCCGGGACCGCTGGGCCGGGATAGACGGCGTGGTGCGCCGCATCCTGCGCCTGGACGAGTTGCTGCGCGTTGTCGGCCGACGGGGTCACGATCATCAGCCCGCCGAACGCGACGACCGCCAGCAGGGCCAGCGTCACGAGTGCGATCGCGGTCCGCCACAGCACCTTGCGGCCGAGCCGCCGCCGCGGAGCGCGGGGCGCCTTGGGTACGCGGCCGTACGACACCGCCGGCCCGCGGCCCCGGCCGGAGCTGGCAACGTCGGTGAAGGGCGCGCGCCCGGTGCTGGACGACGGATCCGCGACGGGCAACGGAAGCGTGGAATCACCCGCGGGCCCGGTTTCGCCCGCTGGTCCCCACATCGTCATTTGCCCCAACCCCGAAGTCCGGCCCTGGTTATCTTCAGCCAGGCAATAGCAATTCTGCCCATGCCACCCAGTAACTCAAACGATCGGCGCTCGCTCTCCGTGCCAATCAGCTTCCCATTCGTGCACGGGTGACACCGGGGAGATACGGCCAGCGGGACCAACTGCTCGCCTCTGCCCGATACTCGTGCGGCGCAAGTGCGCTGCCCTGGCCTTGAACCAGCGAAATCACCGCTGAGCTGCGCAAACACTGCCCCTGTGACGCCTTATGGTCGGTTTCGCTGCGAATCCGTAATGCGGAACGGTAACGTCGTGAGCGGCGAGGGACAGGCAGGGATCCTCCGGGCATAGGCGGCCGAGACGATCCGCAGAGGAAGCTTCCAGGTAATGGCGGTCTTAGAGCCGTCCCTCCGGGAGGAAAATAGTGTCGTCCAGGCGTGGCGGTTCACGCCCCCGTGGCTCGAACTTCTCGGTGGCCCGGGTCAAGGGACCCAAGCGCGGCCACATCGTAACCTGGGTCATCATCGCGCTGCTCGTCGTGGTCGCCGGCGTGGCCGCCTCCGGGGCCACGCCCCGCGGGAGGGACGTCCTCCTCGCCACCCAGCACTTCATGTTGTTCTACTCGGGCGTGCTCGCGCTGATCGCGCTGACCGCGGCGGTCGGCGTCGGGGTCGTGGCCACGGATCGTATCGTGATGACCCCAGGTCACCGGGTTGTCGCCCAGGCCGTGCACCGTGCGGTCTCGTTCGGCGCGCTCGCGTTCCTCATCACGCACATCGTGCTCGAGATACTCGCGCACCGGTCACACGTGATCGACGCGGTCGTGCCGTTCCTCGCGCAAGGGCGCCGCTTCTACATCGGCCTCGGCACGGTCGCCTCGGACCTTGTCGTGGTCTTGATCATCACAGGGATCGCGCGCGGCAGGTTCGCTTCCCGGCTGCCGGGGACGTGGCGCGCCATCCACGCCGTCGCGTACCTGGCCTGGCCGCTGTCGATCGTGCACGGCCTGCTCGCGGGCCGGAAGGCACACCCCTACGTGGACTGGAGCTACGGCGCGTGCGTCGCTGCGGTCGCTCTCGCCTTGATGATCCGTTTCGTCGCCACAATCCGGAGCAAGCAGGAGAAGGCCCCGCACGGGCTGCCCGACTACGTCTCGTCGACGGTCCAGGCGCCCATGCCGGCCCTGGCCCAGCAGGAAATCACCGGTCAGTGGGGCGCGATGCAACACCCGCGTGACCTTGGCCAAGCCGTGCCGCAAGCCCGTGCCGCGCAGGGCGCGATGCCGCAGGCGCCAAGGACGCCCCGCGCGCTTCCGCCCGGTGCGGCGGACCGGACGGCTCCACCGGATCCCCAGCCGCAACTCCAGGGGCAGTACCCGCAGCCGCAGCCGCAGCCGCAGCCGTACTCCCAGCCCGAGATGCAGCCCGAGCCATATCCTCAGCCATATCCTGAGCCCCAGCCGTATCAGCAGCCTCAACCGCCGCAGCGCCGGCCTCAGCCGCAGCGCCCGCCCCAGCGCCAGCCCCAGCCGCACCAGCCGCCGTCGATCGCGACGCGCCGCCTCGCGACGCCAAGGCCAGACCTCCCGATTCCCCAGCCGCACCAACAGGAAATGCGGCCCTGGCAGCAACGGGAATGGCAGGAGCAACAGCAGGACGTGACGCCCTGGCAGCAGGAGGAATGGGAGCAGCACGAATGGCAGCAGCAGGCGGCCCCGGCGCTGGAGCCCGGGCAGGTGGAGTACTGGGACTATCCGGAGGAGCCGTCGGAGCCTGACTACCCCGCATACCCGGCTTATCCGGGGGCGGAGGGATCATGACGCCGCCCCCGGGACCCGATGCCATGTGCATCGGCCAGGCCCGTCTCACCGCTGGGCTTGACCGGATCCAGCGGATCGACCTGACCACGCACTACTCGGTCTTCGGCAACCTGCCCCGGCTGACCGCCGACCAGCTGATCAGCGCGGCCGAGCAGGCCAATCTGTGCGGCCGGGGCGGGGCGGGCTTCCCGTTCGCCAAGAAGCTAAAGGGTGTTGTGCAGTCCGCCCGCCAGCGCAAGAAGCGGGTTGTCATCCTCGTCAACGCCACTGAGGGCGAGCCGGGCAGCGCCAAGGACCAGATGCTGCTGCTCAGGTCCCCGTACCTCGTGCTCGGCGGCGCGCTGGTTGCCGCGTGGGCGCTGCAGGCCAGGGAGATCGTCATCGGCGTGACGCGCACCGACATGGCCCGGTCGATCAGTTCGGCGGCTGCGGCGGAGCCGGACCTCAAGCGCCTGGTGCGTGTCGTGCAGGTGCCGGAACGGTTCGTCGTTGGCGAGGGCGGCGCGCTGGTGAACGCGCTGAACGGCAAGGCCCCGACGCCGCCGGGCAAGAAGGTCCTGCCCAGCGACTACGGGATCCATGACCTGCCGACGCTGCTGTCCAACGCGGAGACGTTCGCGCAGGTCGCCGTTCTCGCGATGCTCGGCCCCGAGGGCTACGCCTCGGCCGGCACCCCGGACGAACCGGGAACGACCCTGCTTACGGTCGGCGGTTCCGCTGCCAATCCCGGGGTCGTGGAGGTTCCTTTCGGCCTGCCGCTCGGCGACGTCCTCGACCTCTGCCAGGCATCGCCGGGTGACGGTGTCCTGGTCGGCGGATACCACGGCATGTGGCTGCCCACCGACGTGGCGTACAACGTGCCGGTCAGCCGTGCGGGGCTGAGCTCGGTCGGCGCGACGCTCGGCGCCGGCATCGTGCTGCCGCTCGGCGCGGGAACCTGCCCGCTCGGCGAGGTCGCCCGGGTGGTCGGCTACCTCGCGAAGGAGTCATCCGGCCAGTGCGGCCCGTGCAAGCTGGGCCTGCCCGCGATCGCCCGCGCCATGAACGCGCTGGCCGACGGCTCGGGTGGCACCGAGGCGCTGGACACGGCGCGCCGCGGCGCGGCGGCTGTCAAGGGTCGCGGCGCCTGCGCCCATCCGGACGGCGTGTTCCGGTTCGTGGTGTCCGCGATCGACGTGTTCACCGACGATCTGACCGCGCACCTGTTCCGCGGCACCTGCGGGCGCCGCGTGGCTGGCATCCTGCCCCTGCCGGGCAAGGACGGCGAGATGCGCATGCAGGTGGACTGGACCCGGTGCCGCGGGCACGGACTCTGCGCCCACCTGGTGCCAGAAATCGCGCAGCTCGACGGTCAGGGATACCCGGTGTTCCTGGACATGCCCGTGCCGCCATGGCTGCTCAGCCAGGCGCAGCAGGCGGTCCAGATGTGCCCGGCGCTGGCGCTGCGGCTGGTCAGCGCTCCCCCGCCGCCCCCGCCACCCAAGCCGACCAAGCAGCAGCCCGCGCTCAACAGGGGCGGTGGCAACCTGCAGCTCGTGGCCAGCAGGCGGTCCGAGCCGGCCGACGGCCCCGGCGACCCCGACGAGGAGTGGATCGCCGAGCTGTCCGACATCGGCCGCCAGATCCCCCGCCCGCTCAGCTAGCCGTGAGCCACCTCACGCCGCGGGATTCGATCTCTGCATGAGGAACGCTGCACTCCCCAATATGAACTCCGAGTAGTTGCCTGGCAGGATGCCGACGCGTCCGGCGATCACTCGGCTCGGGATCAGGTAGATGGTCAGGTCGCCGTCCACGATAAAGAAGAAGTCGATCTCGTCAGGGTCGTAGGGAACCAGCCTGGCCCGGTTGCCCACCGAGTACGGGCGCCTGCCGACCTGCGCAACCCGCCCGTTATTGTTGCCTGTCGTCGTCTTGACCTGAACTCGCTTGATCCCATCCGGCATCGAAACCAGCAGATCATAGATGGTTGGCTCCATCGGCAGCGATGTGTTGTATCCGCAGAGCAGAAACCACATTGCCGCAATGGACGTCCCAGCGTCCCGGAGATGCTTGAGGTCAGGCTTGAACTCTGGTTGGGATGGTGCGTCCCTATGCGGCGGATCGAGTCGAGTGAGGTCTAGCCCAAGGCGAGCCGAATGCGCCTTGATCCGGGTGCGATCGTCCGCATCACCGTTGAGCCCTAGCTCGGACAGCAGCTCGCTCCAGGAATACGCGGTGGCGACTGCGCGCCTGAGCTGCGCGTCCGACCAGCGCCGCTGACCGCTGAAGTGCGAGGTGTCCAGGCCGAGGCGACTGACGTGCCGCTTAACGACTCGGATGGATCCAGCGGAGGTCACACAAAGGCCGAGTTCGCGCATGACTCCGCGCCACGACCTGGATACCGCGACAGCGGAAACTAATTGCGAATCGGACCACGTGCGCTTGCTAAAGGATTCTTCTGTCATATCAAGACCCTAGCGAGAGGGCCTGACAAAATGACCGCTATAGGTGGCCCGGCACCTAATTTTTGAGTCGGGACGAGCGGATTTGAACCGCTGTTCTCCTGACCCCCAGTCAGGCGCCTTAACCAAGCTGGGCCACGTCCCGTTGCCCTCTCGGACCCCTAAATGCTAGCGCACACCGGGCATACCCTGCACAGCGCTACGGCGTCAGGGCCTCAGGGGGTGCCGGGTGGGGTAACGGTCGCGTACACCGTGACCCGGCCCGCGTGCCGGAACGTCAGCACGACCGCACGCTGCCGCCGACGGTGAGCGGGCGAGGGACGGTGCCGACGCCGGCCGTGGCCACCCGTGCGTGCAGCAGCCCGGCCAGCGCGGCGGCGCCGCACCCAAGGGGTGCTGGCGGGGCCGGCCCCGGGGCTACCAACTGGGCCGCGCGGCAGTACCTGCGCCGGTGCCCGGTGCGGGCCGGGTCGCCGCGCCGCGCCGCGCCGGGCTCGATCAGCGTCGACACCCAGGGTGGCATGGACTCCTCACCCGGGCTCGTATCCGGCCCCGTCCTCCGCGCTCACTCTGCGTCAGCGTCACTCGGCTCTTGGCCTCCGCCACAGTGCTCAACGCCGAAAGCAGCTGCGTCAATGTATTGGCCAGATGGATACCCTGTAGCGGTATCAGCGATACCCTATCCAGGTATTAACAGATACCGGGAGAGGGTTTATCGCAGGCACTCGAATAATTATTTCGTGATCTACTAAGCCCGCTTCTACCTGCAGATATATGTCACTCGCTGGGCCCGGTGCATGCTTTCTGGCCAGTCCTCTTGCTGAGCCAGTAAACTGCCGTCTAATGTTTCATTGCGACACCCGGTAGTCGGTGGGAGAACCCAGGTTGCTTGGGTGTGTTCATTGCTGGACGCCCGCCGAAGGTGCTCGGCGGTGGCTGATATCGCAACACGGAGAGCAAACGCACAGGGCCTCAGCTGCTGCGACGGCCCTGAGCGCAAGAGCCGAGGAGAATCGGTATGAGTGACATCGCCCTCGCGGACGGAGAAGCCGCGCGGCGGGGGAACGCAGGCACCGCGGCCGTGGATAGCTGGCGGCCGCCAGACGCGAAGCGGGTGCTGCAGCTGTCTCTGGCGGCGATATGGCTGCTCGACGGGGTGCTCCAGTACCAGTCGTTCATGTTCACCAAGGGGTTCGGGCAGATGCTCGCAGGGACTGCGTCCGGTAACCCCGGGGTGGTCGCCAGCCCGATCACCTGGGATGCGAATCTGGTCGAGCATCACGCGGTCCTGCTGAACACGGGCTTCGCCACGATCCAGCTACTGCTCGGCCTGGGCATCGCCTGGCGGCCCACGCTGCGGGTTGCGCTGGCTGCCTCGGTCGCCTGGTCACTGGGTGTGTGGTGGTTCGGCGAAGGGCTTGGGGAGGTACTGAACAGCGCGGCCAGCCCGGTCAACGGGGCTCCCGGCGCGGTGATCATTTATGCGCTGCTCGCCGTGCTGTTGTGGCCCTCCGACCGGCACGCGGCCACGGCCCGGTTCGCGGCCGCCCGCGCCGTGGGTGCCCCGGTGGCCCGGGCGCTGTGGCTGGTGCTGTGGGGCAGCCTGGCCTACTTCGCCCTGATGCCGGATAACCGTGCACCGCAGGCGCTGCACGACATGATCGCGGGCATGGCCAGTGGCGAGCCCGGCTGGCTGGCCGCCCTGGACAACCACGCGGCCTCGCTGGTGGCGAATCAAGGGCTGGCCGCATCCATCGTGCTGGCCGTCGCGCTCGTCGTGATCGCGGTCGGTGTCTACCTGCCCCGGCCGGCCGCCCGGGCCACGGTGGTACTGGCCATCGTGGTGGCCGCGGTCATCTGGGTCTTCGGGGAGGCCTTCGG
>Ga0335074_10003748_pt1 | contig 20854 bp, 13 predicted proteins | sample Lox_Sample_23_FD_206715 | JGI IMG/M metagenome (GOLD analysis project Ga0335074, IMG submission 206715) | Soil microbial communities from Loxahatchee National Wildlife Refuge, Florida, United States - Lox_Sample_2.3 | ecosystem: Environmental > Terrestrial > Soil > Wetlands | place: USA... | reverse complement strand
ATCGACCTCGACGTCCCCGCGCCGGTGATCACGATCGCCCTCGAGCAGCGCCTCCGCTCGCGCGAGGCCGACCCGTTCGCCGAGAAGCTCCTCGCCGCGATGCGCCAGCAGTTCGGCGGCCACGCCGTCAAGACCGAATGAGCGCGGCGGTCGGGCCGGCGTCCGGACGTCCGCTCGTCCTCGCGTTCGGCGCGACGGGCGACCTGATGCAGCGCAAGCTGCTGCCGGCCCTCTACAGCGTCGCCCGGGCGCTCCCCGAGCCGGCCCCCGGGCTGTTCGTCCTCGGGGCCGCGCGGCACCCGCTCGACGACGCGATGTTCCAGCAGACCGCGGCGCGCGCGCTGGTCGCGGCCCGCGCGGCGACGGCGCCCGCCGCCCGCCGGTGGTGCCGCGCCGCCGTCCGCTACGCGACGCTCGGCGGCGAGGACGCCGCCGACTTCGACCGCCTCGCCGACCGCGTGCGGGCGGTCGAGCGCGCCGAGGGGCTCGCGGGCAACCGCATCGTCTACCTCGCGCTCCCCGCCGAGGCGATCCCGGCGGTCGTGGAGCGGCTGGGCGCCTCGGGGCTGCACCGGGGACCGGGGTGGACACGCGTCGTGATCGAGAAGCCGTTCGGCCACGACCTCGAGAGCGCCCGCGCGCTGAACGATCTCCTCCACCGGTTCTTCCACGAGTCGGAGATCTACCGGATCGATCACTATCTCGGCAAGGAGACGGTCCAGAACCTGATCGTCTTCCGGTTCGCGAACATGCTGTTCGAGCCGGTCTGGAACCGCGACCGCGTCGACCAGGTCGAGATCACGGTCGCGGAGGACCTCGGCGTCGAGGAGCGGGCCGGCTACTACGACCAGTCCGGGGCGCTCCGCGACATGGTGCAGAGCCACCTGACGCAGCTGCTGACGCTCACCGCGATGGAGGTGCCGTCGTCGCTCACCCCGGACGAGGTGCGCAACGAGAAGGTGAAGGTGCTCCGGTCGCTCGCGCCGATCCGGCCGTCGGACGTCGTGCGCGGGCAGTACGTCGCCGGCACCGTGCACGGCGCGCGGGTCCCGGCGTACCGAGCCGAGTCCGGCGTGGCGCGGACGAGCACCACCGAGACGTACGCGGCGGTGCGCCTGCGGATCAACAACTGGCGGTGGCAGGGGACCGAGTTCATCCTGCGGACCGGCAAGCGCCTGCCGACGAAGAGCACCCAGATCGTCGTCCGCTTCCGCACGCCGCCGGTCTGGTTCTTCCCGCGGAACGCGACCCCGCCGCTCGCCGCGAACACGCTCACCATCACGCTGCAGCCGGACGAGGGGTTCGAGCTGTCGTTCGAGGTCAAGCGCCCCGGCCACGAGATCCGCCTCGCCACCGAGCGCCTGCACTTCCGCTACGCCGAGGCGTTCGGCCCGCTCGCCGACGCCTACCAGACGCTCCTCCTGGACGTCGTGCGCGGCGACCCGACGCTGTTCGTCCGGGCCGACGAGGTCGAGGAGGCGTGGCGGGTGTACGACCCCGCGCTCCGGCGGCCGTCGCGGCTGCACCCGTACCCGGCGGGCTCGGCCGGCCCGGCGGCGGGCGTCCGGCTCGGCCGCCCGCCCGGGCGGCCGGGCCCCGCCCCGTGACGCGCGAGGTCGCCGTCTACCCGGACCTCGCCGCGGCGTCGGCGGCGGTCGCCGCGCTGGTCGTGGAGCTCGCGCACGCGACGGACGGCGATCGGACGGTCGTGATCTCGGGGGGCCGGACGCCGGCGACGCTCTTCGGGCTCCTCGCCCGGGCGAGCGCGACCGAGCCCGGGCTGCGCGACCTCGAGGTCTACTTCAGCGACGAACGCGCGGTGCCGCCCGACGATCCGCAGAGCAACTTCGGTCTCGCCGACCGCCTCTGGTTCGCTCCGGCCGCGATGCCGCCGGAGCGGGTCCACCGGATCCGCGGCGAACTCGCGCCGGTCGACGCGGCGGCGGCCGAGTACGACGCGCAGCTCGTCCGCCGCTTCGGGGGCCGTCCGTCGCCGGACGGGCCGGGGTTCGACCTCGCCGTCCTCGGCGTCGGGCCGGACGGGCACACGGCGTCGCTCTTCCCGGGCGCCGCCGCGGCCCGGGTCGCGGACCGGTGGGCCGTCGCCTCGCCGCCCGGCACCGTGCCGCCGCCGATCCCCCGCGTCACCCTGACGTCGGCCGCGCTGTCGACCGCTCGGACGGTCGTCTTCCTGGTCGGCGGCGCCGACAAGCGCGCGATCGTCCGCCGCCTGCTCGCGCCGGGCGGGGCGGACGGGACGGCGCTGCCGGCGGCGACCGTCCGGCCCCGCGAGCGGCTCCTCTGGGTCCTCGACGCGGACGCGGCCGGAGCGGAGCCGACCGCGCGCGCGTAGGAGGTCTCCCCGTCGCCATGTTCGTCGCCCCGTCCCGCCCCCTGCCGGCTCCGCTCCTCCGCTCGGTGCTCGACGCGAGCGAGACGGACGGCTGGTCGCTCCCCGACGTCTCCCCCTGGTTCGGACCGTTCCTTCCCGCGTTCGTGCGCGCGACGCTGCGAGCCGGCGGGTCGGTCCGCGCGGCGCTCGCCGGGCGCCGGGCGGTGGCGCTCGCGCTCGACGATCCCGCCGAGCGGAGCGCGACCGTCTTCGGCGGACGCGAGGACGCGGTGCGCGCGCTCGCGCTCCCCCTCCGCGGACGCGCGGTGTTCTCCGAGCTCCCCCTCGACGGCCGCGCGGAGACGTACCGGATCGTCTCGGTCGATCTCGACTCGGTGCCGCCCGCGGTCTTCCGGCACCCCGTCCGGCTCCTCGACCCCGCCGAGGTGCCGGGGTTCCTGGCGGGGCTGCGGGGCGCGGCCGGCCGGCCCGACGAGCCGTGGGCGCGGCAGCTGCGCGGCTCGGAGGAGTCGGCGTTCGGCGCGACCGTCGACGGCACCCCGGCCGGGCTCGCCTGGGCGGCCGTCGCCGGGGGCCACGCCCGCCTGCACTCGGTCTGGGTCGCCCCGCGGTTCCGGCGGCTCGGGGTCGGCAGCGACCTCGTCTTCGCCCGCCTCCTCTGGGCGCGCACCGAAGGGGCGCGCTCGGCGATCGCCGAGATCGCGGCGGGGAACGCGGCGTCGCTCGCGACCGTCGCGCGCGCCGGCTTCGCGCCGGTCGGCGCGATGTACTTGCGCGCGGCCGCCGGATGATCCCGCGCCTACGTGCGGGCGGCGCCGCAGAACGGGCACTGCGTCGCGGCGGCGTCGATCAGGCCGCCGCAGTACGTGCACTTCACCTTGATCGTCTCGTGGACGACGATCTGCTGGACGGCGGGCTCGCCGGACGGCGTGAGGCGGACCGGCGGGACGCCCGCGCCCGGCGGCGGGGCGACGAAGCTCGGCTGACCGGTCGCGGAGTGCTTCGGCAGCGGGCGGCCCCGCCGGTTCCTTAGCGCGAGGGCGATCACGACGACGACCACGACGATGACGAGCACGACGAGCAGGGCGATCAGCTCGGGCGAGAACGGCGACGGGCTCGCCGCGGCGGGGACAGGGGCGGCCGTGAGCGAGTAGGTCGTCATCGTCACGGCCAGTCGGTCGGTGTAGGTGAAGCCGTCGCCGCGGCCGTCGGAGTCGGTCTCGACGTACCGATACCCCAGGATGTAGCCGGTCCCGTTGTCGTAGAACGAGCTCCAGTCGTAGGAGGCGTTGAACTTGCCGTACGAGTCGTCCCGGAGGTACTCGCCGCTCCCGGTCGCCGCGAGGGCGCGCACGTAGTCGCCCGCCGCCGTCCCGAGGTGGTAGTCGGCGTCGATCGAGGTGACCGTCATCTCGGTGTCGAGGTCGTAGAAGTGCCCGCCGACCGGGAGCGAATTGTTCGCCCAGAACCAGACCGCGGGGTTCGTGTAGCCGGTCTGGTTGTCGGTCGTGCCGTACAGGTAGGAGAAGTTCGCGGCGTCGAAGAAGAACATCCCCGAGGCGCTGAAGTTGTAGTTGCCGCGGGAGTTGTTGACGTAGTGGTCGGTGTTGTCGTAGGCGCCGGTCACCGACCCGTTCGGCGCCACGGCATCGACCTCGATGCTGCCGTTGACGTACGTCGTCTCGGTGTAGCCGTCGTACGTCCCGGTCCCGTTCGTGACGGTGACCGTCTCCGTGTAGACGAACCCGTCCCCGACCCGCGGCGTGTAGTGCGCGGGGGCGCCGGCCGCCCCGCTGGCGAGGAGGACCGCGAGCACCGCCAGCGCGGCGGCCGCGCCGTTCACCCGCCGAACCCTCCGCCGGCCAGGCCGTGGGCGTGGGCGGGATGGGCGCCGCCGATCCCGCTGAACGTCGCGTAGTAGCCCGCGTGGATGAAGACCGGGACGAAGATCACGTGCGGGTAGAAGCGGGGCCCGCCCGCCGGGGCGGTCGGCACGACGCGGGCGGTCGTGTCGAGCTGGCGGAGCAGCTCGTCCCGGATCCCGTAGACCATGCGGACGGCGAGGCAGATCAGCTCCGACTGCGACATCGGCATCGCGCGCCGTCCGATCACCTCGTACGCCTGCTCGAGCAGGTTGAGCGTCTCGTTCGCCTCCAGGGAGGCGACCGACGCAAGGATCGAGGCCGCGACCAGCGGGTACTCGAGGTAGGTGTTGAGGCCGCGCGCGACGATCGCGAGCTTCGTCTGCACGCCGTCGATCGGCAGGTCGGACATCGCGAGGAACGCCGAGGCGAGCTCGACGTCCTCCGACGCCTGGTACCCCCACGACGCGAACAGCGACCGGGCGCCGCCGAACTTCGCGGCCAGCGCGTCGAGCGGGACGTTGTCGACCGCAAGCAGCGCGGCCGCCTCGTACGACCGCGTGCGGGCGAGGAACTGGCGGAGGGGGTCGAACGCGAGGGAGCCGTCCGCGCGCCGCCCGAGCATCAGCACCGACGCGACGCCGAGCGCCGACTCGCTCGGCACCCCCAGCTTCCGGACCGCGTGGACGATCTCCTTCAGCGCCGGCAGCTGGCCGGCGATCGGGGCGTTGATGGCGAACAGCACCTCGGACGCGAGCAGCCGGTTCTCGTCGTTCGACGTGAGGTCCGCAACGGCGCGGTAGATGTCGAGGAACGTCGGCCCGCCGGCCGCCGCGTCCGGCTGCCGGCGCGTCAGGTCGAGGGACGTCGCCCAGAGGAAGGAACGGTCGAGCTGGGGCAGCGACGACCCGAGCCCCTGCGCGTAGTTCGCCGCGCCCGCCGCCAGCGCGTCGAACGCCCCCGCGACCTTCTGCTGGTCGGCCCAGTAGGCCGGGAAGTCGGTGGCGCCGACGCGGTAGAGCCGCACGGAGAGGTCGCGCATCGCGACCAGCCCGGCGCCGGTGAGCGCGGCGTACCGGTCCCCGCACGCGGTCATCCCGTCGACCAGGCTGCGGCGCTGCAGCAGGTCGTTGAACTCCTGGCGTCGGCGGGCCAGGTCGGCGTTCGTGGCGTCCAGCTGCTGGCGGGTCGCCGCCTCGGTCTGGACGTCGGTCGCCCGATGCTGCTGGGACTCGAAGTGGAACAGGATCGAGTGGGTCCGCTCGGTCTCGCGCTGGTCCTCGGCGGCGAGCTGGGAGGCGCGCTGCATCTCCTGCGCGAGGTCGGACTGGCGGGTCGCGAGCGTGGCGACGTCCGCCTGCATCTGCTGGTACTGCGCGGCCGTGGCGAACGTCACCAGCCCGAGCTGCGCGAGCTGCGCGGCGTCCGCGTCGGCCGGCGCCGCCGTGACGGCGCGCCCCTGTATCTGCTGGAGGAACTGGTACGTCGCCTGGCAGGTCGTCACGCTACGGGTCGAGCCACGGGAACGCGACCCATAATCCTTCCTCCGCACCGCGCGGGCGGACCTCGAGCTCGGTGCGCCGGCCGTCGCCGCGGAGGCGCACGACGGGGTCGGGTGCGAGCGCCGCCGCCGCGATCGCCTCCAGGCGGCGCTTGCGGCTTCCCGGCCCGCCGAACCGGCGACGCCGCTCGCCGTCGATCTGCTCGAAGGCGAACATGAACTCGTACAGCGACCGGTAGAACTGCTCCTCGACCCGCTCGCGGACCTCTGCCCGCTCGACCGTCACCGGCTCGATCCCCTCGAGGTCGACGAAGTACACGGTCCCGTCCGGCGCGAGCACGGCGTCCTTGTCGAGCCAGACGTCGTGGAACTCGAGGCCGGTCGCCCGGCCCCCGTCCGTCGGCGCGTACGTCCGCGCGAAGAGGGTCATCTCGGCGATCGCGCTCCGGACGAAGTTCTCCTCGAAGGCGAGCGCCCGCGCGTCGGAGCCGATCCCGAACCGGTCGAACACCTCCGCGACCCCGTGGCCGACGGTCGCCCGGGCGTGGAAGTAGATCCGCACGTTCGACGGTACGAGCCGGATCTCCTGCACGAACCGGCCGCGGTAAGCGCGGTACCAGTGGATGCCGCGCAGCCGTTCCTCGAGCGCCGCGGGCAGGAGGGCGACCCCGACGACCGGGGCGATCCGCATGCCGGCGAGGTCGGTGAGGTCGGCCCGGCGGCTGACGTCCAGCGCGATCGTCGCGTGCTCGAGCCCCTGGCCGCCGTACGGGGAGCCGCGCAGCCACAGCTCCCCCGTGACGATCCCGCCGGTCGACTCCGTCGGTGCGGTCGCGAGGCGCCGGCGCACCTCCGGGTCGGCGGTCATCTCGGCGGCGAGCGTCGGGTCGAGGCGTCGGTGGGAGTACGGGTCGATCGTCGAACCGATCCCCTTCACCGACAGGTAGAACGGCTGCCCGTCGAGGGTCACGACCGGGTCGGGGCGGATCGCCGAGCGGTTGTCGTCCTCGACGAAGTCGACGACCTCCTCGGGCGGGTCGTCCACGAGCGGTGCGAGCGTCGGCGGGAGGTAGAACCGGTGCAGCGCCGCGCGGCCCGGGCCGGCGAGCTGCGGGTTGCCGATCCACTCGGCCGGATAGGCGCCGAGCCGCACGGGCGTCCCCGGGAGACGCATCGCTCGCCGGCCCCGGTCAGTCGGACGGCGGCGGACCCTGGCAGCCGAGGCACATCCCGGCCCAGGCGGAGTTGACCCGTCCGCAGCGGGGGCACGTCCACGGGTCGGTCCGCAGCTTGAACCGGGGCGAAGCGGCCGAGCTCGACGGCGGGGCGACGTACGGGGAGGCGGGCGGCGGCACCGGCACGTCGTAGCGCATGTTCGGGCGTCCCGGACCGGGTCCGGTGAGCGACAGCGGCCGGTTCGTGACCGCCCAGGCGGCCTGCTCGTCGCGCGAGAACGGTCCCTTGCGCCCGACGTACAGGAGCCACCAGGCGAGCGCCATCATTCCGGTGGCGACGACCGCGAGGTAGAACGACGGTCCCCCGCCCCACGAGAGCAGGAGGTCGCACGACTGGCACCCCCCGGGGATGATCCCCGCGTTCGTCGACCCGTAGTAGATCGGGCAGGTCGTCACGTTCCCGGAGAGCTCGCTGCAGTACGTCCCCGCGTCCGACCCGGGTCCGAGCACCACGGTCCCGACGATGGTGGCGGTGCCGACCAGCGCCAGCGCCAGCCCCCACGCGAGCAGGAGGCGCAGCTCCGGGCGGCCGAAGTTGACCCCGTAGACCCCGAGGAGCAGCATCCCCGCCGCGATCCACGCGCCGACGGCGAGCGCCCCGACCGCGTAGTTCGCCACCTGGTAGGCGGCGCGCTGGGGGCTCCCCATGCCGGCCGTGATGTTGTTGCACGGGTTGCTCGGCGGCCACCGCCACGTCGAGCAGTTCACGCTGCCGCCGAGGCCGTACGTCACGAGGACGTGCTGGACCTGGGCGTTCGTCAGCGGGTTCGAGGCGATCAGCTCGACCTGCCACCAGGCGCCGCTGACGGCGAGGAACAGCAGCAGCCCGGCGACCGCGAGGAGGAGCGCGGCGATCGTCCGGCGGCGGTCGACGTAGTGCAGCGCCATCGCCTGGCGGCGACGTCGGCGCTGGCGCCACGACCCGCGCGCCGGGGGAGGACCGTCTCCTGCCACGGGAGGTTCCGAGGCCGCGAGCCCGATGCCGTTTTTACACGTTGCTGCGGACCGCCGCGCCCCGGGGGCCGCGCCCGTCGGTCGGCGCCTTTATCGGGGGGAGATCGGTCGGGCGAACTCCGGACGGTGCGGCGATGCGGCGTCGGATGGTGATCCTCGGCGTGGTCCTGCTCGTGATCGGCGCCGCGCTCTGGTACCTCCCGACCGGCACCGTCTCCGCGACCTCGACGATGAACGGCACGATCCCCTACCACGCCCTCAGCATCGGGCTGGACGCGCCGTTCGCCTTCCTCGGCGGGACGATCCGCATCTCCGTCGCGTGGACCTCCTCCGAGACGGTGTCGCTGTCGGTCTACAAGTGCGGGACCTCCCCGTGCAGTTCGGCCACCCAGTACGTGGCGGGCGGCAGCGGCAGTTCGGGCTCGTTCTCCTGGTCCGGCCAGGCGAACGTCTACTACGTCGTCGACCGGGTGCCCGCCTCGGGCCCCGCGATCCAGGTGACCACGCACTACACGGAGCCGCTGCTCGGCGGGACCGTCGGCATCGCGATCACCGGCTTCGGCGTGTTCGTCACCGTGCTCGGAGTGTGGCTGATGCCCCCGGTCGTCCGCCGGGCCCCCGCGCCGTCGTCCGCGCGGGCGACGAGCGAGGACGCCCTGAACGACCCGCGATTCTGAGGGGCCGCCCTACCGGCTGCGCCGCCGGCCCAGGATCGCGCCGACGATCCCGCCGAACACCCCGAAGACGATAACCCCGACGATCAGCCATTCGAGCGCCGGCACGAGGGTGCTGAGCGACAGGTAGCCGAGCTGCTGCAGCAGGAAGACGACGACCGCCCCCAGGACGGCGCCGGACTCCGCTCCGCTGGACCCCGCGCTCATGCTTCGTCCTCCGGTGCCGGGCCGGTCGCGGCCGGGTCGGGGGGCTCGGCGGCCGGCGGGGTCGCCGGCTGGGCCGGCTCCCACGGCGTCGGCGGCGCCGTCCCGCGGCCCTTCGGCCGGCGCGGTCCGCGCGCGACCGTGGCGATCCAGTAGATCTCCGCGAGGCCGAGCACGATCAGGAAGATCGTCGCGCCGGAGGCGATCCGGTACGGCGCCTGCGCGTTGATGTAGAAGCCTTGGCTCCACGCCGTGCTGCCGTTGCCGTAGACGAGGCTCACCGAGAGCCGGTAGATCCCCTGCAGAAGGTAGGTGTACGTCCCCAGGGTCCAGTTCATCTGAGCCGTCCCCGAGAGCGGGTTCGCGGCGACCGAGTTCGCGGAGATCTCCGCGCCGAAGTAGTAGACGATCAGCCGCGCCGTCGTGATCTGCGCGCCGGTCGCGATCTCGAACGAGAAGTTCACCAGCACGCGCTCGTTGGTGTTCACCTTGAACGCCGTCCCGGCGGAGCCGGCGGCCGTGACGTTGTGGCCGTTCCACGTCGCGGACGACCCGAGCACGGGCGCCGACGGCAGCGCCGGTACGGGCGCGGCCCGGGCGGGGCCGACCGCGGGGAGCGCCACGAGCAGCAGCGCGAGCGCGAACAGTACGACCGGGACGATTCCGCGAACGGGACGCCGCGAGCCGGCGGGTTCCATGCGGGCCCGATGGACGTCTCCCGGGATAAAGACCCGCGGTTGGGTCGGGCCCGCTCAGGCGGGCGGGGGGCCGGAGCCCGGGACCGCGACGATCCGCGCGAGGTCCGACGGCGGGAGCAGCCCGGGCGTCAGGTGGAGCCAGATGCGGGCGAGCCGCACGCGCGCCGCCGCGTCGGCGTCGGCGAGGAACGCGACGACCCGCTCGATGCCGTGGATGCGGACGAGGTACTCGATCCCCTCGAAGAAGACGACCGTGACCCCCTCCTCGTCGTACGCGCGCAGGATCCGACGACCGATCTCGTCGAGGTCGCTCGGGCGCAGGGTGCGGGTCCGCTCGAGGTTGCTGAGCCAGAGCACCTCGACCGGGCGCGGGCCGACGTGGACCCGGATCCGCTCGGGCAGCTCCCGCACGATCGCGAGGCCCCGGTGGCCGGCCGCGGTCGCGTCGAGGAACGGCTGCAGCGCCCCGAACAGCGTCGGGTCGGAGCCGATCTCGAGGCCGCACGGCGGCGGAGGGGGGGCCGGGGGCGCGACGGGAGTGGGCGCAGTGGGCGGGCTCGGCGCGAGGACGGGAGCCTCGGGCGTCGGAACGGTCGGCGAGGAAACGATCGACGCACTCTCGGGTGCGATCGGGATCGGAGCTTCGACGGGTACCGGGCTTGCCGGAGGCTCTCCGATCGGGACCGCCGGACTCTCGGGGGGGACCGCCTCGACCGGGGCGGGCACCGGAGTTTCGACTCCGGAGTCCGGGGCCCCCGGGAGGCTGGCGGCCGCCGGCTCGTCCGGTGGAGATTCCGACGCGGGACCGGACGGGGGCTCGGCGGCGAGTGGCACCTCGGGAGCCTCGGTCGGCTCCGTCGCGGCATCGATCCCGACCTCCGTCGGGGGCGAACCGGTTGTCGGCGACTCGGGGGACAGGCTGTCGGCCGGAAGGTCCACGGGCTCGGGCGTCGGGGGTTCCGGCGTCGGCGGGACGGCCTCGACCACCGGTGGCTCGGTCGCCCCGTCGCCGGACGACGGTGTCTCGACCACGGCGGGTATCGACTCCCCGGCTGGGAGGACCTCCATCGGGGTGTCGGGCGCGCCCGCGGGCATCGGCGACTCCGCAACTGGGGGCGGCCCGAACTCCTCCGCGCTCTCCGTGGCCGCCGACTCCTCGACCGCTTCGGCCGCAGCGAGTTGCGCGGGGACCTCCGCCGCAGTAACGGCGGGTTCGCCCGCGGGCTCGGTGTCGACCGATTCGACCCCGCGTGCAGTGTCCGGCCCGACCGGTGACTCCGCCGGCGCGGCGGAGAGCTCCGGAACGACCGGAGGCTCGATCGCCTCGGGGGCTGGCGCCGGCGGCTCCGGAGTCGCTAACTCCGCAGCGACCGGTTCGACCCCCGTCGACACATCGGGTGACTTCGCCGGTTCGGATTGGGGTGGGATCTCGGAAATCGCAGGATGGTCCCCCGTGTCGGGCGACATGCGCTCCTCAGGTTCCGGAGCGGACGCCACCTCGACCGCGGGTTCCGTTGGGCCCGGCTCGGGGGCCGTTAGGGTAACGGGGGCGACCGCGGCTTCCTCGGTCGCGGGCACCTCGTTCGCGTCGACGACCTCGACTGGAGGGGCGACGTCGGTGCTCGGCAACGGCTCCGGCGGGGCCGGCGTCAACTCCGGCTCCGGAGCGGCCGGCGGGTGGTCGACGGTCTCGACGGCGACCGCCGGCGCGGGCGTCGGTTCGATCGCCTCGATCGGTTCGGTGGGGACCGGCATCAGCTCCGCCGACGCCGACAGGGCCACGGACGTCGCCTCCTCGGAACCCGGCGGCGGCTCCGGCGTCGGCGGTGTCGAAGCGGCGCCATCGCCGGCGTCGAGCCCCTCGGGCGGGCCGGACGGGACGGGTTCGGGGGCTTCCGGGAAGTGTAGTTCAGAGGGAAGATCCGGCGGAGCGGGGATAGGCTCCTCCGTCGAAGAGGATGGCGGGGCCGATTCGACGACCACGGGACCGCCCGCGGCGGCGGTCGCCGCCTCCGGGGGTCGCTCGGCGCCGGCGTCCGGCGCGACCCGGCGAGGACGAGCGCCGCCCCCCCCGTTCGTGGGGACCGACCGGGGCGGGCGGGGCGGCGTCGCGGGGGGAGCGCGTCCGGTCTTCTCCCACAGCATCGCGGCCACGGGCCGCCCGAAGCCGGGGAGGGCCGCGACCTGGTCGAACGGCGCGGCCTCGAACTGGGCGCGCGACTGCAATCCGGCCTGCCAGGCGATCGCGACCTTCGCCGGACCGAGCAGCGGCACCCCGAAGAGGCCGTCCAGCTCCTGGCCGAGCGAGCGGATCGCCTGCGTCTCCTGGATCACCTTCTCGTCCGCGTAGTCGACCTCGCCCCGGGCGGCCGCATCGGTCGGGGCCCGCACCCGGCGGCCGTCCGACCGCGCGGGGCGGTGCTTCAGCGCGCGGCCGCGGGACCCCGCGCCGGGGAACTCCGCCCACCAGCGGGCGCCGTTCCGCGTGCGCCCGGTGAGGCGGTCGGGCGGCGGCGTCGCCTCGACCTGTTCGACCACGTCGAGCGCCTCGATCCGGAGGTACGCCGCGATCGCCGGGGCCTTCTCCCGCAGCTCCGCGGCGAGCGGGTCGACCGCGACAACGATCGCGCGCCGCGCGGTCGCGCTCGCGGGGTCGCGGCGGCGCTGCGCGAGCCGTCGGACCAGCCAGAAGGCGTCGGGCGAGAGCGGCGGGGGCGCGGCCCCTCCCGACTCGCCCGGGGCCTTCCGCACGTACAGCTCGCCGAGCGCGAACGGGGTCGGGACGTACTCCGGCGGGATCGTGTCGAACGTGGCGATCATCTCGGGGGTGATCGTGCGGGGCACGCCGTTGACGAACACCGTGAGCTCCTTCGTGCCCAGGTCGTCGGTCTTCCGCGGCGGCAGCCGTTCGAGGAGATGGACGATCTGGGTCGCGAGCGACGGGTACGCCCGCTGGATCTCCCGCTCGACGGGCCGGACCTCGCGTCGGCGCTCGCTCCACGGCACCTTCGGGCTGGCGACCTCGAACCGCCCGACCCGGGCGAGCCGTTCGATCGTCGTCCGCTCCGCGCGCAGCTTCTCCGCGACGTCCTCGTCGGAGACGGTCGCGACGATCCCTTCGAGCCGGGCCGCCGCCGCTAGGCCGTGGGCCCGCCGGTAGCCGTCGGCCGCCTCGGCGACCGCGACCCAGCGGTCCCAGGCGGTGGCGACCGCTTCGTCCGCCAGCGACCGGTCCGCCTGGACGTCGATCCCCTCGAACAGGCTCCGCGGCTCGCGCACGTACTTGCGATGGATCGCCTCGGCGGTGAACGGCGCGATCGGGGCGAGCGCGATCGCCGCCGCGCGGTACAGGTAGAGCAGCGTACGGAGCGCCGCACGCCGCGTCGGCGGCGGGGCCGCGGCGTCGAGCCGGGGCCCGACGTACCGAAGGTATCGGGAGAGGTCGCGCTCGAGGAACCGGAATAGGCGGCGGTGGGCGGCGCCGGCGTCCCACCGGTCGAGCGCGGCGAACACCTGCAGGTGGGTGCGCCCCCACCGCGCGAGGACGGCACGGTCCTCGGCCTCCAGGTCCCGCGCTCCGAGGTCCGGGGGCTGGGCCCCTTCGCGCACCAGGCCGGCGTCGCACCGCGCGACCACGGCGGACGCGTCGGCGTACAATCGGGCGAGCCGCTGGGCCTCCTGCGCGCACCGCTCGGCGAACGTGCCGACGCCGCGGTCGTCCAGCGAGGTGCGGACGAACGCCGTGCGCACGGCGTCGGCCCCGTGCTCGACGAGCAGCGCGGCGAGGTCGACCCGGGCGACGGTCGGAAGGAGCGTGAGGGCGAAGTCGGAGGTTGTCGCATCGACGCCGGCCATCGCCGTGAGGTTGTGGACGAGCGCCGGCACCCGCCGCCGGTCGTTGGCGTAGATCCGGATCGAGTCGGTCGGCGGCGTTCCCTCGTTGCGCCCCCACGCCCCGAAAGCGCCGGCGATCGCGATCAGGAGCCGTCGGCCGACCGGCCGCCGCGTCCCGCCGCACGGGCATTCCCGCGGCCCGTCCGGGGCCTCGAGGCGCTCGCAGCGGCTGCACTCGAGGAGCGTCACCGCGTCCGGCCCGACGGTCGTCGTCGTCTCGCTGACCGGCCAGCGCGAGATCTCGATCTGCCCGATCGGGCGGTCCTTCGGGAGGAGCCGGGCGTACCGCTCGCGCTGCTCGGGGGGAAGGTTCCCCGGCTCGAGGCACCAGGCGCGGCCGGGCGCCCAGACGATGCCGTGGCCGCAGACCGCGCAGTAGGGGACCCCCCGGACGACGCGCAGGCGCGCCAGCACCGCGCCGCCGTCGGTGAGGTCCCGCGCGACGAACTCGTTCGCCGTCTCGAGGTCGAGGCCGGCGTACTTGTGCATCAGCGACGGGTCGAGCAGCCCGCGCGGGGTGAGGAGCGGCCAACCGGCGATGCCGAGCCGGTCGGCGATGTCGGCGTCGGTCGGTCCGTGGCCGGGGACGAGCGGCACGATCCCCGTGCCCGTGTCGCCGACGTCGGGGTCCGACTGGATCGTGCCCGCGGGTGGGTCGAGGGAGCCCCCGATCGGGAACTCGTGGCGGAGCGGGTAGGTGTACGCCTTGCCGACCCACTCGCGGCCGGGCCGCTCCTCGCGGACGGTGAGCTCCACGTCGGGCAGCCACGCGCGGAGGCGGTCGAGCGACCCCTTCGAGACGAGGAGCGTCACCGACGCGCCGCGGCGCCGGAAGTCGACGACGACGTACGGCACGTCGGGGTGCACCAGGAGGGCGCTCGCCCCGAGGAGGCGCCACGGGGCATCGACCCAGACGAGCGCTTCCGCCGGGGGGTCGGTGTCGGCGATCGGGAACCGCACGAGGAACGTGTCGCCGATCTCGGTCTGGTAGACGATCCGCTCCGGGGTGCGCGGGGTCCGGCAGGAGAGGCAGAGGCGGATCGGGCCGTCCCGGACCGCGAGGATGCCCCGGTGGGCGAGCCGCCCGGTGATCGACTGCAGCACCGCGCGCCGGTCGGCGTCGTCCCACGGCCGTTCGCCGGCACCCCCCGTCCAGACGCCGAGCGCGGCGAGCACCGGCCCGACGCCGTCCAGCGGGGTCGCGCCCACCGGATCGACCCGCCGCAGGGTGCCGAACGCCCCGCGGCCGGACAGGGCGAGGTAGCGGGCGTCGACGTCGGCCGCGACCGCGCGGTGGGCGACCAGCTCGGGCGGGTCGGTCGGGGCGAACGACCCCTCCAGCTGGCGGACGAGGGGCCCATCGCCGCGGCCGACGACGCCGCCGTTCGGCGGCAGGCGCCGCGCGGCCCAGAGACGTCGGACCTCGGCCTCGAGCGTTCGGGGCGACGGTTGCGTCGCGTCGTTCACCATCGGGGAGGCCGCTGCCACCCCCGACGAGGCCGGGCGGCGGGAATAAACCCTCGGTCGGCCGGAAGCGCGGTCGCCCGACCGGAGGAACCATTATCTCGCCCCGGAACTCCCCGCCGACCGGGGACGACCGATGGCCTGGACGCAGCAGGAGGTTCGCGAGCTCAAGGAGGGCCGCTACATGCTCATCGACGAAGAGCCCTGCCGCATCATCAGCATCCAGACGTCCAAACCCGGGAAGCACGGGGAAGCGAAGGCGCGGATCGATGCGGTCGGCCTGTTCGACGGCTCCAAGCGGAGCGTCGTCTTTCCGGTGAAGCACAAGGTGCAGGTCCCGATGATCGGGAAGCGCCAGGCCCAGGTGCTGTCGCTGACCGACACCGAGGTCCAGCTGATGGACCTCGAGTCGTACGAGACGTTCAACCTCCCACTCACCGCCGAGACAAAAGGTACCGTGTCGCCCGGCGCCGAGGTCCAGTACATCGACGCGATGGGCAAGCGCCAGATCACCCGTACCTGAGGTCGACGCGCGGACGCCGTCCGGGCGTGTTGACTCCCCCCTGGTCGACTATAAATTCGGTGGCGCCATCGCCCGGCGGCTTCCGATGCCGGCCGTCCGCGACGTCCCCGCACTCGCGATCGCCGCCGCGGTCGTCGTGACCCTCGGCGCCCTGCTCGTCGCCACGACACCCGGGGCTACACCGACGGACGCGGCGGGCGGTGCGTCCCACCCCGTCGTCGGAGCGGCCCACCCCTCCACGGAGGCACTCCCGTGGACCGGCCTCACCATTCCGGTGGGATCCGGCCCGTGGGGCGAAGCGCTCGACCCTTCGAACGGGCTCTTGTTCGTCACGGACTCCCAGGGCGCGAACGTGACGGTCCTGAACACCTCCACGAACTCCGTGGTGGCGACCGTGCCGGTCGGAACGGTGCCGTTGGGGATCGTCTACGATCCCGAGAACGGTCTCGTGTACGTCGCCAACTCCGGCTCGTACAACGTCTCGGTGCTGAACGGAACATCGCTTCGGGTCGCGGGGTCGTTCGACGTCGGCTCTAGCGACATGGGAAGCGGCCCGTACGGGGTCGCCGTGGACCCCGACAACGGCCAGCTGTACGTCTCCTACTACAGCTACTCCGGAGACTGCGTCCGGATGTTCGACGCCGCCACCGGAGCGCCGGTCGGTTCCGTCGCCACCGCAAGTGGGGCGATCTGCACCGGCTTCGGCTACGACCCGCGCAACGGCCAGATGTACGTGAGCGCCATCAACTTCTCCCGCACCTACGTGATCAACGCGACCACCGATGCCCTGACGACCACGATCGTCGGCGCGGGCCCGGACTCGTTTGCCTTCGATCCGTCCGACGACGAGATGGTCGGCATCGAACCGAACGCGGTGGTGTTCTTCAACGGGTCCAGCGAGTCGATCGCGGCGACGACGACGATCACAGCCCCGGCCGACGGGATCTTGGCGGACAGCGTGGTGTACGACGCCGCGACGGGATCGCTGTTCGCCTCTGGCTTCGGTTCGCCGATCTTCGAGCTGAACGGAACGACCGGCACCCTGATCGGGACGAGCCCGTGGGACTCGGGTAACGACCTGGCGCTCGGGCCGGGGAACGCGGTCCTGTACTCCAGCGAGCCCAGCCCCGATCAGGTGGTCGCGTCCCCGGCGACGGTCTACCCCGTGGCGGTCAACGTCACGGGCGATGTCGCCGGGGTCCTCGGGCCGTGGGAGCTCAACGTCAGCTCACCGACGGGGCCCGACTGGACATGGTTCGCTCCGCTCGACCCGAACGGAACCTTCCTCGTCCCCAACGGGACGTACGACTACGCGGCGGCGGTGCCGGAGTGGCTGAACTCCACGCCCGTCCTCCCGAACGGCAGCTTCGTCGTCGACGGGGCCGGGATCACGCTGTCGTTCGCCTTTGCGGAGGTGGCGGTCGACCCGGTCACGTTTGAAGAGTCGGGCCTGCCGGTCGGGGCGAGCTGGTCGGTGACCAGCGGCGTGCCGGCCATCACGAACGCGTCGTCCGGGTCGTCGATACCGCTCCGGGTCCGGTCGGGTTCGCTTCCGATCGGCCTCGGCGGCCCGGCCGGCTACTCCGTGGCGTCGATCGCCGGTCCGGGCGACCCGTCGTCCCGGGAGGTGAACGTCTCGGGCGCCTCGACGTTCGTCGTCCGCTTCGCACCGGCGCTCGCGATCACGTTCGACGAGCTCGGACTCCCGGCCGGCTCGGTGTGGGGAGTCACGATCCGCTCCGCCCACAGCGCGGGAGGTCCGGCCGCCCAGACCGCCTCGACCTCCGGGACCTCGATCGAGTTCTCGGTGCCGAAGGGAACGTGGAAGTTCGCGGTGACGGTGAAGCCGTCGAACGAGCGCGCGGTCGTCGGGCACGGCTCGATGGCGGTCGGTGCGCACAGCGTGCTCCGGACGCTTCGATTCGTTCCCGTCGATGCGCGGGTCGCGTTCGTGGCGAAGGGGCTGCCGCGCGGCACCGCCTGGACGGTCAACGTGACGGGACCGAACGGCACGACGTCGCTTCGCGGAACCGCTGCGACCCTCTCCGAACTGCTTCCGAACGGCTCCTACTCGTTCGAGGTCGGCGCGGTCGGAACGCGGACCCCCGCGCCGGCGAACGGGACCGTGGTCGTCGTCGCCCCCCACGCCGAGATGAAGGAGCGGATCACGTTCTCGGCGGCCGTCCCCCCGGCGTTGCCGGCCGGTCCGACCGGGCCCGCCGGACCACTCGCGATGCCGGGGCGGGCGGAGCCGTAAGCCCCATCCACCCGGCCAGCCCGCCCGCCGGCCGCCGCCGGCGTTAGAACGCCCGATTTCCCGCGAGCCCTTAATAAAGGGGACCTCGCATGAAAGCGGTGACCGCGCCTCGCCGGACTTCGCGTGCGGCAGCCGGGAACCGAGGGAAGAGACCGTGTCAGGGCCAGGGGGCGTCGGGCCGCTCCCGTCCTCGCGGCTGACCCGGATCCTGCAGGAGAAGGCCGAGGCGCTCAAGAAGAAGCGTCAGACCGCGGAAGCGGCGCTCAAGGAGGTCGAGGAGCGGACCGGCCAGCTCGACCTGTTGGGCCTCGCGGTTCCGGGGGTCGCGGACCAGCTCGAGCAGATCCACGAGTTCGTGCGGCGCTCGGACTGGGAGTCGGTCGAGACCCATTCGCAGACGCTCCTCACCGATCTCGGGACCACCGTCCCGCCGCTCCTCCAGGACCGGCGGCAGCGCAGCGTCGAGTCGCTCGATCGCTTGACGGCGGTCGGCCTCGTGCTGCCGGCGTCGATCGCGGACGAGCTCGAAGCGCTCGCGCAGCCCGCGGCGGAGACGCCGTGGACCGAGACGCTGAGCCGACTCGGCGCGATCGAGGCGGCGCTGCGAGAGTCCGCGGTGACGTACCTCGCCGGGGTCCGGGACCGGGCCGTGGCGGTCGCGCGGTGGGCCGGCGTCGGCGGGGAGCGCCTCGGGCAGTTCGAGGCGCGGCTCCCCAAGATCGACACCGCCGCGCGGGACGACCGGCTCTCCGACGCGATCGCCGCGGTGCAGCGCGCGCTGGCCGACGGACTGCCCGAGGCCGCCGAACGGCGCCAGAATACGCGGGCGTCGGCCGAGCGGCTCCGGGCGACCGCGGAGGAGCTCGGCGCGCCGACCGTCCAGATCGACGCCGCACTGAAGGCCGACGCCACCGCCCCGATCGACCGCTGGCCCGAGTCGGTGCCGGCGATCGACGCCGCGATCACGGAGGCGGCGGTCGGGCTGCGGGAACGGTGCGGCCAGGCGCTCGAAGCGCTCCGCGGGGCGCTCGCGACCGTCGTCGAGTACGGGGTCGACCCGTCGGCCGCCCGCGTCGCCCTCGAGGCGGCGACCGCGCGGCTCGCGACCGTCACGCCGCTCGAGATCCCGCCGCTCCTCGCCGAGGCGCGCGCGGCGGCCGAGGAGTCGATCGTCACCGTCGTCGCCGGCCTGCTGGACGAGGTCCGTCCCCGGATCGCCGCCGCGCGCCGACTCGGCCGCGACCCGTCGGACGTCTTCGCCGCGATGAACCGCGCGCGGGAGGCGCTGCGGCTCAAGATCTACTCCGAGGCGCTCGCCGCCGCGCAGGAGGCGGTCGACCGCGTCTCGCGGCTCACGGAGGACCTCGACACGGCGCGGGACGAGCTCCAGACGCTCGAGGCGATGCTCGGCCGCTTCAAGGCGGTCGGCTTTCCGACCGAGCCGTTCGACGCCGAGCTCGCGAAGATCCGCGGCGCGCTCGACCGGGCGGACGTCGCGGCGGCGCGGAAGGCGCTCGGCGAAGCGATCCGCGCGGCCGGGAAGGAGGCGCTCCAGTTCTTCCTCGACCGGTGGACCGCGCTCGACCGGGCCCGGGAGTACGCCCGGGAGCGGGGGTTCCTGCCGCCCGAGATCGCCCCGGTCCTCGCGGAGGCCCGGCAGCAGCTCGACCGCGGCGACCTCGCCGGGGCGGCGGAGCGGATCGGCCGCTTCGAGGTCGAGCTGCGGACCGCGGCGGCCCCGTTCGTGGCGCGGCGCGTCGAGGGGATGGAGAAGGGGTTCTCGGAGATCGCCGACCCGGCGCTGACCGCGCCGGTGCGGCGGCTGCTCGCCGACGCCGACGTGACGCTCCGCGTGAAGCAGGACGTCGTCGCGGCGCTCGACAGCCTCCGCCGGGCGGAGCGCGACTTCGCGTCGGTGTTCGGCGCCCACGCCTCCTCCCTGGTCGAGGGCCTCGAGTCGGAGGTGAAGGTGCTGAGCGCGATGGGCGGCGCCTCCGACGAGATCCAGCGCCAGATCGACGAGGTCCAGCAGATCTTCAACATGGGCGACTTCGTGAAGGCGTCCCGCGCCTCGCGCGAGATCCGCACGCGCGCCCAGCAGCAGCAGCTCGTCCGCGCCGACGAGGCGATCTCCCACGCGAAGCTGTCGCTGGTCGAACTGGAGCCGATGGGGCTCGAGCTCGGGGCCCTCCGCCCGCTCCTGGACGAGGCGCAGGAGGAGGCCCGGCAGGCCCGCTACCTGGAGGCGTACCGCGTCGCCACCCGCCTCGAGGAGTCGGCCGCCCGCGCGCGGAGCGCGGCGCAGGCGATCGTCGAGCGGCTCGGCCCGCTCCAGGAGCATCTCACCCGCCTGCAGGCCGACGGGGTCGACCCGGCGCCGTTCTACGAACCGCTCCGGCAGATCCGGACGCACGTGCAGGCGCTCGACTTCGACCGGGCCCGCGGGCTCCTCGAGGAGACCGAGCAGAAGCTCGGTAGCGCCGGCGCCACGGCCGAGAGCCACCGGCTCCAGGGCGAGGTCGGGCTGATGATCGAGGAGGCCCGCCAGCTCGGCGTGCCGACCGACGCGTTCGCGCGCCGGCTCGAGCTGCTGCGCACCGAGGAGGCGACCGCCCCGGCCGAGGCGACCCGCACCGGGGTCCAGCGGCTCCACGAGGAGATCGCGGCGGTGCTGCGGCCGATCCTGGAGGAGAGCCTCCGGGCCCTGGAGCGGGACCTCGACATCGCCCGGTCGGCGGGGGTGCCGCTCGAGAAGATCGGCGGCCCGCTCGCCGAGGCCCGGCGGCGCCTTGCGCTGCCGGTCCCCGCGGGAGCGGCGGCCCTCCTGGACGAGGTCCGGACCGCCCTCGTCTCGAGCCGCGGCTACGTCGACCACGCCGAACGGGCGGGGAAGCGCGTGCACGAGGCGCTCGCCCAGGCCGAGCTCCTCCGGGTCGAGCTCGGAGGGCTCGCGGCGCGGACCGAGCGGTTCGACGGCCACCTCGCCGACCGGGAGTACGCGCGGGTCGTCGAGCTCGCCGGGCCGCTCGAGCGGGAGTTGCGGCAGGCGACGTACCAGCACGTCGCGAAGATGCTCGCCGGCTTCCAGTCGACGATCACCCAGCTCCGTCGGGACGGGGCGAACACGTCGGTCGCCGAGAACCTCCTGCACCAGTCGCGGATGATGCTCGACGAGGGCCGCCCGATCGAGGCGGTCCAGCTCGCCGGACGGAGCGAGAACGAGCTCGAGCGGGTC
>Ga0335074_10003747_pt1 | contig 20857 bp, 12 predicted proteins | sample Lox_Sample_23_FD_206715 | JGI IMG/M metagenome (GOLD analysis project Ga0335074, IMG submission 206715) | Soil microbial communities from Loxahatchee National Wildlife Refuge, Florida, United States - Lox_Sample_2.3 | ecosystem: Environmental > Terrestrial > Soil > Wetlands | place: USA... | reverse complement strand
AGGCTGTGCGGACTGAGGTTCTCTTGCGCGAATCCGTCAAGCGCGGTGACTACTCGCAGGTCGCTAAAGTTAAACCTACCCGCCAGTGGTGGTCATGGTGGAATCTTTGTTTCCTCGGAGAACTGAAGGTAACCATAGAGAGGCACTTTCCCTCCGGTTTTCGTAGCCTCGATCCCACTTGTTACCCTTGCGGAACCGCCCCAGATACCATCTTGAATTTCGGCTGGCGAGATGACACCAGATACCTAGAGATAAACAACAATGGCCTGCTGAACTTAAAAGTGAGCCTTGGAGACTTACCTGAGGCAGAAAAGCGAAGCCTCGTCGCCAGTACACTGCGCTGGGTAAAGTCAACATATGGAGAGGGTGGTTACCAAATCTCAGATGGAGGGCACCTCGGACGGTCCAAAACTCTCGTGTCTTTCGATGTCGGGCTTCAGCGGACGGACGGACTGTTGTGGTTCAGTCGAGACGAGACCCATACTTTTCACAGGCTACAGCAAGTCCTCGAACCATTTTACGGAACGCCTCTTTGAAACCGGACCACTTTCTTGCTCACCGGAGAATTAGAGTGGGATATTGACTGCGTTTGCCCCACCCCGGACGTTGGCTTAGGGATTTCTTGCATTCTGGTTCGGGGCCAAAGGCTTGGACATTCGACTTCAATGCTCATCGGCTGTGGAATACTAAAGTCGCCAGCTTCGCGATTGCTGCGAATGGGATCAATAGCAATTTCGCAAGGAGTAGGAGAAAGCGTGCATACTCAGATGGCTTCAGGATTTCTATCGGATTTCCAACCTCTAGGTCGCTGCGTAGCGCCTCGGCGGCTTCGAGTCCACAAGTCACGGCGCCCTCCATCGATACTAAGTCAATATGCGACTGACAAAAGTCCCCCGCCAAGTATAAGTTTGCAATTTCGGTTCTAGCCTTTGGTCTAAACTGCCAGGCTCCTACATCGTTCATGAACAGTGGTTGCTCAATGTGTGGTTTGAAAACGCACTCAGCAATTTCACTCTTGATATTTGGAAGGTAACGACCGAGGTCTTCGATCAGCGCCTCAGCGGCTTGGTCCTCAGACAAGCCCCTCAACGAAATCATGTCGGACGCGATTACGTTGAGAACGGTATTTCCGTACCCCGTCCATATCTGGGAGACGTCGATGAAAGATAAGCCGAATCTGGAATCGAGAAGATTGACGTGTGCCTTAGGAATGCTGGATAGCTTGGACCTCAAATACAAATTCAAGGCAGCCATTGGCTCTGCTCGCAGATGCTGAACTGCGGACAGCCCAGGAGCGATGCCGTACACCTCATCATCGAGAAGCTGTTGGAGTTTTTCGACCGGAATAGCTAAAACGACCTTTGTGGCATCTATCTCGCGTTGTGTGCCGCCTACATCGAACTCGAGGCTAGATACCCTACGGTGATTGATTCTCAGCCGTGTTAGGCAGTAGCCGGTTCGGATATCACAACCGAGCCGTTCGAGCTCGCGCTGCAATGGCCAGATCCAAAACTCCTGCAAATTGCCGCGAAGGATACGGAACATGGGGAGAGGATTCTTCATCCAGAACCTCATAACGGCGCGAGTTGTCATCGCGGAGACAATATAGCTCGGGACAGAAATTCCCTTGAGCATGAGGTCTTGGAGCTCATCCGCAACCGTTTCCGTGCGGTAGAAGCGTGAGCGGAAGAATCCAGTTAAACTGATCTGGTCGAGTAAAGCGCGATAGCGATAAGGCTGACTGGCAAGGTCGAGGACCGAATAAAAGAAAAGATACATCTCAGGAACAGAAAGCACACCTGAGAAAAGATTCCTCAAAAAGTAGCGCGCGGATGTGAAATCGTGCAGCGTACGGAAATGGGGAAATTGGCCCGGCCGAAGTTGGGCAAAGTCGTGACAATCAATGAAGTGATCACGAATACCTAATTGATCCACGAGTCGCCACACGTTCATATACCATGCGGGAAATATGTGGTAACCGTGTTCCTCGTAGCGACCACTGTTCGAGTCCGCCCCCGCCTTTCCGCCGAGACGCGAACTCGCCTCATAAAGGGTAACGTCGCAGCCCCTCTCCCGCAGCCGAAGGGCAGTAACCATGCCGGACAGACCAGCGCCTACAATTGAGATTTGAGGCACACTGCGCTCCCTTGAATGCAATGTCACGAACTTAGAGTTCGGGCAGCCTACCCACTCCACGCGAGCACCGCAAACAGTACGTGACGCCTAACATGCCGATAGCGACAGTGCCCGCAACCGCATTCATATTCAGGCTGGAGGCGTTGGTTGTGGCCTCCCAAGCGCGCGTCTTTCTGCTTCGGCGATCTGCTCAATGGTCATCAACTGTTGGATGCTAGCAATTCGCTCTTCAACTTCCTTTACGGAGATGTACTGCTCTGAATCGGAAACTTTTCCCAGTATTTCTTTGGTCACGGTATAGAGCTCGTACGCGAAGATCAAGTCTTTGGGGACCCCTGCGCCTACCTCGCACAGATATGCCAAGTTAGCCATAGCGGTTGGATGTCCACGCGCGCCCGCCTTGGAAAGCCATCGGACAGCCTCGCAATAGTCCTGCGCCACGAGATTTCTTAGCCCGCTTTTATAAAACAAACCCAGTTCAGTTTGCGCGGAGGTATTGCCTTGCTCTGCAGCACTACGAAGCCACCTCAACCCTTCGGGACCGTTCACCGATGTGCCCAATCCGTGGAGAAATGAATCAGCCGTGGCCTTCTGAGCGGGCGCGTAGCCTTGCTCGGCAGCCTTCAGAAACCATCTGAGAGCCTCGACATGGTCTTCGAAGACCGAACGATTACGGTGGCCGAGGTCGTACTGTGCCTTTGCGTTTCCCTGTGCTGCGGCTCGGCAGAGTTCTATAACTTCGTTTCGCCTATCAGCCACTTTCTCGGACGCGTTGCCTCCCCCCGGCCACACCTTCAGCCCGAGCTTTAGACTCTGCAGCGTGTCCCAGTATCCCAACCACATTAGCCTGCGCGCCTTACGCGCACTGAAATTCATCGTTCCTGCGAAGAGGCCACCTAGATTGCGGGACGGCGCGATCAAAAGGACGGCCCCCTTCTTCTCAGTGTGACTATAAGTCGTGTGCTTGTCAGTTTTCAGAATCTCTCGGAACCACGGTAAGACCAGCCGTAAGTCCGGGCCCCCGGGGGAGCTCGTTTGAAGGATCTCGCTTTCAAAGGTACGCACAACCTCATCCTTGAGGCGTTCCTCCACTCCCTTGCCGGCCTCCAGATACACGATAATCAGACTTTCTACATCACGAACTGGCACTATCGGTGTGTTGTCGACCACGCCGCCGTCTATAACCGGGACACCGCTTACCACCCTGAGGGGGAAGACTTCGGGGAGGCCGGCGCTCTGTATTACGTGCTCTCGCATCCCCTCGTCAGAAAGCTCGCGCAGGTCCCTGTAAATCGGGACATAGCTGAGTCGGTAGTTCACGAAACTGTGAACAAGGCCCCACTTCCTTGATCGCCTCGGTGGCTCCACCAACCACCTCAACGTTGCGAGAGTGACGTACGTCGGAAACGGTGCCATCCGTATTTTGAAGGGGTCTAAGTGCTGCCTTATCAAGTTCTGTAAAGGCTCGTTGGAGAACAAGGCGAACCGGGCGGCTATTCTGTTGTGCGCACGAAATAGGCCCCACCACATAAGGATAGAAAGCCCAAGGACTAACAGCAGGAGGCCTCCAAGCTGCACAAAACCGAATTCAAGAAGACGAAGCCGGAGCGTGCGAATTATGGGCACGTAACGGGCCCCTAACGAAAACAGCAACGCTAGGGACGCTGCAATCGGCAGAATCAAGGGCATAAAACTTCGTATGAATCGGTATATCCCTTCTTGCAGTGCTGTGATTGAGTGAAATCCCACCTTTTTGTAGGACCCATATGCATGTGCTGCCTCCCAAAACGAGGGTACCCTTCTCAAAAAAAACATAGGCGCCAGAAATAGTCGCAGCACTGCAGCGACGAGAAAGCCGACCGGATGGAGCTTCAACACATCACAGTAGCGAAGGCCGCGCCATATGCGGCTAGCCGCCCGCAGGTCACCCTGAGCAACTAGAGAGGCATTGAGCGCACCAACCGAGGTTCCCGAGATGGCGGAGAATTTCCTGATGCCGCACTTGTGTAGGGCTCGAATGCAACCGATCTCGTATGCACCCTTCCCCCCGCCCCCGCTGAGGACCAACGCTGGCGAAGTCGCTTGCAACAGCGCAATAGTCTGTTGAGCCTGCGCGCAGGACAGAAAGCTCCTCCACTCAGCTCGCATTTGCGCTCGACGTCGAATGCCGAAATGAAACAGTCTGGCAAGCAGCATGCAAAAATCACCGGAATGGTTTATACCTTAACTGTATGGGACGTGGCCAGAAGCGCATAGGGTGGTTACGACGTGCCCGAATTCGTGCGAGCCGAACAACGATCCGAGGTGCAAATCCGCTCATGGTTCCTGAATCACGAGTAACTCAGAAACTGACCATCACTTTGAGATAAGGACGGTAGACTTCCATTCCACATCCTCCTTCCCTCACCGCCACTGCAGCGGCTCCTCCTTTTTTTCCAATACTTAATCGCGACTAACGACATAGAATCCAAGCTGGACGACTCGGCGCACGACTATTGTCCAGCGGCTTTTCTACGTCTTAGGTTCGCCAAAATTTCCATGTAGCGGTTGAAGCACGGCGAGCAACGGGTCAGGTGTTGGCTAGCTGCGGCGTCGCGAGTTTCAACGGGTTGTTCAGCCATCCGCTGTAGTTCCGAATCCGGCGGACAGCCAACACGTTGTGGGTTGGGAAACGCTTCTGAGAGGTAGGATTTGGCAAAGCCAAAGAACTCGGCTTCGCTGAACTCGTCATTAAATTCAGGTTTTTCCTTTGTCGTCATCGGCCCCCATTGCTGGCTTCGGCCCCACATTCTGAGCGGTATCCGTAGCGGATGGCAATGGCTTTCTTGATCGCGCGAGCTTCTCCTTGACGGCTCGCACCGCATTACGGAACCTGACCTCCGCTGCATGGCCGGAGAGTCCGTGCACGGGTCCGATTTCGTCCCACGTGAACCCCTCCAGCCGTCGCCAGCACATGTCTCTTTCCACGAAATCGAATAGGGCCAGGCACTCGGCCACCAGAATCTCCATCTCCAACTGACGCGCCGGGTCAGCCAATCTTTGCGCCAGCGTTTGCCCCGCGATGGCAGCGTCCAGTACTGCAAGATCCTTGTTCTTTAGCCGGGTCAGCTGTCGCACGAACGCGCGGAAGACATAGCCCGGCAGATTTCGTATGGGCACGGGTTCACCCGTCGGGTCTCGGCGCGCAATCCGCTGTGATACGGTCGCCGCAACCTCCTCAAGTGTGTTTGCGACAACGGCAGGATCGCCGAGCAAATTCGTGCCGTACTCAAGCGCCCTCGGAAAAATCGCCTCCGCCGCCGCAAGCACTGCCGGCTCGATCTGTCTACCATGCCGATCAACAGAGTTGAGCCGAAAGGAACTCGGAGATGCGGCGCTTGCCATTGTGGTTTGTCCCGGAGCGCTGAAAATCGCAGGCTCGCTTTGTGGGTCGTCGCTTGTGGATACCGGAGGAAAACCGTGCTGCGAGGTTGCTGACGACCTCAGGCGACGCCGCAGGCGGTCTTCACGTCTGCGCTATTACTATTGGGCTGGGGCGGGACAGCTCTTAGTCGGCGAGAACCTCTCGCCGGCTTTTCGGAGTAAGATGCTGGCCAGGGCGTTGCGTTCAGCCGGAAGAGGCACTGAGCGCGGGGCCCGTTCGTCTGGGCGGCTATATTCTGCATCAAGTTCCGAGTCACGGGGGAATAAAAATGCGTGATAGGCCATTGTCACTTTTTCTAATGAGCCTCTCTTTCGCCATTTTTTCACTCACTGGCTGCGTTGCGCACTCTGATGTCTCTGGGGTGTGGAAGGGGACAATTCAGGCGAGCGGACCAGGCGGAAAAGACAAGTGGCAAGGGCCTGCAGAGCTGACGTTGAACCAAAATGGCGAAGCGCTCACCGGGACTCTCGTCTTTACGCATCCGCAGGGTGGGCGTGTTCAGGTTCCGATCACGTCTGGCATCGTTTCAAAGGACGCACTGACTTTCTCTGGCCAAAACCAGTTCCCAATGGGCTCTTTGGAAATTACATTTCACGGGACGGTCGCAGGCGCGAGCCTTACTGGCACTGCAGACATGACATCGCGCAGCATGTTGATCGGCCCCCAAGCGAACACCGCTTCACTCAATCTGACAAAACAGTGAACCGAGAGTTCCTCGTGCGCATCACCTGACCGGAACACTCGCCACTTGACTGCCGACCGGGCCGGTTGAACTTTACAGTGCCCCTCTCTGCGCTGACCACTATACTGGTACGCCGGCAAACTTGCCGGCGCAATTTCTTTCTACTATTGACATATCAGGGGCCATGCAGGTACAAATGTATCGTGGTTTTAGGAAACATCGCCGGCAATGTTGCCGGCATATGGAGGCAACGGTGGCTACTTCCTCCGAACCGGTTCATAGTGCGGCCCCTTGTACTCTTGAAGCCCTGGGCCCGACGACACTCGACCTGAACCTCAGTGTCTCCGACCCCGAGGTGGTCTTCGAACTGGAGAAATACGCTGTGGGAGGGGCTCGGGAGGACTATGCCCTCACTGCATTGCGGCTTGGGACTCTCGCCCTCCGGCAGGCGCGCGGAGAACTCGATGCAGTCGCTGTTCGCGATGCTGGCCATAATATTATCCACGATCTCGAATCTCTGTTTCGAGAGCGGGGCGGGAGAATTGCTGACGACCTCAGCAGCGCACTACGTCAGTTCTTCGACCCCGCCTCCGGCGAGCTGCCTCGCCGGCTTGAATCTCTGCTGAAGCAGGACGGTGAGTTCGAACGCTTCTTGCGCATGCATGTTGGGCCGGAGAGTTCGACCTTGACCAAAACGCTCGATCATCACCTGGAGCCCGTGTTGCGGCTGCTCGATCCCGAAGAGGCGCACGGCTTGAAGGCGCGCATCGAGTCAATGTTGAACGGGGTACTCGACGACCAGCGAAGCCGCATTCTGCGGGAATTTTCTCTCGACAACGAAGAATCCGCCTTGTCAAGGCTCCTTCGAAAAGTGACTGAGAACAACGGCAAACTCGGCGGCGACGTGAGGGCACTCGTGGATGAGTTGGCCAACGAATTCTCTCTAGAAGACCCTAGCTCCGCGCTCTCGCGCCTTGTGAAGAAGGTGGATGATGCGCAGGGGCTGATCGGCAAGAGTTTGACCTTGGACGATGAAAGCTCGCCGCTGTCGCGACTCAGGCGAGAGCTCAAGGCCACAATCGATGGCCTAGTCGAAGACAACGCTAAATTCCAGACCGAGGTCCGCGAGGCACTCACCAAACTCCAGACACAGCGCGAAATGGCCGCCAAGTCGACTCTTCATGGGCATACATTCGAGGAGCAGCTCGGCGACCTGCTAAGCGCAGAGGCCGTGCGACTGAACGACATATACGAGGGCACGGGCAATGCTACGGGGGCAATCGCTTACTGCAAGATCGGCGATTTCATCATCACGCTCGGCCCGGACAGCGCTGCGGCCGGCGTACGCATCGTGTGGGAGGCCAAGAGCAACAAGGCCTACGACATTGCCGCTGCACGCGCCGAACTCGATCAGGCACGCAAGAACCGCCAGGCGCAGATCGGCGTATTTGTCTTTTCAAAGGAAGCAGCGCCAGTTGGGATAGAGCCATTTGCGCGGTACGGCAATGACCTCGTCGTTGTTTGGAATGCTGAGGACCGGGCAACCGACCTGTTTGTCAAAGCCGCCTACAGCGTGGGGCGCGCGCTTGTCGTCCGTGAGTCGCATGAGTCTGCTCAATCGGAAGCTGCGGTTCATGCAATTGAAATGGCAACGCGTGCTATAGAGAAGCAACTGGAGCATCTCGGTCAGATCAAGACCTGGGGAGAGAGTGTGAGGAAGAACGGCGAGAACATCGCCGACCGCGCCGGCAAGGCGCAAGAGGCTCTCCAAAAACAGGTCGAGGAGCTTGATCGTCAAGTCGAGGCTCTGAAGACCGGTAAGGCAGGCGTGTGAACCGAATGGCAAACTCTCATTTCATGTTCTTTCCGCCCACCCGGAACCGCGGCGAGGCCATTGCAGCCGGCTTCCGTTTCGGTCATATCGGCACGCACACCAGCCGCACCATAATGCTAGAAGAGCTATCGGCAACGCTTGACGCAGTCGCTGTCAAGGGCAAGAGCTCCGACTATGCCGCAGCGGTCGTCGAGGAAAACTGCCTCCGCAAACGGACTGTATCCACACGCAGGCTTACCTTACAGCGTCTGCGTGAACTCTATGCGCTCGACCCTGGGGTGCCTATTTTTCGTATTCTTCGCCGCTTGTGGGATGTAGATAGACAGAGTCGCCCACTCGTAGCTTTGCTGGCGAGCCTGGCTCGCGATCCGCTGATACAAGCAACGGCGGGCGTGATAGTGAGCCTCCCAGAAGGCGCCGAGTTCCAGCGCAGCGCTATGCGCGAAGCGCTCACAACTACAGGCGAAGATCGTTTCAATGAATCCACGCTTAACAAGGTAGTCCGCAACGCCGCTAGTTCCTGGTCACAGTCCGGGCACCTGGAAGGACGCACGTTCAAGTTTCGCCGGATGGTCCATCCAACACCGGCGTCCGTAGCCTTTGGGCTTTATCTCGCCCACGCGGCTGGTCTGGCGGTCGAGGAAAGTCTGAGTTCCGGTTGGATCAAGGTCCTGGATTGTTCTGCCTCTGCCGCACTAGAGTTGGCTGCCACGGCGAAGCGTCTAGGTCTTCTTGATCTCCGCACGGGCGGTGACGTGATCGATCTGAATCTCAACCGCCTGGACCCGGCGTATTTCGTCGGGCAGCGAGCGAGGTAAATCATGGGACGCATAGAACAGCTTGCCGAGAAATATCGCCAGCACGTGAGCCTGCCTTGGCAGCAAACGGTCGCGGGTGCGCAGCGAGTCATTCTCGTTGTCTATGACAAAGACCAGGAGCGCGCATTACTTGCTCGTCAGCAGCTCTTCGAACTGGCGACGCGCGAAACGGGCCATGAATGGTTCGAAGTTAACGTGGCTGATTCGTTTGCTCGATGGATGGCCGCCGACGAGTACCGCGACGCGTACTTTGAATCGCCCGACGATCTGCAGCTCAAGCTCGATTCCGAATTCACAGAATACGTAGCTTCGCATATCCGCGGCATGCTGGAGAAACCGGAAGTCACGGACACGTCGGTGTTGGCCGTCTTCGGCGTCGGTGCTCTGTTTGGCTTTACCCGCGTGTCGCGCGTCCTCAAGCTACTCGAACCCTATATCCGAGGCCGGCTGGTTCTGTTCTTTCCCGGCGTTTTTGACCAGAACAACTATCGACTTCTCGATGCGCGTGATGGCTGGAATTACCTGGCAGTGCCTATCACCGTACATTCCACTGGAGGTTACTGATGCCCACACTAATTCGGGACACTTTGCTGCGTGACCCTGCCAAGGAAGGCTTGGTCAACAACGGCCAGGCTCGCATCACGAACGAACTTGCCGATGCGCGCGTTCTTGCTGAGCTCCGTGGAGAGCTCTCCACATTCGTCTGCGAGGGCCAGTACGCGGAAGGTAGCATCAAGATACTCTCCTCCTACCTAGCGAACCGGAGCCAGGCGAACCAGAAGGCGGCCTGGGTGAGTGGCTTCTTCGGTAGCGGGAAGTCGCATCTTCTCAAGATGCTTTGCCACCTGTGGGTGGACACTGAGTTCTCGGACGGTGTGACGGCTCGAAGCCTGGTCCCTGAGTTGCCAGAGGAGGTGCGCGACCTGCTGCGTGAGCTCGACGTAGCCGGCAAGCGGTCGGGAGGCCTCCTTGCCGCTGCTGGCACATTGCCTGCCGGTACCACCGAAAACGTCCGCTTGAGCGTGCTCAGCATCTTGCTGCGTGCTTGTGGTCTGCCGACTCAATATCCTCAAGCTCAGTTTCACCTGTGGCTCGAAGAGCGCGGACTGCTCGCTAAAGTCAAAGGAGCCGTGGAGGCAGCGGGCAAGACTTGGGCACAGGAACTCAACAACCTTTACGTTAGCCCCCTGATTGCCAAAGCTCTCCGCTCCGCCGATCCTGATTTCGCCACCAGCGATGCAGCCGCAAGGGAACTACTCAAGGCCCAATTCCCAGTGCGTACAAGCGATCTCGATACATCGGAACTCCTCCAAGCATTCAAGCGAGTACTTCGTCGCGCCGGGAAGGACGGCCAAATCCCGTGTACCTTGCTCGTCCTGGACGAAACGCAGCAATACATCGGTGATTCAGAAACTCGTTCAACGATTGTCACGGAGACCGCCGAAGCCATATGCAAGCTGCTCGACAGCCAGGTCATGCTCGTGGCCGCCGGTCAGTCCGCTCTCACGGGCGTGAAGCTGCTGCACAAGCTGCTAGATCGCTTCACCATCCGGATTCAGCTTTCCGATACGGATGTCGAAGCTGTCACTCGCAAGGTTCTATTGCGGAAGCGGGAGACCGCAAAAAACTCGATCACTAACATGCTTGATACCCACTCGGGCGAGATCTCCCGCCAACTTCAGGCCACAGCCATCGCTGAGCGCCTGGAGGATAAGGCTGTCATCGTCGAAGACTACCCTCTTTTGCCCGTTCGTCGGCGCTTCTGGGAGCGTTGTTTCCGTCAAGTGGATACTGCCGGCACGCAGAGCCAGCTTCGTTCGCAACTGCGAATCATCCACGACTGTCTGGCTCGGCTGTCCTCTGAACCTCTCAGCCGCCTGATCCCCGGCGACGACCTCTATGAGGCACTCGCCCCCGAAATGGTCACCACTGGTGCGCTGCCCCGCGAGATCAACGAGCGCATCGTCGCCTTGGGCCGCACTGGCAAAGTGGAAGACCGCCTCCGGCAACGCATCTGCGGACTCGTCTTCTTGATCGGCCAGTTGCCGCGCGAAACCGGGGCCGACACATTTGTTCGCGCCACGAAGCAACACGTCGCGGACCTGATGGTGGACGACTTGGCTGCGGACAACGACAAACTCCGCGCCGAGGTAGGTCGCTTGCTCGAACGCATGGCCGAAGAGGGCGTCCTCATGCGTGTCGGCGAGGAATTCCGTATCCAGACGGAAGAAGGTCGCAATTGGGACGAAGAGTTCCGTCGGCGCGAGGTCAAGCTTAAGAGCGATACGGCTTTTTTCGACGAACGTCGCGACCAATATATCGCCGCCGAGGTGGCGCAGATCGTGTCTAAGGTGAAGGTTCCTCAGGGTGCCTATAAATTGCAGCGCAGTCTGGTGATTCACCGCACGACGGACCTACCTAGCTCTGACGGTGAATCCATTCCTATCTGGCTGCGCGACGGATTCTCCACCTCGGAAAAGGAAGTGCTGAACGCCGCGCGCGCAGCGGGAGTTTCTAGTCCGGTCTTGTCCGTTTTCATCCCGCGCAAGTCCCGCGATGAGTTGTTGAACGCTATCGCATCGGAGCAGGCTGCCGAACAGACGTTGAACGCCAAGGGCCTCCCCTCGGCGCCTGAGGGCCAGCTCGCCCGGCAGAGCATGGATAGTCGCCACGAGCTAGCGAAGCGCCAGCGTGAACTGCTAATTGCGGAGATCGTCTCTGGCGCGAAGGTTTTTCAGGGTGGCGGTAACGAGTTGCTCCAATTGACGCTCGAAGAGAAACTCCGCGCCGGCGCGGAGGCTTCGCTTGCTCGCCTATTCCCGCAATTTAAGGAAGCAGACTTTTCTAGCTCCGCATGGGAAGCCGCGCTCAAGCGCGCGCGCGACGGCGCTGAGCAGCCATTTTCGCCGCTCGGTTACCAGGGACCCATCGAACAACACCCTGTGTGTAAGCAAGTCCTGACAACTATCGGTTCCGGCAAAACCGGCGCTGAGGTACGCAAGGAGCTGGAGCGCTCACCCTACGGCTGGCCGGGTGATGCGGTCGATGCCGGCCTTATTGCGCTCCACCGTAGCCAGCACGCCACCGCCACTCTCAACGGTGTCGCCGTCCCGGCTGGTCAACTCGATCAGAACAGGATTTCGAAGTCAGAATTCCGCGTCGAAACCATCACGCTATCGACGCAAGACCGCTTGGCTCTTGCCGGCCTGTTTAAGGAACTCGATATCCAGAGCAAACCAGGAGAGATCGACGGGAAAGCACCTGATTTCTTTGCCGCGTTGAAACGGCTGGCCCAGGAAGCCGGTGGCGATGCGCCGCTGCCTGCGCGCCCCGGACTGACGGACGTTGAAGATATTGAGATAGAAGTCGGCAATACTCGGCTCGCCAGTCTGCGCGCCAAGGCTGATGACCTCAAGACTCGCATTGCTGCATGGAAGAAAACCCGAGATCTCATCGGCAAACGCCTACCTGCGTGGCAGACGCTCGAACGGCTCGCCGCCCATGCGGCTGCGCTGGAAGAAGCAAAACCCTGGCTCGAACAGCGCGAAGCCATTCGCTCCAACCGCCGCCTACTTGCCGAACCGGACCCTGTCACCCCGGTGCTCAAGGCGCTGGCCGACCTCCTGCGGCAGGCGTTGAACGCCGCGCACGCTGCTTATTTATCTTCCTATCAGAAAGCTACGGACGTGCTGGCGGCAGACACCATCTGGGGCAAAGTCTCGCCCACGGATCAACCTCGCATACTCAAAGAGGTCGCCCTCGAAGCGCCAGCGAAGCCTGACCTGAGTTCCGATCAGGCGCTCGTCACTGCTCTCGATGCAAAGAATCTCTCTGCGCGGCGCACTGAGGCTGAGGCCGTTCCGGCGCGCGTGGAAAGGGCGCGCCGACAGGCGGCGCAGCTCGTCGAGCCGAGGACCCAATTCGTTTCCGTTGACCGCAGTCTGCTCAAAACCGAAGCAGATCTCGACGCCTGGCTCGCGGGCCAGCGAACGAAGCTGATCGAGGCTCTGAAGAGCGGTCCGGTGCAGGTTCAATAAGGAGACAAACAGGATGTCAACACTCAGCCGCGAACATCGCCGATTACTCGAAGACGCCGTTGCAGAGGCCCGCACCGTCGCAGAGGGGGGCGCCCGCAAGGTCCTGCGCGACCAGTACGCCGTGCAACATCATGAGCCCTGGCCTCATATGAAGGATGCGGAAGGTGATTCCACAGAGGTTCTTCGCGCAAAGGCTTCTGCGCGCGATCTGCGCAACCAGCTTCGCGCACATGGCCGGCAACTCGGAGACCAGCGCGACTCCCGTCGCGAGACGCAGGCGATCGAACACCTCGTACAGGCGTGTGCGTTTGAGCACTGGCACCGGATGCTTTTTGCCCGCTTCCTAGCGGAAAACGACCTGTTGCTCGATGCCGGGAGTGGAGTGGCCATGACACTCAACGATGTCCGCGAACTCGCGCGCGAGCAGGGACGGGATTGGATGGATGTCGCTGCTGAACTCGCGCAGCGCATGTTGCTCGCAGTCTTTCGCCCCGACGACCCCGTGCTGAAGGTTCAGCTTCCGCCGGAGACGCGTCTGCGGCTCGAAGAGAAACTCGCCGTATTACCCAAAGAGATCTTCTACGCTGATGACAGCCTAGGCTGGGTCTATCAGTTCTGGCAAAGGGATGAAAAGGATCGCGTCAACCGGTCCGAAGTGAAGATCGGTGCCGACCAGATTGCCGCAGTCACGCAGCTGTTTACTGAGGACTACATGGTCCTCTTCCTGCTCGAAAACACTCTGGGGGCGTGGTGGACCACTAAGCGTCGGGCCGAAGGCAACGACCCAGCTCTACTCGGCTACAAGTGGAAGTATCTACGGCTGTGCGAAGATGGCTCACCTACAGCCGGTTCTTTCGACGGCTGGCCCCGCGTTGCGCGTGATCTGCGCGTCCTCGACCCTTGCATGGGCAGCGGGCATTTCCTCGTTTTCGCGTTGCCGATACTCGCGCGAATGCGCATGGAAGAAGAAGGGCTCTCGCTCAAAGAGGCCCTCGCTGCAGTTCTAAAAGAGAACCTCTTTGGCCTTGAAATCGACGCCCGCTGCTCCCAGATTGCCGCGTTCAACCTTGCTCTAGCTGCTTGGCGTGTTGCCGGCCAGCATTTCAATTTGCCAGAAATGAACCTGGCGTGCTCCGGGTTATGCGTCAACGCGCCGGAAGCTGACTGGTTGCGACTAGCTGGCGAAGATCATCGCGCGAAAGAAACGATGAGCACACTATATGGCCTATTCTCAAATGCAGGAATACTCGGGAGTCTAATCGATCCCACCCAACTACGCGCGAGCTTATTTGTCGCCGATTACAAGGACATACGGACTCTGTTCGAGGCGGCAATCGCCTCTGAAGAGTCAACTGATGAGTTACGAGAGCTCGCTATTGCAGCGAGTGGCATAGTTGCAGCGTCACGTCTCCTCACCAAGAAGTTCACGCTGATTTGCACGAACGTCCCATATCTGGGTAGAGCAGGTCATTGCGAGACACTTGCGAACTTCGCTGAAGCCTACGCACCGGATGCTGCGGCTGACCTGGCGACTATCATGATTCACCGGTGCAAGAACTTTCTTCATGCAGGCGGTGCGTTAGCACTGGTTCATCCACAGAACTGGTGGGTCGGTAGAGATTACAGTCACTTTCGAAAGCGTCTTTTGAGAGACGTGACGTTTCGATTTGCAGTTGTACTTGGCGAGGAGGCGTGGTGGACGTTTGGCAACCGCGGACCCAATACTATTCTCTTCATTGCCGAATTGCAGCCAGCCGCACGCACGAGCACTTTTGCTGGCTTGGATCTATCGACAAAACCGGGATCGGCTGTTGTGAGCTTGGAAACAAAGGCGGCTATTCTGCGCCAAGAGCGAGTGCCGCTCCTGAGTTCACCGCCGCAGATAGTGCACGTGAACCAGTTGGCGCTCGCGGAATCCAAGAACGCGAGAATCTCAATCGCCGGGCGGCGAGAAGGGGCGTATCTCTCAAGTTTTGTCGACTCCGGCGAAGGATCCTCGACAGGCGATGCGGATCGATTCCTACGTTGCTTTTGGGAGGTAGGTTCTGGTGGCGACTGGCTCAGCTATTCCGGTCCGGGGTACGCGGATTGGAATTACTGCGATTCTTCACTGGTCATGTACTGGCAAAACGGGTTGGGGGAACTGGCGCAGAGCCCTCAGGCACGAATCCAGAATACAGAGATGTGGACTCGAAAGGGCGTTCTGGTTGGCAGAGTCCGCGGAATCACAGCTACGCTCTTCAATGTCGGTTGTTTTTCGAAAGGCGCCGTGTTGGTATGCCCCAAGGTCGAATCTGACCTGCCCGCGCTCTACGCGTTTCTGAAATCTCCCGAATATGAGCAATACGTCCGTACGATTGACCCTCGAGTTTCTGCTGCAACAAGCGTTATAACAGATGTGCCATTCGAGGCGTCGGAATGGCGGGAACGCGCTGGAAAGCTTTTCCCGACTGGATTACCCGCTGCGCCTTCTTCCGATCCTACACAGGCAACCTGCGACGGCGGTATTGCGAGTTCGTTATCGCCGCTGCAAGTCGCTGTCGCGCGCCTAGTGGGCCACCGCTGGCCACGGCAGACCGGCGCAAGCTTTCCGGACTGTCCCGCGCTTGGCTCCGATAGCCTTGAAAAGCATGCGGCGTCAAACGGCATTGTGCCGTTAAGCGCAATCGATGGTGAATCCTCAGCAGCCGATCGCTTGCGTGCCCTACTCGTTGATGCATACGGCAGTGATTGGTCCGCCGTGAAGCTTCAGCAACTGCTGGGTGAATGGGGCTCTCTCGAAGACTGGCTACGCGATGGATTTTTCGAAGAGCACTGCCGCATTTTTCATCAGCGCCCGTTTGTTTGGCATGTCTGGGATGGTCGCGAAGATGGTTTTCACGCTCTGGTGCACTACCATAAGCTTGCTCCTCCAAATGGTGAAGGGCGCCAGCTTCTCAGAAAACTGATCTACACCTACCTCGGCCGCTGGATTGAGCGCCAAAACGAGGACGTTAAAGCCGGCAAGGAAGGTGCGGATGGTCGGCTTACTGCCGCCACGCACCTCAAGACTGAACTCGAAAAAATCCTGGAAGGGGAAAAACCCTACGACATCTTCGTGCGTTGGAAGCCGCTCAAGGAACAGCCTATTGGCTGGGAACCAGACATCAACGATGGTGTGCGGTTGAACGTCCGCCCCTGGCTCACGGCAAAGCCGTATCTGGCGGCCTCGCAGGACGCGTGCATTCTGCGCGTGACACCACATATTCCCTACGGCAAAGACCGAGGAAAGAGTCACATCGAGCAAAAGACGATTTCCCGTGGTTCTGGAGCTGGGATGCAGTCAAAGCGGACCCAAACAAAGACTTCATCGGTAACGAGGACTTTGACGGCGCCCGCTGGAACGACCTGCACTACTCGCTTAACACGAAGAAACAATCACGGGAGCTCAGGCAAACCGTGGAGGCAAAGGGATGAAGCTGCTCGACCGCTTGATCGAGTCCTTGCGGACAGCGATGCTTGCGCCCGACGGCGTTGTTGCGCCGGCAGCGATCTTGTGGACCGATGCCGATGGACAGTGGCGGCAACTGCTGGCACCTTTGCGGGCGGTTTTTCCGCGGATTTATACGCTTGGCCACTATGAGCCGGCGACACATACAGGGCCGGCAATTTGGCTTAGATGCATCGTTGATCGAACACTGCCAGAAGCGCCTCCGTCCGGTGAGATTCCGATTCTATATCTTCCCCAAGTGCGGAGACAGGACCTGCGCGCAGCCGGGGATTGCCCGCCACACTTGCAGCCTCTAGTCGAACTCCAATATCGCGGGCGTGTCTGGCATCAATCGAACGGACACGACTGGACCGTGCGCGCCTTTCTGGTCTCAGGTGACGGCTTGGGACTAGATGTCGCTACGGACAGACGAACTGAGGAGGCGATGCTACGTGCTCTGCCGCTGTTGGCCGAAGTTGATCTTCGCGCATTGCAGGGGCGGCGACTCGACGCTGAGGATTTCGACAAGCTATCCGTCGTTGATCCTGTGCGTGATCTGCTTCTTTGGCTCAACAACCACGAGACATTTGAAGCTGGCGCAAAGGGAGCTCGGTGGGACAGCTTCCGCTCCGTGTGCCGGAGCGAGTTCGGCCTCGACCCCGAACAGAATTCGCCCTCGGAAGTTGCAGGTCGCCTAGTAAGCGAGGACTCGCGTTTGGATCGTGTGTGGAACCGTTTTGTGGAGGCACCGCAACTCTATACCGGTGTGGCGAAGCTGTTGCGCGATCCCACAGGCGCACGTCAAGCGGAATTGACCTTCGAGGGTTCGCGGGACCCCCGGATCAACGAGCGCGACGAAAACGAACTGCGCCGGGGAATCGAAGCGATCCTACAAATTCCTCATGCGGCAGCCTGTGCGCGAACGCTTGAATTGGAGGCGCGCCATGCTGAGCGCCGCCGCTGGGTTTGGGCGACTCTTGGGTGGAGCCCTTGGGCGAAAGCGCTCGCGCCTTTGGCGCGACTGGCGCGAGGGGCGCAGAACCCAGTCGGTGGATCAACGCTGGCAGCGGCATCGACGGGCTACGTCGAATCCGGCTGGCAGTGTGACGCGGCCGCGGTGGAGGCACTCGCTCTTTTTGGCACTGGCCCCGATGCGTTGTTAATGCGACAAGTAGTGCGCGCACTCTATCAGCCCTGGCTTGAGACCTCGGCCCGACACTTTCAGTCCCTGCTTGCGACCGATCCAAAATTCGCCCGAGAGGTGGTCGGCGATTCGTCTCCAAACCGAGACACTTGCCTGGTGTTTGTCGATGGGCTCCGGTTTGACCAAGCTGGCAAGCTCGCCGGGCTGCTCGAAGAGCGGTCTATGAAAGTAGCCCTCACCTGGCGACTGGCTCCACTTCCGACGGTGACCCCAACGGCAAAGCCAGCGGCGATGCCGGTCCGCGATGGAATTCGCGACGGAGATGGGACCGACTTTACTCCCATGGTAGAGACAAAGGCCGGGCTGCGGCCAATGACCGCTCCGTTGTTGCGCGAACGGCTTGAAGCTGCCGGAGTTGAAGTACTCAGCCCGGACGAGACACGTATCCCCTCTGGCGCGGCTAGAGGCGGCTGGACGGAATGCGGATCTATCGACAGCCGCGGCCACAGTCTTCAGGTGGACCTAGTGCATTACTTGGGCGCGGAAATTGAGCGGATAGCTTCCCGCGTGGCTAACCTCCTTGACGCTGGTTGGCAGCGCGTAAGAGTGGTCACCGACCATGGCTGGTTGCTCCTGCCCGGTGACTTGCCAAAAGTCGACTTACCTTCTTATCTCACCGAAACAAAGTGGGCGCGCTGCGCACTTGTGAGAGGCCAACCAGACCTGACAGTGCCCGTGGCACCGTGGCACTGGAACAGGGATGTGCGAATCGCGTCGCCGCCTGGAATTGCCTGTTTCCGCGCCGGCGAAGCTTACGCACACGGCGGCATCAGTCCACAAGAATGCATCGTCCCCGTGCTCGACGTGGAGCGCAGCTTCGGCGCGGCGTACGCCACGATCCAGTCGGTCGAATGGCGCGGGATGCGATGCCGCGTGCGGGTGCAGACGAACGATCCTCACATGAAAGTGGACCTCCGGACGAATTGGAAGCAGGAGGCAACAAGCATTGTTGCGGCTGTCAAGGAAGTAGGCGCGACAGGAGAGGTCAGTTTGGCCGTTCCAGACGACGTTCATGAAGGCGCAGCAGCATCGGTCGTGCTGCTGGATCGAGACGGCAAAGTGATTACCTCGCAGACAACGACTGTGGGAGAAAAGTCATGACGGTAGCGATGGACACGCTAGATCACAAGGCTGCAGAGGCCTTTGAGGGCTATCTAGTGCGGAAGGACTTGGTGCGGAGGTATGCACGCCAGTATCCCGTGCCGACCTACGTCGTCGAGTTCCTGCTCGGGCGGTACTGCGCCAGCGTTGACGAACAAGAAATCCAGGAAGGGCTGACCATTGTCGAGAAGCAGCTTAAGGATCGGACGGTCCGCACAGGCGAGGAGGAGTTATTCAAGGCGCGAGCGAAGGAACAGCGGTCAGTGAAAGTGATCGACATTGTGCGAGCGAGGCTCGATACGCGGCGCGACACCTACATTGCCGAATTGCCTAGCCTGACGATAACTGACGCCCGCATCGCGGATGAGATGGTGCGCGATAACGAGCGCATGCTGACCGACGGATTCTATGCTGAGGTGACACTGTCCTACGACGCCGTGGTCGGACAGGAGCAAAACGGCCGGCCCTTTGCCATCGACGGCCTGCGCCCGATTCAGATGTCAAAGGCGGATGCTCTCGATGTACTGGCCCGTGGGCGAGCAAAATTCTCAACCCAGGAATGGGTTGAATTGCTGCTGAGGTCGGTGGGCCTCGAACCGGCGAGCCTGGACGAGCGGGCGAGACGTGTTGCCTTGTTGCGTATGGTTCCTTTTGTCGAACGCAACTACAACCTTGTGGAGCTTGGGCCGCGCGGAACAGGCAAGAGCCATATCTACCAGCAGATTTCTCCTTACTCACACTTGATTTCTGGCGGCAAGGCGACCGTCGCCAAGATGTTCGTGAACATGGCCAACGGCCAACGCGGATTGGTCTGCCAATACGATGTGGTTTGCTTCGACGAAGTCTCCGGTATTTCCTTCGATCAGAAGGACGGCGTCAACATCATGAAGGGCTATATGGCCTCGGCCCAGTTTAGTCGCGGCAAAGAGAACATTAGGGCTGACGGCAGTATCGTGATGCTCGGCAACCTCGATGTCGATATTCAACACCAACAGCGGATTGGCCACCTGCTCAGTCCGTTGCCGCAGGAGATGCGAAACGATACCGCATTCATGGACCGGCTGCATGCATATGCTCCCGGATGGGATTTCCCGAAGGTTAAGACCGGGCAACATTTGACCGATCATTTCGGCCTGGTGAGTGACTTTCTCAGCGAATGCTGGAGCAAGCTGCGGGCCGGCACACGTGTGAACGCACTTCAGGGGCGGATTTATTGGGGCGGAGCGTTGAGTGGCCGCGACATCGAGGCCGCGAACAAAACCATGAGCGGCTTGTTGAAGTTGATATATCCCGATGTATCGATGTCCGTTGCGGATGAGGACCTGGAGTGGATGGTGCGCCTTGCGCTCGAATCCCGCCGCCGTGTCAAAGAACAGCAGAAGCGTGTTTTCAAAAGCGAATTTCGCAACACACATTTCAGCTACACGCTTGGAGTCGATGGAGTGGAGCAATTTGTTTCGACGCCGGAGCTGCACAGTGATGAAGCGATTGAGAGCGACCCACTGCCCCCTGGCCAAGTCTGGGCCGTCAGCATGGGTTCGGCGGAAACGGGCGTGGGCCTTTATCGACTGGAGGTGACGTCGGGACCCGGTAGCGGCGTGAAGATTTTGAATCAGCCAGTGGCCCCTGCGTTTCGTGAGAGCGTCCGGATTGGCGAGCAGAACCTGTACACGCGAGCCAAGGAACTGGTAGGCGACCGCGATCCCCGAGAGCACGAGTTCTCGATCCAAATGCGCGCCATTGACTCGGATCGTTCCGGTGCAGGGCTTGGGCTACCAACCCTACTGGCACTGTGCGGAGCGCTGCTCGGCAAAAACACACGCGGGGGCACGATTGTGGTGGGCGCGCTGAACCTCGGCGGCTCAATCGACTTGATTCCAAACGCGGTCCAAATCGCGGAACTCGCTATCGATAAGCAAGCGCAAACGTTGCTAATGCCTGTCGCGGCTCGGCGCCAGTTGAATGACCTTCCAGACGATCTTTGGACCCGCATCAGCATCGAGTTCTATAAAGACGCCGCCGACGCGGTTTTCAAAGCTTTGGTTGAGTGAAGGCTGTGCGTAAAAGGGCGACTCATGGTTGGTCAATATGACGAAGATGATAGCGGCGGGCGAAGGTCAGGTGGTGGTGGGGCGACACAGGCAGGAATCAA
>Ga0335074_10003746_pt1 | contig 20858 bp, 18 predicted proteins | sample Lox_Sample_23_FD_206715 | JGI IMG/M metagenome (GOLD analysis project Ga0335074, IMG submission 206715) | Soil microbial communities from Loxahatchee National Wildlife Refuge, Florida, United States - Lox_Sample_2.3 | ecosystem: Environmental > Terrestrial > Soil > Wetlands | place: USA... | reverse complement strand
CCGTCGATACCAGCAAGGCTGAAGTCATGCACGCCGCGGCGGCGGCGGGTGCGGCGATGATCAATGACGTGAGTGCCCTGCGCCAGCCGGGTGCGCTGGAAGCTGCGGCCATGTCCGGCTGCGCGGTCTGCCTGATGCACATGCTCGGTGATCCGCGCACGATGCAGGACTCGCCCAGCTACCAGGATGTGGTGGCGGAGGTTCGGGGGTTTCTGGCGCAGCGGGTGGAGGCTTGCCTGGCCGCCGGCCTTGCGGCCGAGCGCCTAGCCCTCGATCCTGGCTTCGGCTTCGGCAAGACTCTCGCGCACAATCTCGAGCTGCTGCGCCACTTGGGCGAGCTGTCGGTCAAGGGGCTGCCAATCGCGGCCGGCTTGTCGCGCAAGTCGACGGTGGGCACGCTGACGGGGAGACCGCCGGAGGAGCGGCTGCACGGCAGCGTGGCTCTTGCGGTGATTGCGGCGCTGAACGGTGCGCGTATCCTCCGCGTTCACGACGTGGCCGCAACCGTGGATGCCCTGAAAGTAGTGGCTGCCGTGCAAGGCAGCTGAGCAGCGCCGACCCGAACCTGTAACGCGATGTAACACGAGGATCCCTCTTTGACCCGAAAGTACTTTGGCACGGACGGAGTGCGCGGCCGGGTGGGTGAGCATCCCATGACCGTGGACTTTGCGCTGAATCTGGCGAGCGCAGCCGGTCGCGTGCTCGTGCCCGACGGGGGTACGGTCCTCATTGGCAAGGACACGCGCCTTTCCGGCTACATGTTCGAATCCGCGCTGGAAGCGGGCTTCGTCGCCTCCGGCGTCAATGTGATGCTCATCGGTCCACTGCCGACGCCGGGCATCGCCTACATGACAACGCATTTCAACTGCGACTTCGGCGTCGTCATCAGCGCCTCGCACAACCCGTATGACGACAACGGCATCAAGTTTTTCGACCGCAGCGGCGCGAAGCTCTCCGACGAGCTCGAGGAGCGCATCGAGGCAGAGCTGGCGCAACCCGTCATCACCCGTGCCTCCCGCAGCCTCGGGCGCGCCACCCGCGTCGACCGCTCGCGCACCCAATACCAGGAGTTCTGCGCCTCCACCCTGCCGGCCGGCGTCGACCTCACCGGGATGAAAGTCGTCGTCGACTGTGCCAACGGCGCCGCCTACAAGGTCGGCCCCCGGGTGCTCGCCGACCTCGGCGCTGAGATCGTGCCCATCGGCTGCTCGCCCAACGGCCGCAACATCAACGACGGCTGCGGCTCCACGGCTCCCGAGCTGCTGCAGCTCACCGTCCCGGGAGTGCGGGCTCATCTGGGCCTCGCGCTCGACGGTGATGGCGACCGCCTCGTGATGGTCGACCATCTCGGCCGCATCCTCGACGGCGATCAGCTTCTCTACATCATCGCGCAGGCGCGGCGCGGCAGCGGCTCGTTACGCGGTCCAGTGGTCGGCACGGTGATGAGCAACCTCGGCCTCGAGGTGGCGCTGCGCGAGAGCGGCATCGAATTCCAACGGGCGCAGGTCGGCGATCGGTATGTGCTCAGCCTCCTGCGCGAGACCGGCGGCATCCTGGGCGGTGAGACATCGGGCCACATCATCTGCCTCGACAAGACGACGACCGGTGACGGCATCGTGAGCGCCCTTCAGGTGCTTGCGGTCATGAAGCAGACCGGCCGCTCCCTGGCCGAGCTCGCCTCCGGCATGCGCAGGTTCCCGCAGGTGCTGCTCAACGTGAAAGTCGCCGCCCGCTTCGATCCGGCCAAGGTCCCCGCCGTGTGCGAGGCCGTGCAACGTATCGAGAAGCGCATGAACGGCGAAGGCAGGGTGGTCCTGCGCCCCTCGGGCACCGAACCGGTCATCCGCGTGATGGTGGAAGGTCGAGACGAGAGCGCGACCCGAGCCGCAGCCACCGAGCTCGCCGAGGTGGTCCGAGAGGCCGCCGACTGAGGAATTGCACCCTCCCGACGCTGTGGCTATCATCGCGCCCCCGCTAGAGCCTGGGCCCCCATGCGTCGCTCCATCGTTGCCGGTAACTGGAAAATGCACGGGACGCGCAGCGACAATGCGCGCCTCATCGAGGAAATCACTTCCCGCTATCCCGCCGACCCGGCAGCGGAGTGCATCGTCTGCCCCCCGTACGTGTATCTGCAGGAAGTCGGCCGCCAGTTGCGCGACTCCGCGATCCTCCTCGGCGCGCAGGATGTGTGTGCCGACCCGCATGGCGCTTTCACCGGCGAGGTGTCGGCCGCGATGCTCAAGGACGTCGGCTGCCAGTACGTGATCGTCGGGCACTCCGAGCGGCGGCTGCTCTACCGCGAGAGCGATCAGCTCGTCGCCCGCAAGTTCGCCGGCGCCCAAGCCAAAGCGCTGGTGCCGATCCTCTGCGTCGGCGAGCAGCTCGCCGACCGAGAGTCCGGTCGCACCGGCGACGTGGTGGCGCGCCAGCTCGATGCCGTCCTCGAGCTCTGCGGTGCGCAGACGTTGGAGAGTGCCGTGATCGCGTATGAGCCCGTCTGGGCGATCGGCACCGGCCGCAATGCCACGCCCGAGCAGGCGCAGGAGGTACATGCCTTCATCCGTGCCCGCATAGCCACCCGGGATGCTAGAATCGCGGGAGGCACCCGTATCCTCTACGGCGGCAGCGTCAAGGCTAGCAATGCGGCGGAGCTCTTTGCGATGCCGGACGTCGATGGCGGCCTGATCGGCGGCGCTTCGCTCAAAGCGGATGAATTTTTGGCGATCCTGGCCGCAGCGGGACCGCGGTAGCTTTTTTTATGTTGCACCTATTTCTATTGTTCGTTCAGGTCATCTCCGCGCTCTGCATCCTCGTCCTCGTGATGCTGCAGCGCGGCAAGGGCGCGGAGGCCGGCGCAGGTTTCGGCGCGGGCGCCTCGGGCACCGTGTTCGGCGCGCGCGGCGCGACCACGGCCCTGTCCCGGGCAACGGCGATTTTCGCCGCGATCTTCATGATCAACAGCCTGGTGCTGACATACCTCAGCACGCGCCCGCAGCAGCAGACGAAAACGCTTCTGGACATCGCCGGCCAGACCCAGGCGCCGGCACCGGCGCCGGTTGTGACGCGCCAGCCCAACTCGACGCCCGCGAGCGCGCCTCACGGCGCCCCGGCGCCGGCGCCGGGCGGGACCGCGCCGCCGCAGCCGCAGAAGTGATCTCGAGCATTGCCGACGTGGTGGAATTGGTAGACACACTAGCTTGAGGGGCTAGCGCCGCAAGGTGTGGGAGTTCGAATCTCCCCGTCGGCACCATGTTGGATGCGCTGGATCCGGGCGTCATGCCCGGCCCAGCGCGCCTCGAGCAACGCCGAAGCGGCTAAGCGTGGTTTTTGCCCGAAGCTCCGCCACCTGGCGGCGGCGGGGCACGTCCATGTGCCTGGAAGCGTGGTTCGCTGCTAGAATAGTGGGCTTCCAGCGGGAGCACGATGTGACAAGATTCGCGCGTGCTCGCCGTGGCAGGCTTTGCTTCGAGCGAGTGGCATGCTGACCAATTATCTGCCGATACTCATCTTTCTCGTCATCGCGACCGGCCTCGCGCTGGTGCTGCTGACGCTCGGCACCGGCATCGGACGGTTCTTCTCCCGTAATCCCCGCGACCGCGACAAGCTCTCTCCCTACGAGTGCGGCTTCGATGCCTTCGAGGACAGCCGCATGAAGTTCGACGTGCGTTACTACCTCGTCGCCATCCTCTTCATAGTGTTCGACCTCGAGATCGCGTTCCTTTTCCCGTGGGCGGTGGCGCTCGGGAAGATCGGCTTCGCGGGCCTCATCGCGATGGCCGTGTTTCTCGCCATCCTCGTGGTCGGATTCATCTACGAGTGGAAGAAAGGGGCGCTGGAGTGGGACTAGATCCAGAGGGCGCAGAAGGCTTCGCGCAGCGCGGTTTTCTCACCACCCAGGTGGACAATCTGCTCAACTGGGCGCGCACCGGCTCGCTCTGGCCGATGACCTTCGGTCTGGCCTGCTGCGCCGTGGAGATGATGCACGCCGGCGCCTCGCGCTACGACCTCGACCGTTTCGGCGTGGTGTTTCGTCCGAGCCCGCGCCAGTCGGACGTGATGATCGTCGCCGGAACGCTGGTCAACAAGATGGCCCCGGCCCTGCGCAAGGTATACGACCAGATGGCGGAGCCGCGTTGGGTGATCTCCATGGGCTCGTGCGCCAACGGCGGCGGCTACTATCACTATTCCTACTCGGTGGTGCGCGGCTGCGACCGGATCGTGCCGGTGGACGTCTATGTGCCGGGCTGCCCGCCGACGGCCGAGGCGCTGGTGTACGGCATCATCCAGCTGCAAAAGAAGATCGCGCGCACGAGCACGATCGCCAGGTAAGCACATGGCAGAACCGACCCCCCCGCCTGGCGGGCATGCAGCGGACGGCGCCACCCCGGTTGCGTCCGAGCTCTCGCGCCGGATCGAAGCGCAGCTACCGGATGCGGTTCAGCGACTCCCCGCGCTGCCACGCGACCTGTCGTATGAAGTGAAGCCGGAGGCGCTCCTCACGGCCTGCCGCACCCTGCGGGACGCGCCGGACCTGAAGTTCGAGATGCTGATGGATCTCGCGGGGGTCGACTATCTGCACCACGGGCGTGACGAGTGGCAGACCGAGAGCGCGACGCGCTCGGGCTTCAGCCGCGGCAGGGTGGCACGCGCCACGGCGCCCGATCCCGCCATGGCAGGCCGTTTCGCCGTCGTCTACCAGCTGCTCTCGATCACCTACAACACGCGCCTGCGGCTGCGGGTGAGATGCCCCGACACACAGGAGCCGACGGTCGACTCCGTGAACGACATCTGGGCCAGCGCCAACTGGTTCGAGCGCGAGGCCTTCGACCTGTTCGGCATCCTCTTCCGCGGCCATCCGGACCTGCGCCGCCTGCTCACCGACTATGGCTTCATCGGGCATCCGTTCCGCAAGGATTTCCCGCTCATCGGCAATGTCGAGGCCCAGTACGACCCGGAGAAGAAGCGGGTCGTCTATCAGCCCGTGAGCATCGTGCCGCGCGTGCTCGTGCCGAAGGTGATCCGTCACGATCATCGTTACGAGGCGGCGCTCAGAGACCCGGAGGCACCCCGCTGATGGCCGCGAATCCGATGAGCGAGATCCGCAACTACACGATGAACTTCGGGCCGCAGCACCCGGCGGCGCACGGCGTGCTGCGCCTGGTGCTGGAGATGGACGGCGAGGTCATCCAGAAGGCCGATCCGCACATCGGCCTGCTGCACCGGGCGACCGAGAAGCTCGCCGAGTCGAAGCCCTTCAACCAGTCGATCGGCTACATGGACCGGCTGGACTACGTATCGATGATGTGCAACGAGCACGCCTACGTGCTCGCCATCGAGCGGCTGCTCGGCATCACGCCCCCGGAGCGTGCGCAGTACATCCGCGTGATGTTCGATGAGATCACGCGCATCCTGAATCACCTGATGTGGCTCGGCGCGCATGCGCTCGACATCGGTGCCATGACGGTTTTCCTCCTCTGCTTCAAGGAGCGGGAAGAGTTGATGGACGTCTACGAGGCGGTCTCCGGCACCCGCATGCACGCCACGTATTACCGGCCCGGGGGCGTCTATCGCGACCTGCCGGAGGTGATGCCGAAGTACCAGGCGTCGAAATGGCGCTCGCAGAAGGATGTCGACCGCCTCAACGAGGCGCGCTCGGGCAGCATGCTGGATTTCATCGAGGCATTCGCGCAGCGCTTCCCCGCCTCCATCGACGATTACGAGACCCTGCTCACGGACAATCGCATCTGGAAGCAGCGGACCGTGAACATCGGTGTCGTGACGCCGGAGCGGGCGATGCAGCTCGGCTTCTCGGGTCCCATGCTGCGTGGCTCCGGCATCGTGTGGGATCTGCGCAAGAAGCAGCCATACGAGGTCTACGACCGCATGGACTTCGACATCCCCGTGGGCGTCAACGGCGACTGCTATGACCGCTACCTGGTGCGTGTCGAGGAGTTGCGCCAATCCGTCCGGATCATCCGTCAGTGCGTCGCGTGGCTGCGCGGCAACCCCGGCCCGGTGATGGTCGATGACCGCAAGGTTCGCGCGCCGAGCCGCGAGCACATGAAGGGTGACATGGAATCCCTGATCCATCACTTCAAGTTCTTCACCGAGGGCTACGACGTGCCCGAGGGGGAAACCTACGCCGCGGTGGAGGCGCCAAAAGGGGAATTCGGCATCTACCTGGTCTCCGACGGCGCCAACAAGCCGTACCGGCTGAAGTGCCGCGCGCCAGGCTTCCCGCACCTGGCCGCGCTCGAGGAGATGGTTTGCGGCCACATGCTGGCTGACGTGGTTGCGGTGATCGGCACCCAGGATATCGTTTTTGGGGAAATCGACCGTTGAGCAACGAGACCCAGACTCAGGACGCCGGCTCGCGCGCCGACGCCACGACGCTCCTCAGCGAGCACACCCGGCACGAGATCGATCACTGGGTCGGCAAGTTTCCGCCCGGTAAGCAACGCTCGGCGTGCATCTCGGCGCTCCGTGCCGCCCAGGAGCAGAACAACGGCCATCTCACCTCGGAGCTCATGGACGCGGTGGCGGCGTATCTCGAGCTGCCGCCGATCCAGGTCTACGAGGTGGCGAGCTTCTACTCGATGTTCGAGATCCATCCCTGCGGCCGGCATCATGTCAGCATCTGCACCAACATCTCGTGCATGCTGAACGGCGGCGAGGAACTGGTGGCGCATGCCGAGCGCAAGCTCGGCGTCAGGCTCAACGAGAGCACGCCCGACGGGCGCATCTTCCTGAAGCGCGAGGAGGAGTGCCTCGCCGCCTGCACCGGCGCGCCGATGCTGATGGTGGATCACGTCTTTCACGAGCATCTCACGCCGGAGAAGCTCGACAAGATTCTGGATGAGCTGAAGTAGCGCCATGCCGATCAGCCCCGACAAGATGAATCTCGTCGTATTCGAGCCGTTGCGGCTCGAGCGCTCCTGGGAGCTCGCGACGTACCGCCGGATCGGCGGCTACGAGGTCTGGGAGAAGATCCTGGCCGAAAAACCCCCGCGCGAGCAGATCATCGATGCCGTCAAGGCATCGGGCCTGCGCGGCCGCGGCGGCGCGGGCTTCCCCACGGGCACCAAGTGGAGCTTCATGCCGCGCAACTCGCCGGTGCAGAAGTATCTCGTCTGCAACTCCGACGAGAGCGAGCCCGGTACCTGCCACGACCGCGACATCCTGCGCTACAACCCGCACGCGCTCATCGAAGGCCTCGCGATCGGCGGCTATGGCACGAATACCACCGTCGCCTACAACTACATCCGCGGCGAGTTCCTCGGCGAGCCGGTGCCGCGCTTCGAGGCGGCGCTGCAGGAAGCCTACGATGCCGGCCTCCTCGGCAAGAACATCCGCGGCACCGGGATCGACTTCGACATTCACACCTTCGTCGGTGCCGGGGCCTACATCTGCGGCGAGGAGACCGCGCTCCTCGATTCGCTCGAGGGCAAGCCGGGCAAGCCGCGCTTCAAGCCGCCGTTCCCGGCCAACTTCGGCCTCTACGGCCAGCCGACGACGATCAACAACACGCAGAGCTTCGCCTCGGTTCCCACCATCCTCAGGAAAGGGCCGCAGTGGTTTGCCGCGCTCGGGCCCGCAAACTCGGGCGGCACCGTGATTTTCTCGGTGTCGGGCCACGTGGAGAAGGCCGGCAACTTCGAGCTGCCGCTGGGCGTTCCGTTCACGGACCTGCTGGAGCTCGCGGGCGGGGTACGTGGCGGGCGGCGCCTGAAGGCGGTGATCCCGGGCGGCTCGTCGGTGCCCGTGGTGCCGGGTGAGGTGATGCTCAAGACCAATATGGACTATGACTCGCTGCGCGCGGCGGGCTCGGCGATCGGCTCCGCAGCCGTCATCGTCATGGACGAGACCACCTGCATGGTGCGCGTGCTGGAGCGGATCTCGCGCTTCTACATGTCGGAGTCGTGCGGCCAGTGCACGCCCTGCCGCGAGGGCACGGGCTGGATGAACCGGCTGCTGAAGCGGGTGCTCGCCGGCCAGGCGCGGCGCGAGGAGCTTTCCCTCCTGCTCGACGTCGCGAACCACATCGAGGGCCACACCATCTGTGCGCTCGGCGATGCGGCGGCGTGGCCGGTGCAGAGCTTCCTCAAGCACTACCGGCACGAGTTCGAGTACATGATCGATCATGGCGGCCGCAGCATCGTCGAGGAGCAACTTGGAGCGCGGGCGGCATAACATGGCTGAAGAGTTCGTCAACGTCGAGATCAACGGCAAGCCCTTCAAGGCCCGCAAGGGCGAGATGATCATCCGCGCCACCGACGCGCACGGCGCTTATGTGCCGCGCTTCTGCTGGCACGAGAAGCTCGCCATCGCCGCCAACTGCCGCATGTGCCTGGTGGAGGTGGCGAAGGCACCGAAGCCCATGCCGGCGTGCGCCACACCGGTGGCCGAGGGCATGAAGATCTTCACCGACTCGCCGCGGGCCATCGCCGCGCAACGCGCCACCATGGAGTTCCTGCTCATCAACCACCCGCTCGACTGTCCGATCTGCGACCAGGGCGGGGAGTGCGAGCTGCAGGACCTGGCGGTCGGTTTCGGCCGCGACGTCTCGCGCTTCGTCGAGCGCAAGCGCTCGGTGCAGGACGAGAACCTGGGCCCCCTCATCGCCACCGACATGACGCGCTGCATCCACTGCACGCGCTGCATCCGCTTCACGGAGGAGATCGCCGGCATCCAGGAGCTCGGCATGATCGGCCGCGGCGAGCACATGAAGGTGCGCACCTACATCGAGAGCACCGTACATCACGAGCTCTCGGGCAATGTGATCGATCTCTGTCCGGTCGGCGCGCTCGTCTCCAAGCCCTACCGCTTCAGCGCCCGCGCCTGGGAGATGATGTCGGTGCCGCTCGTCTCGCCGCATGACGGCACGGGCAGCAACCTTTTCGGGCACGTGCTGCGTGGGCGGCTCATGCGGGTGGTGCCGCGCGAGAACGAGGCGATCAACGAGATCTGGATCGCCGACCGCGACCGCTTCAGCTACGAGGGCGTCTACAGCGATGAGCGGCTGGAGCACCCGCTGGTCCGCAAGGATGGCGAGTGGGTGCAGACCGACTGGGAAACCGCCCTGGCCGAGGCGGCTGCAGGATTGCGCGGCCGCGGTGCCGAGCTCGGCGTGTTGGCGAGCCCCTCGGGAACGCTCGAGGAGCTCTACCTCGCCGGACGCATCGCCCGCGGCCTCGGCAGCGGCAACATCGACTCACGGCTGCGGCAACGCGACTTCCGTGACCAGGGCGCGGACCCGCTCTATCCCAATCTCGGCCTGCACATCGCGGATATCGACTCCCTGCAGGGACTGCTGATCGTCGGCGCGAACCTGCGCCGCGAGGCACCGATCCTGGCGCACCGCGTGCGCAAGGCGGCGCGCCGCGGCGCCAAAGTGGCGTTGCTGAATCCGGCGGTTTTCAACTACTACTTTCCCGTGGCCGCCTACGTGGAGTCCGCACCGGCGGCTCAGGTGGCCGATCTCGCCGCCATCCTGCGCGCGGCCGCGGAGGCTGCGGGCGCGTCGGTTCCGCCACACCTGTCGCAGGTGGTCGGCGGCGCGCAGGTCAACGATCGACATCGCGCCGTGGCCGCGGCGCTCGCATCGGGCGAGAAGCGCGCCGTGTGGCTGGGTGCGCTGGCACTCCGGCACCCGCGCTTCGCCGACTTGCGGGCGCTCGCCGCCGCACTGGCGCAGGTGACGGCAGCCTCTCTCGGCGTGCTCGCCGAAGGTGCGAATGCGGCCGGGGCCCATCTCGCCGGCGCGGTGCCGCACCGGGAGGCCGGCGGCAAGCCCGTGAGCTCCACGGGTCTGTCCCCCGGCCTGACGGCCGCCGACATGTTGGCGCGGCCGCTCAAGTCCTATCTCCTGGTCGGCGGTGTCGAGCCGTGGATCGATTCGCCGGGCAGCGATGCCGCGCGCACGCTCGGACAGGCGGAGCTGGTCGTAGCCATCACTCCGTTCGCGAGCGAGGCCTTGCGCAAGGTCGCCCATGTCCTCCTTCCGGCGGGCACCTTCGCGGAGACTTCCGGGACCTACGTCAACCTCGAAGGAGTGTGGCAGAGCCAGACCGGCGCGGCCGCTCCCGTCGGGGAGTCCCGTCCCGGCTGGAAGATTCTGCGCGTGCTCGGAAATCTCCTCGGCCTCTCCGGTTTCGACTACCAGTCATCCGAGGACGTGCGGGAGGAGTTGGCGAAGCTCGTGGGTGAGCCGACTGCATACTCGGCCCCGGCCTACTCGGGCAGCCACGCGGTCGGGCAGCAGTCCGGCGCGCAGTCCGCGCAGAATGTCGTTGACATCCCGATGTACCAGATCGACGCAGTGGTGCGCCGGGCTCCCTCCCTGCAAAGAACCCGCGAAGGGCGCACATCCGCGGTGATCTACTGAGAAGCCCATGAGAGCGAATTCCAGCAAGCAAGCGGGCGGGAGCCGCGTTACTCGGCCCATCCTGGGCCTCGCCCCTTCGGGGCCGCTACGCGTTCAAAATCGCTCCCGGCGATTTTGTCCGCCCGCGGGATCGACAAGGCCGCGTGCATGCTCGGTCAAAGCGCCGCAGGCGTCTTCGACCCAATGAACTCATAATGTTCCAAACTCTTGTCACTGCCTGGGCGTCGCTCCCGGGCATCGCCCGGACGACGGTGTGGATCGTGATCATCACGATCGTGCTCATCCTCTGCGTCGCGTTCCTGACGCTGTGGGAGCGCAAAGTCATCGGCTGGATGCAGCTGCGCCGCGGACCGAACCGCGTGCGCCTTCTCGGCCTCTTCCCGGGTCTCGGCCAGCCGTTCGCGGATGTCTTCAAGCTCCTGACCAAGGAAGTGATCATCCCGACGAACGCCAACAGGTTCCTCTTCCGCGTGGCGCCGATGATCGCACTCATTCCGGCATTCGCGGCCTGGGCGGTGATCCCGCTCTCGCCCGAGCTGGTCGTATCCAAGGCCAATGCGGGGCTTCTCTACCTGCTCGCGCTCACCTCCATGGGTGTCTACGGCGTCATCATCGCCGGCTGGGCCGCCAACTCGAAATATGCGTTCCTCGGGGCGCTGCGCTCGGCGGCGCAGATGGTGGCGTACGAGATCGCAATGGGTTTCGCGCTGGTCGGCGTGCTCATGGCCTCGGGCAGCATGAACCTTGGCGCCATCGTGCGCGCCCAGGAGGGGGGGATCCTGTCGCAGAACTGGTTCTGGCTGTTTCCGCTCCTCATCGTCTATTTCATCTCCGGAGTCGCCGAGACCAACCGGGCGCCGTTCGACGTCGCGGAGGGCGAGTCGGAGATCGTCGCGGGCTTCCACGTCGAGTACTCGGGCATCGCCTTCGCGCTCTTCTTCCTCGCCGAGTACGCCAACATGATCCTCATCTCGGCGCTGACGGCGGTGTTCTTCTTCGGCGGCTGGCTGTCGCCCTGGCAGGGGTGGCCCGGCATCGGCCCGACGATCCTCGGCCAGCCGAGCTTCTTCTGGCTGGGACTCAAGATCTTCATCGTCCTGTTCGTGTTCCTGTGGCTGCGGGCCACCTTCCCGCGCTACCGCTACGACCAGATCATGCGGCTCGGCTGGAAGGCGCTGATTCCCGTGACACTGGTGTGGATCGGCGTGGAGATGGTGCTCGCGGCCTACCACATCGGCCCCTGGGCGCGCCCCTGGTTCCACTGAAGGAGGTAAAGCGATGGCCAATCCGCTGAAGACGTTCCTCATGCCGGAGCTCATCAAGGGACTCTCGGTCACGGCGCGCACCTTCTTCACGCGCAAGTACACGCTCAACTACCCGGAGGAGAAGACTCCGCAATCGCCGCGCTTCCGCGGGCTGCACGCGCTGCGCCGGTATGCCAACGGCCAGGAGCGCTGCATCGCCTGCAAGCTCTGCGAGGCCGTCTGCCCGGCCGTGTGCATCACGATCGACTCCGATGTGGCGCAGGACGGCACCCGGCGCACCACCCGCTACGACATCGACCTCTTCAAGTGCATCTACTGCGGCTTCTGCGAGGAGGCCTGCCCGGTGGATGCCATCGTGCTCACCCGCATCCACGAGTACCACATGGAGCACCGTGGCGAGAACATCATGAGCAAGGACAAGCTGCTCGCGGTCGGGGAGCGGTACGAGTCCATGATCGCTGCCGACAAGGGGGCGGACGCGCCGTATCGCTGAAGGCGCGCAAGGCGTAAACCATGCTAGTCCAGATCCTCTTCTACATCTTCGGCACGCTGCTCGTCGCCTCCGCGCTCGGGCTCATCGTCGCACGCAACCCGGTGTACTCGGCGCTCTTCCTCGTGCTCTGCTTCCTGAATTCGGCGGTGATCTGGCTGCTCACGGGCGCGGAGTTCCTGGCGCTCGTACTCGTGCTGGTGTACGTCGGCGCGGTGATGGTGCTGTTCCTCTTCGTCGTGATGATGCTCGATATCGACCTCGCGGAGCTGCGCCGCGGCTTCACCCGCTTCGCCTGGCTCGGCTGGCTGACCGCCGGCGCGGTGATCGCCGAGATCGCCTGGGTCGTATGGTCGCACCACAGCAACGGGCTGCAAGTCGCCAAGAGCACCATTCCGGAGGCCGCCGGCTACAGCAACACGCGGGCGTTGGGGGAGGTGCTCTACACGCGCTACGCCTATCCGTTCGAGCTTGCCGCGATGGTGCTGCTGGTGGCAATCGTGGCGGCCATCGCGCTCACCATGCGCCACCGGCCGGGCTTCAAGGCGCAGGACATCTCGCGCCAGGTATCGGTGCGCGCCGCCGACCGCATACGCATCGTGAAGGTCGAGGCGGAGAAGCAGACATGATCGCGCACGGCATCACTTTGGCCGATCTGCTCACCCTCTCCGGAGTGCTGTTCGCGCTCTCCGTGGCGGGCATCTTCCTCAACCGCAAGAACGTGATCCTGCTGCTCATGTGCATAGAGCTGCTGCTGCTCGCCGCCAACTTCAACTTCATAGCGTTCTCGCGGGTCCTGGGTGACATCAACGGTCAGGTGTTCGTGTTCTTCGTGCTCACCGTGGCGGCGGCGGAGTCGGCGATCGGACTCGCGATCGTCGTCGTGCTGTTCCGCGAGCGGCGCAGCATCAACGTCGAAGACATGAACACCCTGCGAGGCTAGCGCGAAATGAATCCGCACCTGCTGATCCTCATCCCTCTGCTGCCGCTCATCGCCGCCGCGATCGCGGGCATCGGCGGGCGCGTCATCGGACGCGTGGGGGCGCACACCATCACGATCCTAGCCGTCGCCGTCTCGTGCGGACTGTCGATGTACGTGCTCAAGCAACTTTATGCGGACGGGGTGCCCACGTTCGATGGGCCCGCCTACACGTGGCTGGTGAGCGATGGGGTGCACATCGACGTCGGATTCCTGATCGACCGCCTGAGTGCGCTCATGATGGCGGTGGTGACGTTCGTCTCGCTCTGCGTGCACGTCTACACCATCGGATACATGGAGGACGACCCCGGATATACCCGCTTCTTCAGCTATATCTCGCTGTTCACCTTCTCGATGCTCATGCTCGTGATGTCGAACAACTTCATGCAGCTGTTCTTCGGCTGGGAAGCGGTGGGCATGGTGTCGTACCTGCTGATCGGCTTCTGGTACACCCGGCCGAGCGCCATCTTCGCCGGCCTGAAGGCGTTCATCGCCAACCGGGTGGGAGACTTCGGCTTCGTGATCGGCATCGCGGCGGTGTTTTCCTTCACTCACTCGGTGTCCTATGGCACGGCGTTCGCCGCCGCGCCGGCGCTCGCGCACCAGGTCATTCCGATCACCTCGACGAGTGGCGTCAATGCGCTCACTCTGATCTGCATCTTCCTGTTCGTCGGCGCGATGGGCAAGTCGGCGCAGGTACCGCTGCACGTGTGGCTGCCGGACTCGATGGAAGGCCCGACTCCCATCTCCGCTCTCATCCATGCCGCGACCATGGTGACCGCGGGTATCTTCATGGTGGCGCGCATGTCGCCGCTGTTCGAGTACTCGCAGACCGCGCTCTCGTTCGTGCTGGTCATCGGGGCGACCACGGCCTTCTTCATGGGACTGATCGGCGTCGTCCAATACGACATCAAGCGCGTGATTGCGTACTCGACGATCTCCCAGCTCGGCTACATGACGGTAGCGCTCGGCGTGTCGGCGTATAGCGCAGCCATCTTTCACCTGATGACGCATGCCTTCTTCAAGGCGCTGCTCTTCCTCGCGGCCGGCTCCGTGATCATCGGCATGCACCACGAGCAGGACATGCGCAAGATGGGCGGTCTCGGCAAGTACATGCCGATCACGGCCGTCACCTGCTGGATCGGCGGGCTGGCCCTGGTCGCGACACCGTTCTTTTCCGGCTACTACTCGAAGGATTCGATCATCGAGGCGGTGGGCGCTTCCCACCGCTGGGGTGCGACGTACGCGTACTGGTGCGTCCTCCTCGGCGCCTACGTCACCTCGCTATATACGTTCCGGCTCCTCTTCATGACCTTCCATGGCGAGGAGCGCTTCCGTCACGTCGAGGCGGCTCACGACCATCATGACGAGCATGGCGACGAGCACGGCCATCATGGTGCGCCGCCGCACGAGAGCCCGTGGGTGGTGACCGTGCCGCTCATCGCACTGGCCATCCCATCGGTCCTCGTCGGCTACTTCACCGTAGGGCCGGTGCTCTTCGGCAGCTATTTCGGCAGCTCCATCTTCGTGCTGCCGGCCAACAACGTGATCGGCGAGATGGCCCGGGACTTCCACGGTCCGGCAGCGCTCGGCCTCCGCGGCTTCATCGGCGCGCCGTTCTGGCTGACGGTGGCGGGATTCCTGACGGCCTGGGCGTGCTTCCGTCGTCCGGCCCTCGCCGACCAGGCCGCCCGCACGCTCGCCTGGCTGCGCACGCTGCTCGTGCAGAAATATTACTTCGACTGGCTGTATGAGAACGTCGTTGCGGCGTTTACGCGGGGCCTCGGCTTCGGCCTGTGGAAGGCCGGCGACCAGGGCCTCATCGACGGGGTGATGGTCAACGGCTCGGCCGAGACCATCGGCTGGTTCGGCGGCATCCTGCGCCGGGTGCAGAGCGGCTACCTCTACTCGTACGCTTTCTGGATCATGATCGGTCTGGCGGCGCTGCTCGGCTGGTTCCTCCACCGCGGCTGAGGCGCGAAAGCACAAGAATGCACGCACATCTGTTATCCGTTCTGATCTGGCTGCCCATCGCGGCCGGCATCGTGGTGCTTCTGCTCGGCGAGCGCAACATCGCCGCGGGACGCTGGCTGGCGCTCGCCGCCGCGGTCGCGACGCTCGCCGTGTCCCTGCCGCTGCTCGCCGATTTCAACACTCAGACCGCGGCCTACCAGTTCGTGGAGACCGCGCCGTGGATTCGGCGCTTCAACGCCCTGTACGCGCTCGGGGTCGACGGTATCTCGCTGCCGCTCGTGGTGCTGACCGCCCTCATGACCATTCCGGTGGTGATCGCCGGCTGGACGGTGATCAAGGTCCGTGCAGCGCAGTATTTCGCGGCCTTCCTCATCATGGAGGGGCTGATGATCGGGGTGTTCTGCGCCACCGATGCGCTGCTCTTTTATTTCTTCTGGGAAGCGATGCTGATTCCGATGTTTCTCATCATCGGTATCTGGGGTGGTCCGCGGCGCGTCTACGCCAGCATCAAGTTCTTTCTTTACACGTTCCTCGGCTCCGTGTTCATGCTGGTGGCCCTCATCTACATGTATGTGAAGGCCGGCAACTACGCGATCGCGAGCTTCCAGGCGCTGCCGCTCACACTGCTCGAGCAGCGCTGGATCTTCCTCGCGTTCCTGCTCGCTTTCGCGGTGAAGGTGCCCATGTGGCCGGTGCACACCTGGCTGCCGGACGCGCACGTCGAAGCGCCGACGGGAGGCTCGGTGATCCTTGCGGCCATCATGCTCAAGATGGGCGGGTACGGCTTCCTGCGCTTCAGCCTGCCGATCACGCCCGACGCCTGCCGCGAGCTCAACCTGCTGATCATCACGCTGTCGCTGATCGCGGTGATCTATATCGGCTTGGTTGCCATCGTCCAGGCGGACATGAAGAAGCTGATCGCCTACTCCTCGATCGCGCACATGGGCTTCGTGACGCTGGGGGCGTTCGTGGTCTACGAGATCGTCCGCGCCACCGGACAGACGCAGGGCGCGGGGATGGGCATGGATGGGGCAATGGTGCAGATGGTGTCCCACGGTCTGGTCTCCGGTGCGCTCTTCCTGTGTGTCGGGGTCCTCTACGACCGGGTACACAGCCGCGAGATCTCCGCCTACGGCGGCGTGGTCAATACCATGCCGATCTTCGCGTCCTTCATGGTGATGTTCGCCCTCGCCAATGCCGGGCTGCCCGGAACCTCGGGCTTCGTCGGCGAGTTCCTGGTCATCCTCGCCAGCTTCAAGGCGAGCTTCTGGTATTCGACGCTCGCGGCGGTCACCCTGATCCTCGGCGCCTCCTACACGCTCTGGATGGTCAAGCGCGTCGTGTTCGGTCCGGTGGCCAACGATCACGTGGCGACGCTCACCGACCTCAACGGGCGGGAGTTCTTCATCCTCGGAGCGCTGGCCGTACTGGTGCTGGCGGTCGGCATCTGGCCGGCGCCGCTTCTCAGGATCGTGGAGCCTTCGATCCATCACCTGGTCACCCAGGCGGTCGCCACCAAGATCCCGCTGTGAGGCGCCCCTAGCAAGTTGCCCATGGACATACGCCTACCCCGAATCATGAAGCGGTGCGAGCGCGCGGCAGGCACACGGAGGTGCCCCGCCGCCGCAGGTGGCGGAGCCGCGGGCAAAAACCACGCTTTTTGCCCGCGGCGCGCTGGGCCGGGCAGGGTGCGACGCATGCGTCGCACGGGTGGCCATGGATGGACACCCCGGGCTTGCGCGGAGCAGGGACTGCGCAGCGCAATGCCCGGATCCAGCGCTTCATCCCAGGACAATCACGAATGACTTACTGGCACAGCATCAGTCCCGCGATCCCGGAGATCTACCTCGCTTTCGCGATCTGCGTGGTGTTGCTCTTTGAGGTTTTCGTGGGCGTCAAGCGTCGCGGCGCGACTTCAACCTTCACGCTGATCCTCCTCGTGGTGGGAGCAGCGCTCACGGCGCGGTACAGCAACGTGGACCACCACGCGGTGCTGTTCGACGGTAACTACGTCGTCGATCCGCTCGCCTTCGTGTTGAAGCTCGCCGGCTTCCTGTTCGCGGCCATGGCGATCGTCTACTCGCGGATGTATCTCGAGAACCGCAACATCCTGCGCGGCGAATACGACGCTCTCGCCCTCACCGCGCTGCTCGGCATCTTCGTGCTCATCTCCGCCAACAGTCTCATTACCGTCTACATCGGCGTGGAGCTGCTGGCGCTCTCGCTGTATGCAATGGTGGCGTTCGATCGGGAGTCGGGCGTTGCGGCCGAGGCGGCCATGAAGTACTTCGTGCTGAGCGCGCTCGCTTCCGGCACGCTGCTCTACGGCATGTCGATCGTCTATGGACTCACTGGAACGCTCGATCTCGAAGTGATCGCGACCCAGCTGCATTCGCCCACGAGCCTCGGGGTGATCCTGGGACTTGCGTTCATCGTGGTGGCCGTCGGTTTCAAGCTCGGCACGGTGCCTTTCCACATGTGGCTGCCGGATGTCTACGAGGGTGCGCCGACCAGCGTGACGATGTTCGTCGGCACGATACCCAAGATCGCATATTTCGCGCTGGCGCTGCGCCTCCTCGCCCACGGGCTCGCCGGTACCTCCGCCGATTGGACGCTGATGCTGACTCCGCTCGCGGTGCTGACCCTGATCGTCGGCAACGTGTTGGCCATCGTGCAGTCGAACATCAAGCGGCTGCTCGCGTACTCCACCATCGGCAACGTGGGTTTCATCGTGCTAGGCTTCGTCGCCGGCACTCCGAACGGCTACACGGCGGCACTGTATTACACACTGGTGTACGTGCTCATGGTAGGCGGCTCTTTCGGCGTGGTCCTGCTCATGAGCCGCAAGGGCTTCGAAGCCGACAGGCTCGATCACTTCCGGGGCCTCCATCAGCGCGATCCGCTGCTTGCGCTCATCATGCTGGGGCTCATGTTCTCGACGGCGGGGGTGCCGCCATTCGTCGGGTTCTGGGCGAAGCTCAGGATCTTTCAGGTGCTTTGGGAGACGAATCACCTTTGGCTGGTGGTGATCGCCGCGGCCATGTCGGTCGTTGGCGCTTTCTACTACCTGCGCATCGTCAAGCTGATGTACTTCGATGCGCCGCCGGAGAACCTGCCGGCCACCCTGCGGCCGCATGGCGCACGGTTCGCGCTCGGCCTCAATGCCGCGGCAGTGCTGGCGCTCGGCGTTCTGCCGGGTCCGCTGCTCGATCTTTGCGGCCGGCTGATTCAATAGTGGGCACATCCCCGTGCCGGGCTGTGCTCCGGAAATAGAACAGCGGGTGCGGCCTTCCGTGCGGCTCAAGCGCCCGGTGGCCCCAGCCGCGATACGCGGCTAGTCTTGTACGCATGATGCCCGCCGCCGACGTCGCAGCGCGGTCCGACGGTGACCGCTTGATCGGGGAGCTGGCGAGCCGCCTCGGCTCGTTGGGTGTTGAGGTCGCCGACATCGCCGGGCATCTCGAGGACCTCGCCACGCGAGTCTCGGGGCAGGCCGCGCAATTCGAGGAGTTGCATCAGGCGACCGAGACCATGGTCGCGGGCAACCGCGAGATCGACCGCGCCGCGCGCGAGGCTCAGCGTGCCGCTGCCAACGCCGGCGGCGAGATTTCCGAGTCGCGTACTCTCATCGGCGGCGCGGTCGAGCATATCGGACGGCTGACGGCGGCCGTCGGGCGTATCCAGGAGCGGCTGGGCTCCTTCGCTCCCGTGCTCGCGCAGATCACCGCCGTGGCCGCTGCCATCGAGAGCATCGCCAAGCAGACCCGGCTCCTCTCGCTCAATGCCGGCATCGAGGCTGCGCGCGCCGGCGAGGCAGGGCGCGGATTCGCGGTCGTGGCCGCCGAGGTCAAGACGCTTGCAGAGGAGACGCGCACGGCCACGGAGCGGATCACGGCCACCGTGCGCTCGCTTGCGGAGCAGATCGATGGCCTGATCAGCGAGGGCGGTGCCGCCGACAGGCACGCGGCGGAGGCGGGACGGGGAGCGCAGCAGGTGGAGGGCGTGATCTCGCGTGCCCACGGCGCCTTCGGCACCGTCAGCCGCGAGATAGATGCCATTGCGCGCACGGCGGCGGGCAATCTCGAGGCCTGCAACGCCACGCTCGCCGAGCTCGGCGGCCTGGCCGAGGGAGTGCAGCTATCCTCCACCAGCCTCACGCAGGCCGATAAGCGGGTGGAGGGGCTCCTCGGCCTGAGCGAGGGACTGATGGAGCTCATCGCCGTGAGCGGCATCGAGACCGCCGATACGCCCATCATCCGCTCGGGGATCGAAACCGCGAAGCAGATCGCGGAGCTGTTCGAGTCGGCGATCGCGCGCGGGGAGATCACCGAGGGGCAGCTCTTCGATGAGCGTTACCGCGAGATCCCGGGTACCAACCCCAAGCAGTACCTCACGGACTACGTCGAGTTCACCGATCGCACGCTGCCCCCCATTCAGGATCCGCTGCAGCGGTCGGACCCGCGGATCATCTTCTGTGTCGCCTGGTCGCGGGGCGGATATCTGCCGACGCACAATCCCAATTACCGCCAGCCCCAGGGGAGGGATCCGGTCTGGAACGCCGCGCACTGCCGCAATCGCCGTCTCTTCAAGGATCGCGCGGTACAGAAGGTCGCGCGCAACACCAAGCCCTTCCTGCTGCAGACCTATCGGCGCGACATGGGCGGCGGCAACTTCGTGTTGATGAAGGACCTGTCATCGCCTATCTGGGTGCGCGGCCGGCACTGGGGCGCCTTCCGCATCGGCTACCGGCACACCTGACTCAGTCGGCGGCGAGCACGGTGCCGCTGGCTTCCCCGAAGCCGATCCGCGCGCACCCCGGCTGCTCGCACCAGCCCTTGAGGATCACCCGGTCGCCGTCCTCGAGGAAGGTGCGCGTCTCGCCGCTTGCGAGCGTGATCGGGCGCTTGCCGCCCTCGGTGAGCTCGAGCAGCGAGCCGGCCTGATCCGGCGTCGGGCCCGACTGGGTGCCGCTGCCGAGGAGGTCTCCCGGCTCGAGGTTGCAGCCGTTCACGGTGTGGTGCGCCACCATCTGGGCGAGCGACCAATAGCTGTGTCGGAAGTTGGTTCGAGCCAGGGGCTGGGGCGCGGCTGCGGCGGCACGCATGGCGCCGGTCTCGAGCGCCACCTCCAGATGCAGGTCGAGCGCGCCGGCCGCGCGCAGCCCGGCGCAATCGAGATAGGGCAGCGGCTGCGGATCCTCGGCGGCCCGGGTCCACGGCAGCCGGTAAGGGGCGAGTGCCTCCAGTGTCACCACCCAGGGCGAGATCGTGGTGGCGAAGCTCTTGGCGAGGAAGGGTCCGAGCGGCTGATATTCCCAGGCCTGCAGGTCGCGGGCGGACCAGTCGTTGAGGAGGCAGAGGCCGAACACATGCTCCTCGGCCTGTGCCACCGGGATCGGCGAGCCGAGGCGGTTTCCGGGCCCGATGAGCATGCCGACCTCGAGCTCGAAGTCGAGGCGCGCGCTCGGCGCGAGCTGCGGCCGCTCGGCGCCGCGCGGCATGACCTGGCCGCGCGGGCGGCGCACCTGCTGGCCCGAAACGCCGAGCGAGGACGCGCGCCCGTGATAGGCGATCGGCACCCACTTGTAGTTGGGCAACAGCGGCTGGTCGGGTCGGAAGAGGCGCCCCACCGCGATGGCGTGATGAATGGACGCGTAGAAATCGGTGTAATTGCCGATTCTGGCGGGCAGGGTAAATTCCGCATCGCGCTGCGGAACGAGCGCGGCGCCGAGCTCCGCCGCGCGCGGTGCGCCGTCGCGCAAGCACT
>Ga0335074_10003745_pt1 | contig 20860 bp, 16 predicted proteins | sample Lox_Sample_23_FD_206715 | JGI IMG/M metagenome (GOLD analysis project Ga0335074, IMG submission 206715) | Soil microbial communities from Loxahatchee National Wildlife Refuge, Florida, United States - Lox_Sample_2.3 | ecosystem: Environmental > Terrestrial > Soil > Wetlands | place: USA... | reverse complement strand
AATTGCGACCACGATCACCTCCCTTCTTCTGTCGTTCACGCATGCGACCCAGGGGCAGGCGGCGGAACGGCTCGCGATCATCGTCGGCACGCTGGTGGCGCTCGGCCTGCTCGCGCACAGCGGCTACCTGGATCGTCAGTTCGGCCGATTCGCTCAGCGCCTGCTCCGTCGCTGGACTGATCTGGAGATCCGGGACTACGCGGCGCTGCTGGGTGTCCGAGACGGATACACCGTTGGTCAGCTCCGCGTACAGCCCGACGACTGGCTGACCGAGACGCCGTTGCGTGAGCTCAGCCTGCCGGAAGAGGGAGTGCGCGTGCTGGGCGTGCTCCGCGCGTCGGGAGAATACATCGGCATCCCCGACGGTGCCACGCTGTTGGCCCCGGGAGACGTCGTAATGCTGTACGGTCACGCGGACCGCCTCGCCGAGCTCGACGACCGACGCCGTGGGGCCGTGGGAGACGAGGCTCACGCGCATGCGGTGCTGAGTAGGTCCCCGAAGCGGCCCAGCGTGGTCCCGGACCGATCAGACATGCCGTCAGGTTGAGGGATGCGCACCGGTTTCCCACTGCGCACAATCGGCGCATGGCTCAGGGTGCACACAACCAAAACAGCGGTGACGCGATGACGGCTCCAGCCACCACGCGCAGGAAGGGCGAGGTCACCCGGTCGGATCCCGCCACCGAGTTCATGCGGCTGACCCAGCAGTTCTCCGGCTTGTTCGACGGCCGCTGGCCGGACATCTCCGCGATCATCGACCGCGAAGCGTTTACGCCGCTGTCGGATATCGAAGAGGCTGACGACGCGTACCAGATCGACATCGAACTTCCGGGCATCGACAAGAAGGACGTCAACGTCGAGGTGGTGGACCAACGGCTGACCGTAACCGGAGAGCGGCGGGTCACCGAGCCGAAGGGCCGGCTACGCCATCGCTCGATCGTGCGCGGAAAGTTCTTCTATGAAGTTTCCCTCCCTGAGCGCGTCGATCCGGAGCATGTGGAAGCCACGCTGCGCGACGGCGTCCTTCATGTGCGCGTCCCGAAGAGTCAGGGCACCAAGCACAGGCAGATCGAGATCCACTGATCAACCGTCGCTAGGAAGCGGGTCTGCGCCTGGCAGGCCCGGTAGGCGGCGGCGTTGGTGCAGTTCAGGCAGGATGTGCTGCAGAACCCACGACAGTGGTTCTTCCTCAGCTCGAGTAGCGCATCGTCGCAGTCGACCGACAACGCGTTGATGACCTCGACGGCTTCGTCGAGCCGTCATCCTCGCCGACCTTCAGCCACAGCCGGTGTAGCCGCTCGCGGACCTGCCGTACCGCTGCCAACTCGGCGTCGGCGTCACCCCGGCGCCATCACCGAAGACGGCGAACTGCTCCGCGACCTCACCCTCGACCCCAGCCGCGACTGCCAGCGAGAGCGTCACGCTAATCCGACGCGCGATCGGCGACCCGCGAGACCTGCATTCGCCGACGCCGAACGAACTGATACTTGACCTCCTACTACCGTTAGGACAAACTCCTGGTCGTGGCAGCTGACCCGGAGCCGTTGGATCGCCGGCAGCGTCGCCGGCAGGAGTCGATGGCGGAGATCCTGGACCTGTCGATGGCCGTGATGGCCGAGCAGGGCGTAGCGGGGCTGTCTCTCGGTGAGGTCGCGCGCCGCATGGGAGTGCGCCCCCCGTCGCTCTACGGCTATTTCCCCTCGAAGAACGCGGTCTACGACGCGCTGTTCGAGCGGGGAGCGCGGGCGATCATGGACGAGGCGTCCGTATCGTACGCGGTGCCGGTCGGGGACCGGCCGCTGGAGTCGATGCTGCTGCCGGTCGCGCGCCAACTCGCCGCCTGGTGTCTGGCCCATCCGATCTATGCGCAGTTGCTGTTCTGGCGGCCGGTGCCGGGGTTCACACCATCGCCGCAGGCTTACGCGCCGGCGGTCGCCCTCGTCGCCGCCACCCGCGACTGGTTCGCCGACCTGCAACGGGCCGGCCTGATCGCTCGCCGCGCTGACCCCGACATCGTGCTGCGCGACTGGCTCATCCTCATCTCGGGTGTCATCAGTCAGCAGCTGGCCAACGGGCCTGATTCCGACGTGGACACCGGCCAGTTCACCGCGGCGCTGCCCGACCTGATCGCCATGTTCACCCGGACCCACGGCACCGCCGCCCGGCGATGACCGCGACCCACGATGGAAGGGAACCGCTCGTGTCGACCACCGCCATCACCACCACGCCGACCCCGAGCCGGCGCCGCCCGGCGCTCGACCGGGCCACCGCTATGCGGCTCGCCGCCGAGGAATACGTTCGCTACACCTCGCACCTGCGGGACCTGACGCCAGAGCAGTGGGAAGCGCCGACGTGCTGCGCCGGCTGGGACGTGCGCAAGATGGTGTGCCACACCGTCGGCATGGCGGAGTTCGCCGCCTCGCCCGTCGAGCAGATGCGCCAGATGCGCGCCGCGAAGCGGCAGGGGGGTCTGTTTATCGACGCCCTCGCCGCATTGCAGGTCGCCAAGCATGCCCATCAGTCCCCGGACGAGCTGATCGCCACCATGGCCGAGGTCGGGCCGCGGGCGGCGCGCGGCCGGCGCCGTACTCCCGCCCCGCTGCGTCGCCTCGTTGGCATCGAGTCGCACGCCGACGCCGCCGGGCGGGAGACCGAGAGCTGGTCGCTCGGCTACCTGGTTGATGTCATCCTCACCCGCGACACCTGGATGCACCGGTCGGACATTGCCGCCGCGACCGGCACGGCGATGCGCCTCACCCCCGACCATGACGGACGGATCGTCGATGACGTCGTGCGCGAGTGGGCCGGACGCCACGGCCGCCCCTACCGGCTCACCCTCACCAGCCCGGCCGGCGGCGAGTGGGGGACCGGCCCCGCGTCTGATGCGCCTGTGCTCGAACTCGACGCTGTCGAGTTCTGCAGGCTCCTGACGGGACGCGGCGTGGGCGAGGGTCTGCTCGCCACCCACGTCCCCTTCTGACCGGCGGGCATACCAAAAGGACCTTCGGGCATTCGCCTACCGGCTGCCTAAGGCCTGGCGGCCCGATCAGATGTCTTGGCGGACCCAACCGTCACTAGCGATCGCTTGGCCGTCCGAGCCAGACCCAGAACGAGTGGTCTGTCGTCGCTCAGGTGAGGCCGGACGTGAGCGTTACGTGTCGGTCGGTCCGGCGGTGTGGAAGATCGGCCATCCGATCTCCGTGCGCCACTGGTCCCTACGAGGTAGTACTCACGGATCGGTCCATCGACCGCGAGGGCGTGGTCGATGACGTAGGTGGCGAGCGATCCACAGGCCCGGTCGATCTCGCCGCTGTGGAGTCCGACGTGCACGGTGAGAGCGAGTTCTACCGCGGGCATGACATCGGCGATACCCACGTACCCCACTCGTCGGCAATACGGCGCACTCAACCTGCGCGCCCCCCTCTAAGCGACAGATGCGCGAGTTGTGCACTGCACGCTCGGCTGTGGTCACGCCGTGGTCAAGATCGCGATTCTGCAGACCAACAACTGGAGCCGAGAACCGGCCCTGACCTGGGATTTCGCTGAGTGCCCCCGGCAGGATTCGAACCTGCGCTCCCGCCTCCGGAGGGCGGTGCTCTATCCCCTGAGCTACGGGGGCGGGGACCTAGCGAGGCTACCAGCGGCTGCGCGGCCCGCGCCCGTTGGCGAGCGGTCGTGAACCCCGTACGACGGGTCGGTGGCGGGTGGTTAGTCGCGGGCTGATTGATCACGCAACCGATAGCCTCGGAGGGTGACTCCCGCCGATCTGGCCGGTGCCGTCGTCTCCGCGATTCAGGCTGCGGTCGACGACGGAGAGCTTGCCGTCCAGGTGCCGGAATCGGTCGTCGTCGAGCACCCAAAGAACCGCGAGCACGGGGACTACGCGACCAACGCCGCGCTCCAGCTCGCCAAGCCGGCCGGGCGGCCGCCGCGCGAGGTCGCCGGGATCATCGCCGATCGGCTCCGGCGCGTCGCGGGGGTCGAGCGGGTCGACGTCGCCGGCCCTGGCTTCCTCAACATCACGCTGTCCGCCGACGCCCAGGGCGAGCTCGCGCGCACGATCGTCCAGAGCGGCACCGACTACGGCACGAGCGATCTGCTCGCCAAGGAGCGGATCAACCTCGAGTTCGTCTCGGCCAACCCCACCGGTCCCGTGCACCTCGGCGCGGTCCGCTGGGCCGCGGTCGGTGACGCCCTCGGCCGGGTGCTGACCGCAGCCGGCGCCGACGTCACCCGCGAGTACTACTTCAACGACGCCGGCTCGCAGATCGAGCGCTTCGCCCGCTCCCTGCTCGCCGCCGCCCGCCACCAGCCGATCCCCGAGGACGGGTACGTCGGCGACTACATCGACGACATCGCCGCCGCGATCGTCGCCAGCCGGCCGGACGTCCTTCAGCTGCCCGAGGACGAGGCGCTCGAGGCGTTCCGCTCCGACGGCGTGGAGCTGATGTTCGCCGAGATCAAGGAGTCGCTCGCGGACTTCGGCGTCGTCTTCGACGTGTACTTCAACGAGAAGTCGTTGCACGACAAGGGGGAGCTCGACGCCGCGCTGGCCCGACTCACCGAACAGGGCCGCGTGTTCGAGGAGGACGGCGCCCTCTGGCTGCGCACGATGGACTTCGGCGACGACAAGAACCGCGTCATCCGCAAGAGCGACGGCGAGTGGACCTACTTCGCCGCCGACTGCGCCTACTACCTCGACAAGCGCGAGCGCGGCTTCGATCGGCTGATCTACATGCTCGGTGCGGATCACCACGGGTACGTCGGCCGGCTCCGTGCGGTCGCCGCCTGCTTCGGCGACGACCCGAACCAGACCGTCGAAGTCCTGATCGGGCAGCTGGTCAACCTGATCAAGGACGGTGAGCCGGTCCGGATGAGCAAGCGGGCGGGCAACGTCGTACTGCTCGACACCTTGATCGACGCGATCGGCGTCGACGCCGCGCGGTACGCACTCGCCCGCTACAGCAGCGACTCGCCGATCGACATCGACCTCGACCTGTGGGCTCGGCAGACCAACGACAACCCGGTGTTCTACGTGCAGTACGCGCACGCCCGGATCGCCTCGCTGCTGCGCAACGCGACGAGCCTCGGCATCGATCGCGGGGATGCGGCCAAGTTCCAGCCCGGCCTGCTCGCCGACCCGCACGAGGCTGCGTTGCTCGGCGCGCTGGGGGAGTTCCCGCGCATCGTCGCCGGCGCGGCCGAGCTGCGCGAGCCGCACCGGATCGCGCGCTACCTCGAGGAGCTGGCCGCGACCTACCACCGCTTCTACGACGCCTGCCGCGTCCTGCCGATGGGTGACGACCCCGCCACCGACCTCACCCGCGCGCGGCTCTGGCTGGTCGAAGCCACCCGGATCGTGCTGTCGAACGGCCTCGGCCTGCTCGGCGTGAGCGCTCCGGAGCGGATGTGAGAGCCCACCCGGCCGGCGCGCTGCACGGTGACACCGCGGCACCGCCGCACCCGCTCGGCCCACCCCCCGACGACCTTGCCGTGCTCGACCCTGCGGTCTGGCCGATCGGCACCGGCCGAGCCGACGGCGGCGTCCTGACCCTCGCCGGCTGCGACGTCCGCGACCTGGCCACCGAGCACGGCAGCCCGATGTACGTCGTCGTCGAGCAGGACGTCCGCGCCCGATGCCGCGCCTACCGCGACGCGTTTGGCGAGGACACCGATATCTATTACGCCGCGAAGGCGTTCCTGTCGAAGGAGGTCGCCCGCTGGATCCTCAGCGAGGACCTCTCGTTCGACGTCGCCACCGGCGGCGAGCTCGAGCTGGCGCTCGCTGCCGGCGTTCCGGCGGACCGAATCCTGTTGCACGGCAACAACAAGTCGAGCGCCGAGCTCGAGGCCGCGGTCGCTGCCGGCGTGAGCAGGATCGTGCTCGACAGCGACCTGGAGATCGCCCGGCTCGCGCACATTGCCGACAAGGCGGGCGTGCGGCAGCGGGTCCTGGTCCGCGTCACGGTCGGCGTCGAGGCGCACACGCACGAGTTCATCGCGACCGCGCACGAGGACCAGAAGTTCGGCTTCTCGCTCGCCAGCGGCGCCGCGCTGGAAGCGGTGCGCCGGGTCCACATGCTGCCGTCCCTCGAGCTGGTCGGCCTGCACAGCCACATCGGCTCGCAGATCTTCGACACTGCGGGGTTCGAGGTCGCCGCGCACCGCGTCATCGGCTTCGCGGCTGTGGTGCGCGACGCGCTCGGCATCACGCTTCCCGAGCTCGACCTCGGTGGCGGGTTCGGCATCGCCTACACGGCCGCCGACGACCCGGCCGACATCGTCGAGATCGCCAAGCAGTTGCGCGCGATCGTCGAGCGCGAGTGCGCCACGCTGGCGCTGCCCGTGCCGCGGCTGGCCTTCGAGCCCGGCCGCGCGATCATCGGCCCGGCCGGCGTGACCCTCTACGAGGTCGGCACGATCAAGGACGTCGACGGCATCCGCACCTACGTCAGCGTCGACGGCGGGATGAGCGACAACATCCGCACTGCGTTGTATGACGCGGATTACACCTGCGTGCTCGCCTCACGCCGCAGCGACGCCGAGCCGATGCTTGCCCGTGTGGTCGGAAAACACTGCGAGGCGGGCGACATCGTGGTCCGCGACGTCTGGCTGCCCTCCGACCTCGCGCCCGGCGACCTGCTCGCGGTGGCCGCGACCGGCGCGTACTGCCGCTCGATGGCCAGCAACTACAACGCCGTACCCCGCCCGCCGGTGATCGCCGTACGCGACGGGAACAGCAGCGTGCTGGTACGCCGCGAGACCGTCGCTGACCTGCTCGGGCTGGACCAGGGATGACCGTCAAGCCGATGCGAGTCGCGTTGCTCGGCTGCGGGGTGGTCGGCAGCGAGGTCATCCGCCTGCTCGAGCTGCAGCACGACGACCTCGCGCAGCGGATCGGTGCGCCGCTCGAGCTGGCCGGCATCGCGGTACGACGACCGCAGCGCCAGCGCGAGCTTGCCATCGACCCGGCGCTGTTCACCGCCGACGCCGAGTCACTCGTCGCGCGCGATGACGTCGACGTCGTCGTCGAGGTCATCGGCGGGATCGAGCCGGCCCGGTCGCTGCTCGTCACTGCGCTCGAGCGCGGCGCGTCGGTCGTCACCGCCAACAAGGCGCTGCTCGCGGAGGACGGCGCGACCCTCTACGAAGCGGCCCGGCGCGGCAACGCCGATCTCTACTGCGAGGCGAGCGTCGCCGGCGCGATCCCGTTGCTGCGGCCGTTGCGCGAGTCGCTCGCCGGCGACCGCGTGACCCGCGTCATGGGGATCGTCAACGGCACCACCAACTACGTGCTCACGCGGATGGACTCGACCGGAGCCGGGTTCGCGGAGGCGCTCGAGGAGGCGCAGGCCCTCGGGTACGCCGAAGCCGACCCGACCGCCGACATCGACGGCTTCGACGCCGCCGCCAAGGCCGCGATCCTCGCCAGCCTGGCGTTCCACACCCGCGTGACCTCCGCCGACGTCTACCGCGAGGGCATCGCCGACGTCACCGCCGGCGACGTCGAGTCCGCGCGCAACATGAACGGTGTGGTCAAGCTGCTCGCGATCGCCGAGCGCGGCCCGGACCACTCCGGCCGCGACTCGATCGGCGTCCGCGTGCACCCGGCGATCCTGGACCGCGGGCACCCGCTCGCCGGCGTACGAGACGCCTACAACGCGGTCTTCGTCGAGGCCGACGCCGCCGGCCAGCTGATGTTCTACGGCCGCGGCGCCGGTGGCGCGCCGACCGCGAGCGCCGTGCTCGGCGACCTGGTCGCGGTCTGCCGCAACCGGCTCACCGACGCGCGCGGCGCGGGCGACTCGTCGTACGCGCAGCTGCGGATCCGCCCGATGGGGGAGACCGTCACCCGCTACCACGTCAGCCTCGACGTCGCCGACAAGGCCGGTGTGCTCGCCGCCGTCGCGCAGGCGTTCGCCGTGCACGACGTGTCGATCCAGACCGTGCACCAGGAGGGCCACGGCGACGACGCGACGCTCGTCATCGTGACGCACACCGCGACCGATGCTGCGTTGACCGCGACCGTCGACGAGGTACGCCGGCTCGACGCGGTCCGCGCCGTCGCGAGCGTCATGCGGGTCGAAGGAGGGGTCGGATGACCGCGACCATGTCGCGCACCTCGCCCTGGCGCGGGGTGATCGAGGAGTTCCGCGACCGCCTGCCGGTGAGCGACGCGACACCGGTCGTCACCCTGCTCGAAGGCGGTACGCCGCTGCTGCCCGCGCCGCGGCTGTCCGCGATGACCGGCTGCGACGTGTGGCTGAAGGTCGAGGGCCTGAACCCCACCGGCTCGTTCAAGGACCGCGGCATGACGGTCGCGATCAGCAAGGCCGCCGAGGAGGGCTCGAAGGCGGTCATCTGCGCATCGACCGGCAACACCTCCGCGAGCGCCGCCGCCTATGCGGTCCGCGCCGGCATGCTCTGCGCCGTGCTCGTGCCGAGCGGCAAGATCGCGATGGGCAAGCTCGCGCAGGCCCTCGTGCACGGTGCGCGGCTGCTGCAGGTCGACGGCAACTTCGACGACTGCCTCAACCTCGCCCGCGACCTCGCCGACCACCACCCGGTCTCGCTGGTCAACTCCGTCAACGCCTACCGGATCGAGGGGCAGAAGACCGCGGCGTTCGAGATCTGCGACACCCTCGGCGACGCGCCGGACGTGCACTGCCTCCCGGTCGGCAACGCGGGCAACATCACGGCGTACTGGAAGGGCTACCAGGAGTACGCCGCCGACGGCAGCAGCTCGCGGCGGCCGGTGATGCGCGGCTTCCAGGCGGCCGGCTCGGCGCCGATCGTCCGCGGTGCGCCGGTGGCAAGCCCGTCGACGATCGCGACCGCGATCCGGATCGGCAACCCCGCGTCATGGCAGCAGGCGCTCGCCGCGCGCGACGAGTCCGGTGGGGCGATCGAGTCGGTGACCGACCGGCAGATCCTCGCCGCCTACCGCCTGCTCGCCAAGGAAGAAGGTGTCTTCGTCGAGCCGGCGAGCGCGGCGAGCGTCGCCGGGTTGCTGCAGTCGCGCGACAACGGCTCGCTCGCGGCCGGTCTCTGCATCGTCTGCACGGTGACCGGCAACGGCTTGAAGGACCCCGAGTGGGCGATCGCCGGCGCGCCGGTGCCGGTCACGATCCCCGCCGACGTCGCCGCGGCCGCCGCCGCGCTCGAGCTGTAGGGCCGGTCGTTGGCCCGTCGCAGCGGTCCGGCGTTCCGCGCGGCTCCGATCCGCGTCCGCGTCCCCGCCACTGCCGCGAACCTCGGCCCGGGCTTCGACGCGCTCGGCCTCGCCCTCGCGTTGTACGACGACGTCGTCGTGCACGTCACGGACGAGCCGGGACTGTCGGTCGACGTCGCCGGCATGGGTGCGGCCAGCGTGCCCCGCAACGCGCGGCATCTCGTCGTATGGTCCATGCGAGCGACCTTCAAGCGGCTCGGCGGTGCTCCGCCCGGACTGGAAGTGGTGTGCGCCAACCGCATCCCGCACGGGCGCGGCCTGGGTTCCTCGGCTGCGGCGATCGTCGCCGGCGTGGTCGCGGCCCGCTCCCTCGTGGTCGGCGGCAAGGACCGGCTCGACGACGACGAAGCACTGGCGCTGGCCGCGTCACTCGAAGGACATCCCGACAACGTCGCGGCCTGCCTGTGCGGCGGCCTGACGATCGCCTGGACCGAGGGCGACCGTGCAGAGGCGGTGTCGGTGCCGGTCGACCGCTCGATCGCGCCGGTTGCGTTCGTGCCCGGGTCGAGCTCGCCGACGAAGGCGGCCCGGCGGATGCTCCCGGACGCCGTACCGCACGCCGACGCCGCCAGCAACGCCGGTCGCGCGGCGCTGCTGGTCGAGGCGATGCGGTCGCGGCCCGAGCTGCTGATGGCGGCCACCGAGGACGCCCTGCACCAGCGCTACCGGGCGCCGGTCATGCCGCGCACCGCCGCGCTGGTCGGCGAGCTTCGGGCCGCGGGAATCCCGGCCGTGGTGTCCGGTGCCGGGCCCACCGTTCTTGCGCTGACAACCGCCGAAACCCGTGCGGGGGCAATGGAGTTCGCCCGGCGGGGCTGGAGCGCGCTCGCCCTCGACGTCAGCCTCGAGGGCGCTCAGGCCGCAACCCAGGCGGGAGGGTCGTCACCGCGGGTGTAGACCGCCGACACGCGGGAACAAACCAGTTCAGCGATTTGTTGGCACGAACAGCCGCTTCCTACTACGCTATGTACAGCGACAAGCCGCCCCAACGGGGGCGCGGTCCTCGCGATCAGCGCACCGATCCAGATGACGTCCTCACGTGAGGCAGTTGTTATCTGATCGTGTTGCGACCCCGCAGGCTGGATCCGCGGGTGCCCTGCGAGTGAACCCCTCCCGGGAAGTGGCTCCACATACGTCCGCCGCACAGGCGGACCCCGGTGCCGCCGGGCCGAGATCGGACGGCCGCACCGCACCGTAAGGAAGGATCATTGGTGAGCGAATCTCACGACGAGTCCGGCGCGGGCACTTTGACCGCTGCCGAGGGCTCGACCCCCAGCACTTCCGAGTCGGCCAACGGCTCGAGCGGCGCCCGCCGCCGGTCCGCCGGCCTGTCCGCCAAGCTGCTGCCCGAGCTGCAGCAGCTCGCGGGTGACCTCGGAATCTCCGGTACGGCGAAGCTGCGCAAGAACCAGCTGATCGAGGCCATCCAGGCCGCCCAGTCCGGCGCCGGTGCGCCGTCGACCGGCGCCGCCTCGGCCAACGGTCACGCGGGCACGCGCGCTCCCGAGAAGAGCCGGACGCACAACAACCGGCCGGCCGCCGATGGCGCCGGCGACTCCGGTGGCGAGGCCGCCGAGGACGGCGGGCGCGGCGAGCGTCAGGGCCGCGAGGACCGCAGCCGGGACAACTCCGGTCGCGAGAGCTCCGGCCGTGACAACCAGGGCCGCGACGGCCGTGACAACCAGAGCCGCGACAACTCAGGTCGCGACAACCAGGGCCGCGACAACTCCCAGCGCGACCGCGGCGACCGCCAGCGCAGCGGCCAGTCGCAGGGCAACCAGGGCAACCAGGGCAACCGCAACCAGAACCAAGGCAACGGCCCGCGCGACCATCGCGACGACGAGGACTACGGCGGCGGCCGCGGCCGGCGTGGCCGATTCCGCGAGCGCAACCGCGGTCGTGGCGGCCGTGACCGCTTCGGCCAGAGTGACGCCGAGCCGGTCATTGCCGAGGACGACGTACTCGTCCCGGTCGCCGGCATCATCGACATCCTCGACAACTACGCGTTCGTCCGTACCGGTGGTTATCTCTCCGGGCCCGACGACGTCTACGTGTCGCTGTCCCAGGTACGCCGCAACGGCCTGCGCAAGGGTGACGCGGTCACCGGCGCGGTCCGCCAGCCTCGCGAGGGCGAGCGGCGGGAGAAGTTCAACGCGCTCGTCCGGCTCGACACCGTCAACGGCGTCGACCCCGAGGAGGCGAAGAAGCGCCCCGAGTTCTCGAAGCTGGTGCCGTTGTACCCGCAGGAGCGGCTGCGCCTCGAGACCGAGCCGAACGTTGTCACGACCCGGGTCATCGATCTGGTCGCGCCAATCGGCAAGGGCCAGCGTGGCCTGATCGTCTCGCCGCCGAAGGCCGGCAAGACGATGGTGCTGCAGGCGATCGCGAACGCGATCACCACCAACAACCCTGAGGTCCACCTCATGGTCGTGCTCGTCGACGAGCGGCCTGAGGAGGTCACCGACATGCAGCGTTCGGTGAAGGGTGAGGTCATCGCCTCGACCTTCGACCGGCCGCCGACGGACCACACGACGGTCGCCGAGCTGTCGATCGAACGCGCGAAGCGCCTGGTCGAGCTCGGCCACGACGTCGTCGTACTGCTCGACTCGATCACCCGGCTCGGCCGCGCCTACAACCTGGCGGCTCCCGCCAGCGGCCGGATCCTGTCCGGTGGTGTCGACTCGACCGCGCTCTATCCGCCGAAGCGCTTCCTCGGCGCGGCCCGCAACATCGAGGACGGCGGCTCGCTGACCATCCTCGCGACCGCGCTGGTCGAGACCGGGTCCACGATGGACACGGTGATCTTCGAGGAGTTCAAGGGCACCGGCAACATGGAGCTCAAGCTCGACCGCAAGCTCGCGGACAAGCGGATCTTCCCGGCGGTCGACATCGACCCGTCCGGCACCCGCAAGGAGGAGATCCTCCTCGCGCCGGAGGAGCTGCAGATCGTCTGGAAGCTGCGCCGGGTGCTGCACGCGCTCGAGTCGCAGCAGGCGATGGAGTTGCTGCTGTCGAAGATCAAGGAGACCTCGAGCAACTACGAGTTCCTCCTGCAGGTCCAGAAGACGACCAGCGACTAGGAATGCACCGAGGCCAGGCCGCGTTGACGCGTCTGGCACACTGAACTGCCGGTTCCGGTTCCCGTCCGCGACAAGCGGGCGACCCGGCGGCCAAAGGCGACAGGAGCAGAAGTGAAACCCGATATCCACCCGCAGTACGTCGAGACCACCGTGACGTGCACCTGCGGCAACACCTTTACCACCCGCAGCACCGCGAAGAACGGCGTGATCCACGCCGACGTGTGCTCGGCCTGCCACCCCTTCTACACCGGCAAGCAGAAGATCCTCGACACCGGCGGCCGCGTCGCCCGCTTCGAGCAGAGGTACGCGAAGAAGTCCAAGTAGCGCTTCGCTCGACCAACGCGGCTGCAAACGAAGGTGGCGAATTACGCCGTACTGCGCGTGGATCCGCTTTGCGAAGCGGTTGATTCCGGGCGAGCGCGCCGGGGGCTAGGTTGGGGTGGTGTTCGTCACCAACCATGTGTTGCTTGGCGCGATTGTGGGAGCGGCCGCGCCCCAACACCCATTCGCGACATTCGGGCTTGGCGTGGTCAGCCACTACGTGCTAGATGCCGTGCCACATTGGGGCGTCGACGCCGACTCCGGTAAATTCCTCCGCTACGCGGTAGTTGACGGGCTGATAGGCCTGGCCGCGATGGGCTACCTAGCGGGAGTTGCTCCAAGAGACGAGAGGTGCAGCGTGGTGCTGGCAATGTTCGGCGCCGCCGCGCCCGATCTAGATAAGCCCTCCAGGCTGGTGTTCGGTCGCTCACCATTTCCAAGTTCCATCGACCGGTTTCACGGCCGGCTTCAGCGAGAGTCTTCACGCGGCCTATGGAGGGAGGCGCTAGTAGGTCTTGTCCTAACGACGTGTGTCGGGATGTCAAGGCATCGTGGCAGTCAGCCCGCCGGCAATCCGTCTCCATCGAGGCCCGCGTTGCCGCGCGGTCGAGGGGCCGATCGGACACGCTTCAACCACGACTGGCTACTTTTATCAGCCTTTGCACAGCGCTAGTCATTGCAAGCGACAGCGGATCGTGGCCTGAGATGGCCGAGTTGCGGCCAATGTTGTGCGAGGCCTGCAACCGTCTGAGGAGTTCACGCCCCGTCTGCGTTGGCAACGACGCTCTCGGCCCGGCCAAGAGAGCGGGGATCGTGACCCGAGCCGACGTCGGGCAGCACGACTGGGCGCGATCCCTGTCTCGGAATTGCGGCCTCGCGGACGTAGATGAAGTCGACGGCCGAACGACGGCGCTCCCGCACGATTGTGCGGAGCACCCGTAGCCCGTCGCGCCAGGCCCTGAGATTGCTGGCTCCGGACAGGCGCTTGTATTCGATGCTTGGCACCTCGACTATCCGCGCACCCGTTCGCGCGACGCGAATGTTCATGAGGGTTTCGATTTCAAACCCATCGCCCCACACAGGCTCACCAGCCTCGCCGACGGGCACGCCGATGGCTGGTACGAGATCGCGCCAGAAGGCGTTGTATCCGTAGCACAAGTCGGTGAAGCGGATCGCAAAGAGCGTCTTCACCAGCGCGTTCAGGAAGCTGTTCCCCATCCTGCGGACTCTCGTAATGTCGTGCGAGTAGCCCCCAGCGACGAATCGACTGCCCTTGGCGAAATCCGCGCCGTTCCTCAGCGCGGATACGAAGTCTGGGATTTCGGCAGGGTCAGTCGACCCATCGCAATCGAGCATTACCACGATGTCACCGCGGGCCGCCGCGAAGCCGCATGCGAGGGCGTTTCCCTTGCCCCGCCGATTCTGCAGTATCACTCGGACGTCTGGTCTGCAGCGTCGGGCGACCTCGACGGTGTCGTCCACCGAATGGCCATCGACGAGGATGACCTCGAGAACCCACGCTGGGATTGCGCCGAAGACTTGCTGGAGGTTTCTGCCCTCGTTCAATGCTGGAACGACGACGCTCACTGTGGGTGTCAGGTAGCTCTCTTCGAGGCAAGCCAGCGTTCGGTCGGGGGGAGTCCCCATAAGGCCCTCTCTGGTGCGGTAGCGCGGAGGGGCCGGTTTCGCCTCTGCTCCCCGCCGAACCTAGGCGACCATCTCGCCCGGCGGATCGTCACTCCCCGTGTGCGAATGAAAGTATCCATCACCGATGCATGCCTTGGTGGGCGTTTCGCCAGATTGCCCCGGAAAGCGAGGCCTCAACTAGATTGCGCCGTTCCTGTGAGGCGGTGAGGCCGACCACCGCGGCGGGTCCTACGTCACCTCGCTCGTCCGCGGGCACAACCACGTCACTCGAATGGCCTAGTGATCGCGGCCGTCGTGGGCCGAGGGCCTACGTATGGGCGTAACCAATCGCGCACAGGGAGACCTGAACCGGGTATCGAGGGGCGGTGCACGAGGATCGGCAGCAGGCGCCCTGTTTGCGTCACGAAGCGGCATCGCGCGCTATAGGCCATCGCCGCGTCTGTACTCGCTGATGTTCGTAGCGCTTTTGGGCGCTATTTCTGGGATTCTTCCTGGCGCTGCGGGCTCGCCTGCCACACATGGGCGATCGAACACCAGCGCGATTGCCGTGCGCGTGCGCGGAAATGAGCTCGTGGATTCAGCTGGGCGTCCCGTTCGACTCCTGGGCGTTGATGCGACGGGCACCGAAGATGCGTGTGTGCTGAATAGCCGTACTGTGTCGTGGGGGCGCGACAACAGCGCGGAGGCAGGCCATATCGCTTCTTGGGGAGCGAACGCAGTCCGCGTGCCGCTCAACGAGGACTGCTGGCTCGGGATCAACCGCGCCCCCGACGACTACACGGCCGCCTACTACAGAGCATCGGTGAAGCGTTGGGTACACAACCTCAATGCTGCCGGCCTCCTCGCGATTCTCGATCTTCATTGGTCGGCGCCGGGCAGGTTCAGGGCCACCCAGCAGTGGCCCATGCCAGATTTCGGCCACTCGATTCGCTTTTGGACGAGCGTGGCGACCATGTTCGCCTCAACCCCCGGAGTGCTGTTCGATCTCTTCAACGAACCCTATGTAGGCAAGAGCCGGCCCACAACTCGCGACTGGCAGTGTTGGAGGGACGGCTGCACGAAACGCTTCGACGTGTGCACGACAACCCCCGGAATCCCGAAGTGCAGGGCGGTTCGGTACCGGGCGGCCGGAATGCAGCAGCTCCTACTGGCGGTGCGAGCCGTTGGCGCGCGGCAGCCTGTGCTCGTGGGCGGTTTGAACTGGGCCCAGGATCCGTGCGGTATCAAAGACAACGATGGCAATGGCGGGCGCTGTATGTGGCTTCGATACGCGCCGACCGATCCGCTCAGCCAGCTTGCTGTCAGTCTGCACACCTACAACTGGGGGGCGTGCACGACACCATCATGTTGGAGGGCGAGCGTGCTGCCAGCGGCCCGGCGAGTGCCAGTCGTCACGAGCGAGTTCGGCGAGCGAAACTGCGGTAGCACTTTTGATGCCAAGTTCATGACATGGGCCGATGCGCATGAGATCTCCTACCTTGCATGGTCCTGGCAGCCACTCTCGCGATCGGCGCGTTGCAGCGACAACAATCTCGCCTTGCTCTCGAATTGGGACGGATCGCCCAACAGGACGCCGTCCGCGGGGGCTGCTATTCGGCGGCATCTTCTGGAACTAGCTCGACATGCCAGGCACTAGCCTCGCGCACCGGGCAAGAGCCTGCGTGCGCCCAGTCGGCCTAACCCGCTCCGTGGACCAGCACACGCGCGGCCGAGACCGCTTAGGCGCGAGCCGATCGTCCTACGCGCCGTTCAGTGCGTACCCGAACAACTCGAAGTCGCATTCGTAGACCTTCGCAAGATACACACGATCACTCAGCGCGATCTCTGGCGAGTCGGTCGACCCTTTGGAGGCGTTTCGCATTGCGAGCGTAGCGCCAGTGATGTGGAGGGTCTTGAGCAGTGCCTCTACATCGGTGTTCAGTTGCTCGAAGCGACCGACGTAGTCGACTTCGAGACGGCCTGACTCATCAGCGAGATACTTGGCCTGAGGCCACATCGCCATGTCTTCAAGGGCGAGGGGATGACGGATGAAGTCAGAGAACGCTTGGGCCTGCTGGTAGGCGCGCATGGCGGGCCAAAGTCTGGGATCGCCGCCTCGACGCCCAATCGGGCTCCAGTACCAGACGGCTCGTATCCCAGGGTGTTGGCGCTCCCTCGACATGCGTGCGATATATGAGTAGACCGAATACGCACGACTGTAGGGGTGTCGAACGAATCCAACCTTGGCATATGTAGACCAGCGAGCTGCGGTCATGGCGGCTTTGATCTCAGACGCCGTAGCGTGCTTGCCCAGTTGGTAGAGTTGTCTGTCGCCAGACGTTATGAGCATGCGCCGCCATCCCTGGAAGTCGTTCTCTACCAACACGTCCTTCACTCCGACGAAGGGCGCGATCGCGCGCACGATCGCGTCGCCGGCCGTTTTCGGCACGTGCACAAAGATGAAGCGGTTTTCGTGTGAAACGATCATGATGTCCTCCGGGCGAGCCCGCTCGACCATCGGATGGGTGCCTCGTCACCCGGCATTCTCGTGTTCTCGGTTGGCGTCGCTGACTCGGCGGACAGAACACCGCCTCGCCGAAGGCGCAAGAGCCGCACCGCCCCCCAGACGCCGAAGCCTGCGCCAAGGGCTGCTCTCAGCGCGAGCCACAGTCCGAATGTGGGCACGGCTACTGCGCCGGCAGCACCTAACGCCGTGAACAGAATCGTGATTGCCGTTGCGCTGTCGGGGCCCGGCAGTTGTGTCCGCTTGCGCGCCACGCGGGCGGAGCCCCACCACAACACTCCGTAAGCCACCAGCGTCGCCAGGGCGGAACCCGTGATGCCGATTGATGGCACCAGTACGAGGTTCAGAAGGAGACACGCCAGCGCGGCCGATGCGGAGGCGGCCGCTAGGGCTGACGTTTGCTTGAACCACAAGAGAACTCGCATGTTCGCGCAGTATCCGGCGAACGGAACTGCCGCAAGCGCGATGATCGCCACAACGTCGGTCAGCTTGTACGCGCGATAGCTGACGGGAACGTAGAAGCGAAGAACCACCGGAGCTGCAAGCGTCATCGCGAGGCACAACGGGAGAAGTAGACGGAAGACCCCATCTCGCAGATGCGCTAGAACGCGCCAGCGGACCTGGTCGTCGCGGATCGCGAACAGTCGCGGCTCCCATGAGAGGTCCACTGCGCCAAGCAACATAACCAACATGCAGGCGGCGTTGTACGTAACCTGGTAACGGGCCATGGCGCTCTGCCCTAGGTCGTTGAAGATTATGAGCCGCCCGCTCGCGTTCAATAAGAATGCGGCGAGCGTGTGCGGAACGAGGGGCACCCCGTACCGAAGGGCTGCGGTCGACCTGCGCAGGCGTCGAACTCCGCGCAGTCGAGGGGTGACGAACGCTAGTCCCACGCAGACAGCTGCTGCTTGCCCGATCGCGAGGCCTAATACGTACGAACGCGCCGTGGCCCCTTGGGCGAGGACCATCGCAACACCGCACAGTTGCGTACCGAGAGCCTGGATGCAGCTGGTTGCTGCGAAGGGACCGAGCCTGTCCTGCGCCCGTAGGAGTGCCAATTGCACGCGGTTGAATGCCGCTAGGCCCGCCCAAGCTATGGTCAGCCTCAGCATTCCCGCGCTGAAGCCAAGGAGACCTGACCACGCGCTGGCCGTAGCAATCAATATCAACGCGGCGGAAGTCACGAGCAATAAGGCGACCGCAAGGAGTTCGCGCGCCGCGTCCGGGCCTCCATCCTCAACGTAGAAACGTTGAGTCGCGAAGTCCAACCCGAATGTGACAACCGCTGCCAGGACCGGCATCAGCACGATCGAGGCCGCCGCCGTTCCGAAACTCCGTGCGCCCAGAAGTCGAGTAACGACAGGCGTGCTCAAGACAGCCGCAGCCGGCTGAAACGCCCAGACAGCAACATAGAGAGACCCGCGGCCGAACAGTGCACTAACTGTTTCGCTGATCTCGACGTCTGCTGCGCTAGACGGTACTTCGTTGACCATCATCCGCGTCGGCCCGCGCTAGTCATGTGGCGTAGACGCGCCGCATGAGGCCCCGCCGCAAAGACGAAAGAGTTCTGCACTGTTGGTCTTGCTGACTAGGCGCCACTGCCCAGATGCGCCGATCTGGCCTGCGAAACGCCAGTACTCCGCAAGTGTGGCCAGTCCGACTTGGTCCATCGCAATCGCTGGCTCGGTCGCGACCAGCACGTAGACGCCCGCATCGCCTTTGCTCGTCGCTTGGTGCGACATGGAGTGGGGCCAGAATCGGCGGTAACTAGCGGCTGCGTTGAACTGATTGGGGCGACTACCGTCCGCGACGCTTGCGTAGTATTTGTACGTGAACTCGGAGTAGTTTGCGCCGGCCATGAGTGGCGCGAAGCTGTACCCGATGACGTAGAGCGTGGAGCCAGATGTGGCGGTCGCATCAAACGCGCGCACGGCCTGCACGTCTCCCGGCCGAACGGTGCGCATGTAGTCCAGGCCTAGCTCAGCGAACGCATATGGCGCGAACAGTGCGGCTGCAAGCGCTGCTGCTGGAGCTCCCCTGAACCATCTCCGACGGAGGGTCGCACCCGCCGCCAGTATGCAAAGCCACGGTAATGCAAAGAGAACGACTCTGAATATTCCTTCATTCCCGTACCCATTCGCGAAAAGCAGGCCTACACCACTTGCGGCACAAACGGCGATCGCAAGGGTCTTTCGATCGCGATTCTGGATCAGCGACACTAAGGCGAGTAGCCCGAGAAGTAATGCATCGCCGCCCATGGCAGCCGAATTAACCCGAATGAGTTCGTCCTTATGGAAACCCGGCGAAGCATAGCCCTGCGGCAGCACATTGCTGAAGATCCGACCGAGCTGCGCGACATTCAGGTACGGGCGTATGTCATTCCAGTTCACCGCAGCCCACGCAGCAGCAGGGGCAAATGTGGCCAATGGAATCAACCTTGAGCGGATGAGCCCGAAGACTGCGAGGGCAACCAGCGCCGCCGTGATCAAATAGGGGCTCAACGGGTGTGTGACGGCGACGCCAAGGGACAATCCCAGGATTAGCACCCAGTCGCCAGGGCGCGGTTGGTCCTCTAGGTCGCCATAACTTAGCGCGAAGATTCCAAGCGCAAGGATATAGCCGGCAGACTGAGGCGAGAAGTAGTCCTGCCCGATGGTGTTACCGACCACAAATAAGAGAGCGGCCGCCCATGCCCGCTGCCTATTCCCCAGCACTCGCCGCGCAAGTTCGTAGAGCACAAAGAGTGTGCCTACGTCTGCGACAGGCGGCCACCAACGCGCGACCCCCATGATGTTTGAGACGCCGATTGCATGGCACGCCCAGCCCACGCCCGCGAAGAGGCCGGGCCAAGCCTGGTAAAGGTCTATGTGGCGATCTACTGAACCGTGCCGCATGACGTAGAGGGTTACGCCGACATGTTTAACCGCCCACGATGTATGCGGCTCGGAGTAAGCGAGGGCCGTTGAGAGAGGTATAACTAGAGCGACGGCAGTGACGGGCACCCCGGGGATGGTCCGCATTCTGATCGCCCAGACCGCGCAGCAGACTAGAAGTGCGGCTCCCACGTACCAGGCCGGAGAGACTGCTCCAAAGAACCCCGAGGCTCGCTCGGGGGCAAAGTCGTAGAGCGCCGACGCTGACAGGGCCACAGTGGATAGGCCGATTGCCGAGCCGATGCCAATCGCAAGCGCGCCGACGTGAGCGGACACCGCACTTCTGAGGCCAGCGGGCGACCACCTGAGCATTCGTGGCGAGCGCGTGGCGGGTTGGCCACGCCGCGCTAGGTGACTTGTTAACAAGTAGATGTGCTGACAGGCCGTGAGCGCTACCAATGAGGCAAACAGCGGCGTGCCAAAGCGCCAGAGGCGCAAGGTAACTAGGGCGAAGCCGACGAGGGCACAGGCCGCAACTCCGAGCGGCGCGGCAATCGTCAGCGACGAGCGTCGACTAGAGGTTAGAGACGACGCCGCGGACCCGACACCGAAGATGGCGTATAGCAGAAGGCTCGTATGGGTGGCGGCGCTGGAGCGGACGATTTCTCCCACCGCCGCCGACACAAGCAGGACCAAAGATGTTGCGTTTCCAAGCGAGTCCCCAGTTGCTGACGAAGGTTGGTCTGCGTGGAGCCCGATCCACCTGCTTGCGCGCGGGGCGGCGTGAGCGCCTGTGCGGTGTAGTCGTTCGCGATGCTGGGAGCCATCCAACTCCGCCCGACCTACCAGCGCATCGGAGTTACTCGTCGCGTCCGTTGTGTCTACCCTCATCGCGCTCGTCTCTTACACCTGAGCCGAACGAACGCTGCGTCGCGACTGGAGGGCGACATCGAGGCGCCCAATCAGATTCCCTAAGCCAGCGAGCGTCGTGCCGGCGACGATTGCTACAGCCCTCAGGGCTGCGGTGCCATCGCCGAGCACCGCTGCCCGTACCTCCCTAACCAATGCCTTGGTGAGGTGGCGCGCTACGAATGTGAGCTCCGCCTCTAGGCTGGCGGCATCGCCAAGCGACTCAAAGGTCTCAACTTTGCGTCGGTTCACGTGGAAGCATCTGGAGCGAAAGTAGCGCCAGGAGACTCGCTCT
>Ga0335074_10003744_pt1 | contig 20861 bp, 20 predicted proteins | sample Lox_Sample_23_FD_206715 | JGI IMG/M metagenome (GOLD analysis project Ga0335074, IMG submission 206715) | Soil microbial communities from Loxahatchee National Wildlife Refuge, Florida, United States - Lox_Sample_2.3 | ecosystem: Environmental > Terrestrial > Soil > Wetlands | place: USA... | reverse complement strand
TGCAGATCGCCGACCATACGATCACGATCGCCTGCATCCGGGACATCTCGGAGCGTGTCGAGGCGCTCGCGCGTGATCACGCCCGCGCGGAGACGCTCCGGCGCGAGGCTCAGCGTGATCGTGCCGCGTTTGATGAGGCGCCGATCGGGAGCATCATCGCCAGCAGCGATGGGCGGATCGAGCGGGTGAATCAGGCGATCTGCACGATGACCGGTTACCAGGCAGAGGAACTGATCGGCACCTACATGCTCGAGCTCATCCATCCGGATGACTGTCTCGAGAGCGAGCGCGCCTCAGAATCCGTACCCAGTGGAACCACTCCCACGGTCCGCTACGACAAGCGCTACATGCTGCGAGATGGCAGCGTTCTGGAAGCGAACGTCGCGGTCACCTCGATCCACGACGACGAGCACCACGTCGTGCAGCTGTTCGCCCAGATCGAAGACGTCACCGCGGCACGGCGAATAGCGCGCGAGCTTGAGCAGTCTCAGTTGCAGGTACTCGATCGCCTGGCGGCAGCCGCCGAGTTCCGCGACGACGAGACCGGACAGCACACGCGGCGGGTCGGGGAGATGTCGGTCGCGATCGCCACCGCAATCGGACTCCCGACCGCCGAGATCGAGCTGATCCGGCTTGCGGCCCCCCTTCACGATCTCGGGAAGATCGCGATCCCGGACGACATCCTGGGCAAGCCGGGCAAGCTGACGAGCGACGAACTGGCGCAGATGAAGGCGCACACCACAGTCGGCGCGACACTGCTCGCGGACGGCGGCAATCCGCTGCTCGAGATGGCAGAGAAGATCGCTCTCACGCACCACGAGAAATGGGACGGCAGTGGATACCCAGCCGGACTCGCCGCAGATGACATTCCGATCGCCGGACGGATCGTCGCCGTCGCAGATGTCTTCGACGCTCTCACCCACGCACGGCCGTACAAGCCGGCGTGGCGCACCGAGGACGCAGTCACAGAGATGACCAGCCACTCCGGCAAGCACTTCGACCCGGACGTCCTCCTGGCCTTCCTCAGCGTCCTCCCCGGGCTTCTCGCCGACTCCGCCATCGCTGAACCCCAGCCCGCGACCCCGTTCTCGACGAATGATGCGAGCTCACGCGCCGGCCGACCGGCACACGACGATGACGGTCGCGCCGGATCCGTGGCCTTGCTCGCGCCAAGCCACACTCTGCCAGGTCAGGTTGAGAAGCGTTGACCGTCAGTGAACCGCTTGCTCGCGTCAGGCGCGGGCCGGGGACGGCGAGCGCTAGCGCCGGTCGATCAGGCCTTCGCACATCGCAATCGCGACAAGGTGCGCGCGTGTCTGTGCGCCGGTCTTCTGCATCGCGTGCTGCACGTGGGTTCTCACCGTCGCCGGTGAGAGGTAGAGGTCCGTCGCGATCGTGCGCGTGGTCGCGCCCAGTGCGAGCATTCGAACGACCTCGCGCTCTCGGGGTGTAAGCGCTGACCCTGGGGAGGCGGGCTGCTCGGCCAGCTCGGGTCGGATCAGCTCGGTACCGTCGGGCTCGAAGCGCGCCGACAGGGTGACGATCAGGGCAACCCAATCGTCGGCGATCGTCATGCCCTGCCCGGCGTAGCTGACGCGCATTGACCGACCTCCCCGGTGGCGGACGACGCGCTCGTCGTAGACCGAGTTCGTGCTGAGGAGCTGCTCCCACCGCGCTTGCGTGACTGATGGATCCTGATCCACGATCGTGCTACCGGCAACCGTCCCGATCACCTCATCGCGGGAGAATCCGAACGGCTCGAGGGCGGCGTCATTGACCGCCACTACGAGCCGATTGCCATCGACCAGCGCCATCGGAACCCGTGAGCGTACGAACACCTCCCAGAACGACCCGGGGACTGACACTGTCGGGGTCGATTCGGCTCCGCGGTGGCCAGACGGGCTTTCTTCGATCGTCATAGTTCTGACATCGAAGCTTACGGGGGCGCGCACACCAGTCAACGTGGTAATGCCGCAGCTGTCGGAGCGCGGACTGATCCAGTGCCGCGGCCGGGCTCAGCGTCGCCGGCGCTTGTGCTTGCGCCGCGCGGGCTTGTGTCTCCGCGGAACCTTCAGCACCGAGGCAGGCGCCATCGACTGCGGAAGCACGCTGGCCAGCCAGGTCCGGATCGGACCGGCTGCGACCAGGTCGTAAACCCCCGGATGACCGGCTTGGGCGCACCCATCGCCGAAGCTGGTGATCGCGGCCAGGATCAGCTTGCCGTCCGGAAGCGGCGCCAGCAGCGGTCCGCCGGAGTCCCCCTCGCAGGTGTCGGTGCCCCCCTGCGGGTAGCCGGCGCAGACCATGTTGCTGGCGTCGAAGTAGCCGTCGTTCTGGAGCTCGTCGGGGCCGGGCGGAAACTTCTCGGCGCAGTAGGCGTCGGTCGTGAACGGGACCCGGGCCCAGTACATCTGCGGCGGTTCGGTGGTGGCGCTCTCCGAGGTCGTCCCGAAGCCGGCGATCGTGCCCAGCACGCCGCCTCGCCAGAGCGTGGGGTCGGCCGGGGCGATGAGCATCGGCTTGACCTTCGAGGGCGTCGTCAGTTGCAGCAGCGTGGCGTCGTTACCGACCCCGTTGGTGACGAGGTAGTCGGGGTCGATGATCACCTTCTTGACCGTGTGGATCTCGCCGCCCCGCCCGTCCGCGTAGGGGGTGCCGAGCTCGACCTTGAACGCCGACGGCGGCAGCGCCGCCTGCGACGGCACCAGACCCTCACTGGCCAAGCCCGTGAGCGACGCGCAGTGGCCGGCGGTCAGCACCCAGTCGGGCGCGAGCAACACGCCGCTGCAGCCGTCGCTGCTGCCGCCGATCAGGACGTCGGCGACGTATTCGAACGAGCCTGGCGGCACGAGTTTGCCACCCACCACGGCGCCGGCCGGCGAAGCCAGCGCCACAACCACGCTCAGTGAGCACACCCCTGCCAGGAGCGATCGAACGATCCTCACTCTAAAACATGGTACGCACCTGCGCCCATTGCGTTACTTCTTCTGCTCGGCCCGGAGCAACCTGGCCAGCGCCTGCAGCAGGCCCCAGCCGATGCCGCCGTTCTCCTGCACGAGCGGGCGAAAGTCCCAGTAGGTGAGTCCGTAGCAAACGAGCTCACTGGCGGCGATGACCGTCGCCGAGCGCTCGCCGCCGTCGATCAGAGCGATCTCGCCGAAATGGTCGCCGGCCTTCAATGGTGGGCGCGGGCTGCCGTGGACCGAGACCTCGGCCTCCCCCGAGTAGATCAGGTAGAACGCGGCCGCACCCGAGCCCTCCTTGGTGACCGTTTCGCCCTTGGAGAAGCGCCGCTCCTTGAACAGGCGCGAGATCCTCTCGACTTCATCCGCCGTGAGCTCGGCGAACAACGGGACCTGCCCCAGGGCCTCAACCGGAGGGACGGGTTCGGCTGGCGCAGGCGAAGGGCCGCCTCCGGCTCGGGTTACGGCCCGGCACTGGAGGAGGTAGAGCTCCCCGTCGGCGATTGCCCACTCGATGTCGCGGGCCGGACCGTAGACGTCCTCGCAGCGATCAGCGAGGCGACCCAGTTCGTCGAGCTGGTCGTCGCTCAGGCACGGTCGCTCGACGAGGTCGGCCGTCACCGCCTCCTCGACCGTACCCCCATCAGGCAGCGAGCGGATCGCGACCTTCTTGACGCCCGCCGTCCGCTCGAGCACCTCGCCTGAGCGAGCGAGGCGATACATGTCGGGGATCACCCGCCCGGAGACGACGACCTCGCCGAGCCCCCAGCTCGCCTCGATCACCCGCTCGTCCGCTCCGGTGATCGGGTTCTGGGTGAACATCACACCTGCGACCTGGGGATCGAGGAGGGACTGAACGACGACCCCGACGCTCGGCCGAGAGAAGAGGCCGACGCGCTGGCGATAGGTGATCGCCGAGTCGGAGTTGGCCGACCACCAGATCTTGGCCAGCGCGGAGGTGAGCTCCTCTGACGAGGGGACGTTGAGCAACGTCAGATGCTGGCCCGCGAAGCTGGCGGCAGCACCATCCTCGTCGACGGCCGACGAGCGGACCGCGAGCGGGCCTCGAAGCGGGCGAACCGACTTGGCGACCTTCCTGATCGCCTCCTCCTGCCCCGAGGCGACCGCCTCGACGATGTCGCCGGACAGGGCCACGCCGGGCGGCAGCGGCAGGCCGCCGCGGGCCGCCTGGCCGAGCCCGACGGCCTTGGAGCCGAACACCGTGTCGTCGCGCGCCTTCTCGAGCGGGACGACCCCCTTCACGCCGGAACCGTCACTTCGCCGGCGTCACCGTTGACGCGCACGCGCTGACCGTCCGTGATCCGCTCGGTCGCGTCGCGGGTCCCGACGACGCCGGGGATGCCGTACTCCCGGGCGACGATCGCCGGGTGCGAGAGCAAACCGCCACTGTCGGTGACGAGCGCCCCGAGCAGCGGCAGCAGGATGTTGAACGCCTCGCTCGTGCACTCGGTCACGAGCACGTCGCCGTGGAGGATCCGGTCGAACTCAGACGGTCCGGAAACGAGTCGGGCCGGCCCCTCGTAGACGCCCCCGCTTGCCCCGAGGCCGTGGAGCTTGTCCTCTTCATGTGGCGTCTCGGAGCTCTCGAACATGGCGCTCATCGTGATGCCCAGTGCGCGCATCATCCGGGCGGCGGCCGGCGGCAAGCCGGACGGATCCGGCGGTGGCGGTGGCGGGGGTCCGAGGAACGGTGGCGCCTGCTTGGCGGTGTGGGTGGTTCGCCACTCATGGCGCTTTGCGAGCTCGTCCGCGGACGGGCCCTCAGCACCGGACAGCAGGCCGCGCATCTCCTCAAAACCGGCGTCCACGAAGTGCTCGGCGTCGTGAATCCGGCCGCTGGCGGCGAGCCGGTGGCCACCGGCAATCGCCGCGCGGCGCATCAGGCCCGAGGCCCAGATATCGCTGAAGACACCACGCTCGTCGCGTATCCGGTACATCAGCCGGGCCTCCTCGAGCAGCTCATCGAACTCGCCCTGGTGCTCGTCTGGCACCCGATCGCGGACCTCGGCGATCTTGGCATCGACGTCGAAAGCCGAGCCCGTGTCGGCTCGGCCGGCCACGGAGGCGCGCATTGCCCGCAGCAGCGCGTCGGGCAGCTCGAGCGCGTAGCGCCCCGAGATGTCGAAGCCGTCGAGCAGGCGGTATCCGGTCAGATCCAGGTACGCGGACACCGCCCGGCCGGCCTCGCTGTCCAGCGCGCGAAGCTCGCCGAGCACTTGGCCCGGATCGCCGTCAGACTCGAGTAGCTCGCGGGCGGCGGAGTCGGCATCGAGCGCCACGATCATCCGCTCGAGCTCCCCCGACACTCCCGCCGACACGGGCGCCGCACCGCGCATCATGCTGAGCAGCTCGGCGGGAGGCACGCCAGTCCAGTCGCTGGCATGCACGAGCAGGTCTCCGATCGTCACCATCGCCGCGCCGCTGAAGCGCATGTGCTGGTAGACCATCTCGATGTGGTGGTCGCGGCAGCGAGTCAGGTAGGCGACCAGATCCTCATCGGAGAGCGCGTCAGGATCAACGGCTTGTAGCTCGCGGTGGATCCTGATCGACGCGGGCTTGAACGTCTCGTCCCAGTCGCGAAGCTGGTCGCGCCAGAGCTTGCCCTGAAAGACCTCTTCAGCGCGCTGGAAGCGCCGAGGCGCTTCTTCATCGGCCACCGGCTGCGGCGAGGTGTAGGCGAAGCCGTTGATGTACTGATACTGCAGAGCGTCGAGCAGCAATCCGTAGTACTGAGTGAAGTCCCGGAAGCCGCGAACCAGCGCTGCGGGATGCATCTCGGTCCAGTAGCGCGTCGCGGGCCGCGGAAAGTGAACCGCGTCAAGCGCCCAGCTACCGGGGCCGGGCGGGTCGAACTGGAGGTCGGTCACCGACTCTAGGGTCGTCACGTGTGTCCCCTCTCGATTTGCCGGGCCCCCCGAGCTGCACGCGAGCTGGTGACGATTGTGACGTGCCTGGCCGCCCGGCACAAGCTGCCGGCACGCGACGAACTACCGAATCAGGCCCAGCCGCACCCCCTGGGCGATCGCCTGGCCACGAGCCGCCACGCCGAGCTTGGCGTAGACATGATCGAAATGCGTCCTGACCGTGGACGCACGGAGGCCGAGCTCTGCGGCGATCTGCGCCGTGGTTCTCCCGTCCGCGGCGAGCTGAAGCACCGCCAGTTGCCGTGCCGTCAGGCGCCGCCCGCCCAGCTGTCCCCGGTGACGGGACAGGAACTCGCCGAGTTCCGCGCCGATCGTCATCAGCGTCTGCTCGTAGGGGCCGCTGGGCTCGGTGCGGTCACGTCCGAAGAGCTCGACCACGGCCAGTACCTCTCCTCCGTGCAGAACCGGGAACGCCACGGCGCCGCGCAAGCCGCCGCGCGCCGCCGCCTTCCGTCGCGTAAACCAGCGCTCTTTAGACACATCGGCCACAGGCTCAGGGCGCCGGGAGCGCCAGGCCAGCGCGGGAAGCTCCCACATGTGAGGCGTGACCCGGAGGGTCATCGTGGCGGACTCGAACTCCTCAAGCGCGAGGGCGGGCTCGTACCACGTGGCCTCTACCGCCAACCGGTCGTCACCTCGAGGCAACCAGAACGCGGCAAAAACAGCTTCAACCGCCCGGCCGAGACCGGCGAGGAGGTTCCTCACAGACTCCTCCGCGCTGTCCCAGTCCGTGACCGCCCGCGTAACTGCGACATGGGCAGCGATTTCGTGCGCAGTGTGGTGCTCCTCGGTCACATCCTGGACGGCGCCGACGACGTGAGTCGCGCCATCCGCATCGGTCTCGACGACCGTGATCGTGGCGCGCAGGTAGCGAACCTCACATCCATCCCGCTGAATCCGGAACTCGATCGGCGGCAGGTTTGCCTCCGCACGAGCCGCCTCCACGTATTTCCCCACCCGCTCTCGGTCATCGGGATGAGTCTGGTCCAGGACGAGATCTAGAGTCGGGGCGACTTCCCCGGGCTCCAGCCCGAATATTCGGTGCAGATTGTCGGACCAGAACAGGACATCGAACTGCGGCAGCCACTCCCAGCTGCCCAGCTTGGCCACCTTCTCCGCGGCCTCGAGCAGGCGCAGGCGCTGGGTCGCCGACGGGGCGCTTGGCCGCCTCGAGGCTTCCGGCCCTTGACTCATCGCGCCGGCCCCGGGGGCGCGGTCAGGCCGAGCTCCGGCCGGCCGGCGCCGGCAGTTCGATCAGACCCTGGTGCATGGCCAGGGCGATGGCGTGCGCGCGGTTGTTGGCGCCCAGCCTGCGATAGGCCTTGAGGACGTGCGTGCGCACAGTGTGAAGCGAGATCGACAGCTCCTGCGCTATCTGCTCCAGGTCGGCTCCCGCCGCGATCAGCGTAAGCACTTCCCGTTCACGGGGAGACAGGCACCCTGAGCTTCCGGGACCGAAACGCTCCTCTACCGGGCCAAGCTCGTCCTCGCGCCACTCGGCCGGCGCGAACACGATCAGGTGCTGCCCGGGCAGGACGTTGGCGATGGCGGAGTAGACGATCTCAAGCTGGCTGCCGTCCAGGAACGAGACGTCGTAGCGACCGGTGACTGACCCGTCGCTCATCAGGCTCGCCCAGGCACGCTCCAGAAGGGGCTCCATGTGGGGCGGGGTGAAATCGCTGATCTGCCGCTCGCGCATCTCCGCCAGGCTGAGGCGGAACAGCAACCGCCCGGCCCGGTTGGCGGCCAGATAGCGGCGCTCGTTGTCAACGGTCACCATCGGCACGAGGCTACGATCGAAGACTCCCCAGAACTGCGTAGCTCGGCCACGGGTGGCGCTGATCACCCGCCCAGCGGACTTGAGGCTGCTCTCCGGCTGAGCCCGGCCACGCGGGGTAGCGATTTCTGGAGCGTTCCTCATGCTCGGGTGGCGATCGATGACGCGTTACAACGCGCTGCGACGGCGGGGAGACGGAGCGTGGGACGCGATCATGTCCGGCGTGAGCTGGGCAGGCTCTCCTGCAGACGAACGAGGGCCGGCGTGCCGAGGGCCTCGAAGGCGGCGACCACGGTGGGGTCGAACTGCCGGCCACTCTGGCTGATGATCTCTGCCGCCGCTTCCTCGGCGGGCCAGGCCCGTTTATACGGGCGCTCGTGGGTCAGAGCGTCGAACACGTCGGCAACGGCGACGATGCGCCCACTGAGTGGGATCGCCTCGCCGGCCAGGCCCTTCGGGTAACCCCGACCATCCCACCGCTCGTGGTGGGCGGCGGCGATCTGCGCGGCCGCGCGAAGGAGGCCGGACCGGCTTCCGCCCAGGATCCGCGCACCGACCACCGGGTGAGTCTTGATCGTCTCGAACTCCTCGGGGGTGAGGCGGCCCGGCTTGAGCAGGATCGCATCTGGGATCGCGATCTTGCCGATGTCGTGGAGGGGGGCGGTGTGACGGATGCGATTGACCTCCCGCGCCGACAGGCCCAGACACGAGGCGAGCAGGGCCGATGTGTGGCCGATCCGCTGGGCGTGGTGATCGGTCTCGTCGTCACGGAACTCGCCCGCGACAGCCAGCCGTTTGAGCAGGTCGAAGCGAGCCTCGTCGAGCTGGAAGGTCCGCTGGCGCACGCGCTGCTCGAGCAGATCGCGATCGGCCTTGGCCTGGAGCTGAAGAAGCCGTGTCTCCAGGAGGTTGCGCACGCGGAGTCGAACCTCCTCGTGGTCGAACGGCTTGGTGACGAAGTCCCGCGCCCCCAGCGAGAACGCTTCGCGAGCGGCGCGCGAGCTGGTATCGCTGGTCAGCACCAGTATGGGAAGGGGTGTCGGGCCGCTGAGGTGACCGTTGAGCTCGCGCATGACCTCGTAGCCGGTCCGATGGGGCATGTGGAGGTCGAGCAACAGCAAGTCCGGAGCGAACTGCTCGATGGCGCTGCTCACCTTGCGCGAGTCGTTGAGTACCACGACGTTGCCCCAGCCCCAGCGCTCCAGCAGCTGTTCGAGTAACAGCGTGTTGAGCGGGTTGTCGTCGACGACCAGAATGCGCAGGTCTCGCGCACTTCGCTCGCTCCAAAGCTTCTCGCAATTGGCAGCTGCGCTCGACGCACCGTCCCTGCCGCCGGTCCTCGTCCCAGCGATCACTCCCCAATGCTTCCCCGAAACTGCGGATCTCTCTATACGGCAAATGAGGGATCTTTGCGGGATTTCTTCCCGGTTTACGGCCCACCAAACCAGGGCCCCAGCCCACAGTGGGCTGAGACCCTCGTGCAGAGCGCGCGGGTGATAACGAGATCTGGACAACCAGCGCTGCCACAATGCTACCCCAGCGTTCAAGCCGCTGCTAGGGCAGGGGCGCTCCGAGCAGGGCGGCGATCACGCCCACGCCACCCGCCCACAGCAGCGTCTCGACGATCCCGCGTCGCAGCCCGAGGAGTGCGAGGGCAGCCACGGCCAGGACGGCGAGCTGCCAGTCCTCGTGCAGGGCGCCGGCCAGCACGATCGCCGCGCCCAGGATCGCGCCGATCGCCGCCGGTCCGGCGCCATCGAGAAACGCGCGCGCGGCGGGGTTGGCGCGCAGCCGCTCGAACCGACCGCCCCCGAACAGGATGAACGCGAACGAAGGCAGGAAGGCCACGGCGGCGGCGAGCAGTCCCCCGCCGATGCCGTGCGCGGCGTAGCCGACCGCGGCGATCGTGGCAACGACAGGCCCCGGCGTCACCTGACCCAACGCCACCGCTTCGAGGAACCGCGCGTTGGTCATCCAGTGGTAGGTGTGAACCGCGTCGCTCTGCATGAGTGGGACGATCACGAATCCGCCGCCGAAGGACAGGGCGCCGACCTTCAGCGCGGTCCACACGAGCGCGCCGATCCCGCCCGGGGCGATCGTGGCGGGAAGCAGCGCCGTCACCGACCCGAGCCGGTCGCGCCCGGTGCGCGGACGGTCGCTTCCGGTGTGTGGCCGGTCGCGTCGGCGCGACTGCCTGGTCTGCACGAACATCTCCACCCCGCCGCAGCCGACCAGGACGAGCACCAGATACGGGCCGACCAGAGCAGCACCCGCGGCTCCGAACACCAGGTAGATCGCCCACCGGTTGCGCCGGCCCGGGAACGGTCGAGCCCGGGCCAGGCTCGGCCCAAGGAGTCCGCGGGCCGCGGCCACCGCGACGGCCGCCACAGCCGCGCTGGCTCCCGCCCCGGCTCCCTGCACCCAAAGTGGCGGCGAGCGCCCCAGGAACAGCAGCGCCAGGACCAGGACCAGGACCACGGCGGGCACGACGAACATCAGACCCCCGACAATCGCCCCCGGCACGCCGGCCACTCGGTAGGCACAGAAGATGGCGAGCTGCGTCGAGGCCGGCCCGGGCAGCATCTGGCAGGCGGCGTTGGCGTCCTCGAAGGCCGGGGCGTCCATCCAGGCCATGCGGTCCACGACGAGCCGGCGCAGCAGCGCAATGTGGGCCGGCGGCCCGCCGAATCCCGTGACGCCGATCCGGAACCATTCGCGGGCGACGACGCCGAGTCCCACCTGCGCCACAGGGACTGGTGCGGGGGTGTCCTGGCCGATTGCCTCGTCCCCGCCCTAAAGGCTCGCGAGCGTGCGGCGCAGGCCCTCGGGCAGCGAAACGGTCGGATGCCAGCCCAGGACCTCGCCCGCGCGGGTCGGGTCGAGGACGCTGCGCAGCACCTCGCCCGGCCGGGCGGGCGCGAACTCCGGCGAGAAGCCGCCCGATGACGCCAGCCCTCCCATCGCCTCCACGAGGTCAAGCACCGAGGTCTCCTGTCCGGTACCGATGTTGTAGGCGCCGGAGACCGTGCTGTCGGCCGCCCGCAGGTTTGCCGCCACCACGTCTGCGACGTAGGTGTAGTCCCGCGTCTGGCGGCCATCGCCGAACACGGTCGGTCGCCCGCCCGAGCTCAGCCGGCCGCAGTAGATAGCGATGACGCCGCCTTCGCCGAGCGGGTCCTGGCGTGGTCCGTAGACGTTGGCGTAGCGCAGGATCAGCGAGGAGACGCCGTGCAGGCGCGCGTACAGCACGCAGTAGCCCTCGGCCGCGTACTTGCTCTGCCCGTAGGGAGCCAGCGGCCGGATCGGGCTCTCCTCAGGCGTCGGGTGGACGTCGGCCTCGCCGTAGATGGCTCCCCCGGTGGACGAGTAGACGACCCGCCGCACCCGCTGCACCCGGGCCGCCTCCAGGACGTTGATCATCCCGCGCACGTTGACCTCAGCGTCGAAGGCGGGGTCGGCCACCGAGCGGCGGACGTCGATCTGGGCGGCGAGGTGGAAGATCACCTCGGGCCGGTGGGCCGCCACCGTCTCGCGCACGGCCTCCGCGTCGCGGACGTCACGCTCGTACAACCGGGCGCCGGCGGCCAGGGCCGCGTCGAGGTTGACCTGGCGCCCGGTCGACAGATCATCGAGCACCGCCACGGAGTCCCCGCGCGCCACCAGCGCGTCGACGAGGTTGGAGCCGATGAACCCCGCTCCGCCGGTGACCAGTGCCCGCACCCCTAGACCCTACATCCGGTACACGGGCGTGCGCCGCGGGGCCAGCGGCGCGTTGGCGCAAACCGAGAGGGCGAGGCCCAGGACCTCGCGAGTCCGGGTCGGCGGGATCACGCCGTCGTCCCACAGCCGGGCACTGGCGTAGTACGGATGACCCTGGCGCTCGTATTGCTCGCGGATCTCACGCTTGCGGGCCTCGATCTCGTCGGGATCGCGCTCGCGACCGACCGCGGTCAGCACGGTGGCGGCCTGATCGCCGCCCATGACCGAGATTCGGGCGTTGGGCCACATCCAGAGAAAACGTGGGAAGTAGGCGCGCCCCGACATCCCGTAGTTGCCCGCGCCGAACGAGCCGCCCACGATCACGGTCAGCTTCGGCACCCGGGTGGTCGAGACGGCGGTGATCATCTTGGCTCCGTCCTTGGCGATCCCGCCTGCCTCGGCATCCCGCCCGACCATGAAGCCAGTGATGTTCTGCAAGAAGATCAGCGGGAGGCCACGCTGATCGCACAGCTCGATGAAATGGGCTCCCTTGAGCGCGCTCGAGGAGAACAGGACGCCTTGGTTGGCCAGGATTCCGACCGGGTGCCCGTGCAGGTGCGCGAAGCCCGTGACCAGCGTCGTGCCGTAGTTGGACTTGAACTCGTGAAAGCGACTGCCGTCGACGATCCGGGCGATGATCTCCCGCGGGTCGTAGGGCGTTCGCAGGTCAGCCGGCACGGCGGCGGTCAGCGTGTCCATCGGTACAGCGGGCGGCTCGACGGGCCGCACATCCCACGGCGCCGGCCCCCGGACCGGCAGGGTGGCGACGATCGAGCGGACGATGGCCAGGGCCTCGACGTCATCGGCGGCCAGGTGGTCGACGACGCCCGAGCGGCGGGCGTGCAGGTCCCCGCCGCCCAGCTCCTCGGCGGATACCACCTCGCCCGTGGCCGCCTGCACCAGCGGCGGGCCCCCCAGGAAGATCGTGCCCTGCTCGCGCACGATCACCACTTCGTCGGACATGGCCGGGACGTAGGCGCCCCCGGCCGTGCATGAGCCGAGCACCGCGGCGATCTGCGGGATGTTGTCCGCCGACAGCAACGCCTGGTTGTAGAAGCTCTGGCCGAAGCCACGCACATCGGGGAACAGCTCGTCCTGGAGGGGCAGGTAGGCACCGCCCGAGTCGACCAGGTACACGCAGGGCAGCCGGTTCTGCAGAGCGATCTCCTGAGCGCGATTGTGCTTCTTGGTGCTGACCGGGAAGTAGGTGCCGCCCTTCACGGTGGCGTCGTTGCAGACGATCATCACCTCGCGCCCGCACACGCGCCCGATCCCGGTAATGATCCCCGCGCCGGGAGCCTCGTCGTCGTACATCCCGTGGGCGGCCAGGGTCGACAGCTCGAGGAACGGCGAGCCACGGTCCAGCAGGCGCGCCACGCGGTCGCGGGGAAGCAGCTTGCCGCGTGCGACGTGGCGGGCAGCGGCTTGGGTGCCGCCGCCCGCCAGCACCCCGGCGAACTGAGCGTCCAGATCGGCCGCCAGCTCGGCGTGGGCTCGCTGGTTCTCGGCGAAGGCCGGGCTGCTCGGGTCGACGTGGGTGCGCAGAACCGTGCTCACACGACGCCCTCGAGCTCGACCAGAGACTGTCCCTGCGCCACCCGATCGCCAGTGGAGACGAGCACCTCTTTGACGGTCGCGTCATGCGGAGCCACCAGGGCCAGCTCCATCTTCATCGACTCCACGACGACGAGCACCTCGCCCTCCTGGACGGCGTCGCCGACGGCGACCCGCACGGACAGGACCGAGCCGGGCATGGGCGCCTCCAGCGCATCCTCCCCGGCGTGAGCGGTCCCCTCGGCGACAAGCTCAGCCAGACCGAAACAGAACGCATCGGGCCCGGCGGCGATCCAGCTCGCGGGGCCCTCACGCGCCTGCATCCAGGTTCGAGCGCGACCGTCGACGGCGACCAGGACCGACTCCGGGTCGCGGCGCGCGACGGTCAGCGGGAGCTCGCGGGCGCCGACCCGGACGCGGGCGTCGGCGGGCGGACCGACGACGGTCACCGTGATCGCTTCTCCCCCGGCCGGCTCGAGTTGCCACCCGACGGCCGCCTCCCCGGTCAGGCGCCAGCCCAGCAGGTTGTTCCAGGGATCGCCACCGGGGTCGCGCTCGGACAGGTCGAGCGTTTCGATGGCCGCCGCCGCGATCGCCGCCGCCTCGATCTCCGTCGCCGGAGGCAGCGCATCAACCACTCCGCGCTCGATCAGACCCGTGTCGAGCTGCCCGGCGCGAACCGCCGGAGCGGCAGCCAGGCGCGCGAGGAAGCCGGCGTTGGTGGTCACGCCGAGCAGCCGGAGCTCCTGCAGGGCCCGCCCCAGCCGGTCCAGAGCGGCGTCCCGGGACTCGGCGGTGGCGATCAGCTTGAGCAGGAGCGAGTCGTAGCTTCCGCTCACCTGCGAACCGGCCACGATGCCGCTGTCAACCCGGATCCCCGGCCCGGCCGGCTCGCGCAGCGCCCTGACGGTGCCGGTGGCGGGCAGAAACCCGATGGCCGGATCCTCGGCGCATACCCGGACCTCGATCGAGTGACCGGCAAGCCGGAGCTCGTCCTGGGTGATCGGCAACGGCTCCCCGTCGGCCACCCGCAGCTGGAGCTCCACCAGGTCGAGCCCGGTGACCTCCTCGGTGACGGGGTGCTCGACCTGAAGGCGCGCGTTGACCTCGAGGAAGGCGAAGGAGCCGGGGTCGTCGTAGGGGACGAGGAACTCGACGGTCCCCGCGCCCACATAGCCGGCCCGGAGCGCGAGCGCCGTGGCGGCCCGTCCCAGGCGGGCTCGCAGCTCGGGATCGACGGCCGGGGAGGGGCTCTCCTCCATCACCTTCTGATGGCGGCGCTGGAGGCTGCACTCCCGCTCCCCCAGGTGCACCACGTTGCCGTGGGCGTCGGCCATCAGCTGAATCTCGATGTGGCGAGCCCGCTCGACGAAGCGCTCGACCAGCAGGCCGTCATCGCCGAATCCGGCCAGCGCCTCCCGCCGAGCGGCGGACAGCGCCTCGGGCAGCTCCTCCAGCGCCCGGACGATCCGCATCCCCCGGCCCCCACCTCCGGCCGAGGCCTTGACCATCACCGGCAGGCGCTCAGGGTCCTCCCGGGCGAAGCACACGATCTCCTCGTCGCTCAACCCTGGACGCTCGAGCCCGGGCAGCACGGGTACCCCCGCCTCGTGGGCGAGCAGCTTGGCCCTGACCTTGTCGCCCAGGAGCTCGGTCGCCTCCGGAGGCGGACCGACGAACGTGATCCCCGCCTGCGAGCACGCCCGAGCGAAGTCCGGGTTCTCGGAGAGGAAGCCGTAGCCGGGATGGATGGCGGATGCATCGGTCTCGACTGCCGCCCGGATCACGCGGTCCAGATTGAGATAGGACTCCGCGGGGGCCGACGGCCCCAGCCGCACAGCCACATCGGCCAGGGCCACGTGGGGCGCGCCGGCGTCAGCGTCGGAGTAGACGGCGATCGAGCGGATGCCCAGGCGGCGCAACGTCCGGATCACCCGCACAGCGATCTCCCCGCGGTTGGCGATCAGCACCGACTCGAACATGTGGCGCGAGGCTATCGCTAGGGTCGGGATCGAGATGAACGATCCCCATCAGCTACAGCGGTTCGTGACCGCGCAGGACGCCGCCGGCACCTACGAGCAGGTGGTCTGCGAGCTGCGCGCCGGACGCAAGCGGACCCACTGGATGTGGTTCGTATTTCCGCAGCTCGCGGGGCTTGGCCGCAGTCCGACCGCCCAGACCTACGCCATCTCCTCGCTCCGCGAGGCCAGGGCGTACCTGGCCCACCCGGTCCTCGGCCCTCGGCTGCGCGAGTGCGCGCAGATCCTCACCGCGCTCCCCGACCGCAGCGCCGAGGCGATCTTCGGGGGCATCGACGCGATCAAGCTGCGCTCGTCGATGACCCTGTTCGCGCAGGCCGACCCGAGCGATCCGGTGTTCGGGCAGGTCCTCGATGCCTACTTCGCGGGAGCGCCGGACGAGGCGACGTTGCGGCTGCTGTGACGGCGCTCAGTAGCCGGAGCTACCAGAGCTGGTGATGGCCGTGCCTGCGGGCGTGAGCACGTACCACAGCGCGCCGAACTGGTTCACGGCCTGCCCAGTGGTCTGGCCGGGCGAGCCATCGCCGACGTAGTAGTAGAGCGGGTGCCCGTCGTAGGTCACCTGGTTGGCGCCGGCGGTTCGCGGGGTGGTCCCCAGCAACGCGGCGTTGATCCCGGGACCGGCCTTGACGGGACCGCTCACCGTCAGCGGCGGCCATTCGACCGCGCAGGAGGTGTAGCACGTGCTCGTCTTGCCCTTGTCGGCCTGGAACTCGTAGAGGGTCCGGCCGTTGGGTCCGACCAGGATCTTCCCCAGCGACGTGGTGCCGACGGCCACGGTCGCGCCCGAGCTGGCCGGCTTCGATGTGGTCTTGGCGGTCGTCGAGTTCGAGGACGCCGAACTTCCACAGGCGGCGAGGACGATGGCGGCGACGGCGGCGAGTGCGAGCAGCATGGGCCTCTTCATGGCCGACCTCCTGTCAGGGACGAGCAGCAACGATCCTATTACGGAGCACGCCGATCCCCTCGATCTCGAGCTCGACCACGTCCCCGGGCTCGAGCCAGCGCTCGTCGCCGGCCTCGAGGATGCAACCGCGTCCGACCGTGCCCGAGCCGATCACATCCCCGGGCAGCAGGCCAGGGGTGTTGCGGGCGGCGGCGGCCAGGAGCTGCGGCCAGGTCCAGTGCATGCCGCCGGTCCGCGAGCGGGTCCGCTCCTCGCCGTTGACGCGCGCCACGGCGATCATGTCGAGGTCGTCGGGGAGCTCGTCGGCTGAGACGAGCTCAGGACCGAGCGCGGTGGCGAAGTCCTTGCCCTTGGCCGGCCCGAGGCCGACCGGCATCTCGAGGGCTTGGAGATCGCGGGCCGAGAAGTCGTTCATGATCGTGAAGCCCTCGGGCTCGCCACCGTCGCCGATCACGCACGCCAGCTCCAGCTCGTAGTCGAGCTTGGCCGTGTCGGTGGGCTTGGGGATGTCGTCGCCATCCGCGTAGATGGCGCCCGGATTGGAGAAGTAGAACACGGGGAGCTGGTACCAGGCGGGCGGCACCTCGCGCCCGGTCCTGGCGCGGGCACCCCGCAAGTGCTCCTCAAAGGCCATGAAGTCGCGGATCGAGGGCGGCCGCGCTTCGGGGAACGGACGTCTCATCGCTGGAACAGGGTCGAGAGGACGACTTCGGTCACCGTGCGCGTGATCCCATCGGTGGCCCGGATCCGCTCGAGCACCTGCTCGAGGTCCTTCGTGTCCTGCGCCATCACGTGCAGCAGCGCGCTGGCCTCACCGGCCACCGTGTGCGCCGAGACCACGCGTGGCTCGGATCTGACGGCCCGCTTGATCGCCTCCCCGGAGACCTTGCCCTCGCAGTACAGGTCGACGAACGCCTCGGCGTGCCAGCCGAACACGGGCGGGTCGATGATCGCCGTGTAGCCGAGGATCACGCCGTCGCGCTCGAGCCGGTCGACCCTCCGCTTGACCGCTGGAGCGGTCAGGTGGACAACGCGCCCAATGTCCTGGTAGGAGCGTCGAGCATTTTCGCGCAGCAGCGCAACGATCCTCCTGTCCACATCGTCCACAGCCGCCCAAACCTAGCATCAAACGCAACGATCTGCCCTTGTGACCGACCGGATATAGACGGATCATTGTTCAACATGAGCGTTGACACCCACCCCCATCCCACGCAATCCCCAGCCGCCGACGTGATGCCGCTCCACGGCATCGACCATCTGGAGCTGTTCGTCGGCAACGCGGCCCAGGCCGCCTACTACTACACGCAGGCCTACGGATTCACCGAGACCGCATACCGCGGCCTGGAGACCGGCTGCCGCGACCGCGTCTCCCACGTCCTCGAGCAGGGGCGGATCCGCCTCGTGCTGACCGGCACCCTGACCGGCGACGATCACATCTCCGAGCACCACAAGCATCACGGCGACGGCGTGTGGTCGATCGCCCTGAGCGTCCCGGACGCGGCCGCCGCCTACGAGCACGCCGTCTCCCACGGCGCCCGCGGACTCGAGATGCCCTACGAGCTCGCCGACGAGCACGGGCGCGTCCGGCTCGCCTCGATTCAGACCTACGGCGAGACGCGCCATGTGTTCGTCGAGCGCGGCGGGTACCACGGCGCTTTCCTGCCCGGCTATGAGAAGCGGGGAGAGTCGGAGCGGGACCCCGACAGGAGCCTGTTCGTCGGGATCGACCACGTCGTCGGCAACGTCGAGCTCGGGCACATGAACGAGTGGGTGCACTACTACGAGCGCGTGTTCGGGATGACCGAGATGATCCACTTCTCCGACGAGGAGATCTCGACCGAGTACTCGGCGCTGATGTCCAAGGTCGTCACCGACGGTTCGGGTCGGGTCAAGTTCCCCATCAACGAGCCGGCCCAGGGCAAGCGCAAATCCCAGATCGAGGAGTACCTCGACTTCTACCGCGGTCCCGGGGTACAGCACATCGCGCTGACCACGACCGACATCGTGCGCGCGGTCGACGAGCTCAACCGTCGCGGCGTCGGCTTCCTCCCGATCCCCGAGTCCTACTACGCCGAAGTGCCGGAGCGGATCGGTGAGATCGACGAGGACGTCGCCGACCTGCGCCGGCTGGGCATCCTCGTGGACCGCGACGACGAGGGCTACCTGCTGCAGATCTTCGGCAAGCCCATCGGGGACCGGCCGACGGTGTTCTTCGAGGTGATCGAGAGACACGGCGCCCGGGGCTTCGGCGACGGCAACTTCAAGGCGCTGTTCGAGGCCCTGGAGCGCGAGCAGGCGCGCCGGGGCAACCTCTAGGCCACGGGGCCACGTCATGCGATACGAGTCCCGCGGACGCATTCCGGCCAAGCGCCACACCGCCTTCTGGGAGGACGGGAACCTACTGACCGAGGAGGTGATGGGGTTCGAGGGCTTCTCGGGTAACGAATCGATCCTCTACCACCTCACGACGCCATGCCGGGTGACCGGCATCGGGGCGTTCGAGCCGATCGAGCGCCCCGAGTGGGTTCCCGAGACCCACCAGCACCGCCTGTTCAACACGCGTGAGCTGCACGGAGAGGGGGACCCGGTCCGCGGGCGGCGCCTGCTCATGTACAACGACGACGTCGAGATCGCCATCTCCCGTCCGGTGGCCGAGCAGGACTACTTCTTCCGCAACGGGGAGGGCGACGAGGTGATCTTCGTCCATCTCGGCGAGGGGGACCTCGAGACCACCTTCGGCACCCTGGCCTACCGCGTGCACGACTACGTCGTGATCCCGCGCGGGACGACGTACCGGTTCCGGCCCCGGGGCGAACAGCTCCACCTGACGTTCACGACTCCTGGGGAAATCGAGACGCCCAACCGGTACCGCAACCGCTACGGGCAGCTGCTGGAGCACGCCCCCTACTCGCAGCGCGACTTCCACCCCCCCGCCCAGCTCGAGACCCGGCGCGATCCCGGCGACTACGAGCTGGTCGTGCGCGTCCGGGGTGGCTACCAGCACTACCAGCTCGATTACCACCCACTCGACGTGGTCGGCTGGGACGGCTACGTCTACCCGTACACGTTCAACATCGACGACTTCGAGCCCGTGGCGGGAAGGGTGCACCTGCCGCCGCCCGTGCACCAGACCTTCCAGGGCCCGAACTTCGTGATCTGCTCCTTCTGCCCGCGGATGCTCGACTGGCAGGAGGACGCGATCCCGATCCCCTACAACCACTCGAACCTCCAGTCGGAGGAGATGATCTACTACGTGAGCGGATCGTTCGGGTCGCGCCGGGGCATCGACGTCGGCTCGATCACGCTGCATCCGTCGGGCCTGCCGCACGGGCCCCAGCCCGGGTTGGCCGAGCGCTCGATCGGTACCCGCTCGACGAACGAGCTGGCCGTCATGTGCGACACCTTCCGGCCGCTACGACTGACCCCGCTGGCGCGCAGCCTCGACGACGGCGCCTACGCGATGTCGTGGGCCACCGACGCCGGCCAGGGCAGGTCGTCCAATGGCGAGATACGCCCCTTCGCAAGCAGCGCGAAACAAAAATAAGTAGAGAATGGTGGGGGTGAGGCGAGCCCTGGCCTGGGATGCCCCGGCGATTGCCGCGATTCATGTGCGCGCCTGGCGGGCTGCGTACCGCGGACTGCTGGCCGACGAGTTGCTCGAGCGGGTCTCGGTGGCCCAGCGCGAGCAGTTCTGGCGCGCGGCCCTGGCCGGACCCGATGCGCCGCTGGTGTTCGTCGCCGAGCGCGAAGACGCGGTGGCCGGATTCTGCGCGGTGTCAGAGCCCAGCCGGGACGGGGACGCCGACCCCGACGTGGCGGAGATCGCGGCCATCTATGTCGATCCTGCGGCGTGGCGGTCCGGGATCGGGCGGGCGCTGATGGAGGCGGCCCTGGACGAGCTGCGCGCCGGCCTGTGGCGGGGCGCCACCCTGTGGGTGCTGGCCGAAAATCGCGGCGCGCGCGAGTTCTACGCGCAGTTCGGTTTTGCGCCCGACGGCAGCCAGACGGTGGACGCGCGGCTCGGGGAGCTGGAGGTTCGCCTGCGGGTGGGGCTGGACTAATATGGCGGCGTGGATCTCGGCGATCTCGGCGATCCGATCTCCTACGAGGTCGTGCAGAAGGGCACGCCGGTGTACAGCGCCGACGGCGAGCGCATCGGGGAAGTTGGGCACGTGCTGGCCGACGAACGCGAGGACGTGTTCGATGGGATCGTCGTCTCCGAGCACCTGGGCCGGCACGGCCACCGCTTCGCCGATGCCGACGACATCGACCGGATCTACGAGCACGGGGTCGTGCTGAAGCTCGATCGCGCCGCCAGCGAGGCGCTCCCCGAGCCCACCGCCAACCCGGCGGTGATGTTCGACGACCCGGCCGAACCCGGCGGCCGCAGCCACGACAAGCTGCGGCGCGCTTGGAACCTGGTCTCAGGCAAGTACTGAGAGCTCGAGCAGCTCGTCGTACAGCGCCAGCGACGCCTCCGCGATCCGCGCGATCACCACGTCCTCGTCCGGCCCCGCCCCGACGACGGGGAGCGAGACGACGCCCCGGCGGCTGATGTTGACGATCAGCTCGCGCTCGAGTTGGGCGGCGACGTCGCGCCAGCCCGCCGGCTTGCCCGCCCGCTCGATCGCGCCGCCGTCGTCGGTGATCTCGACCCGGTGGGCCGGACGGCGGATGACCCGAACGCGCACGGCGTCGCCTGGCCTGTAGGCCAGGCCGGTGTCGATCACGGTCTCCGTGCGCCCTTCCAGGTCCCCGGGCACGCTGGGAAGTATTCCACCCGCTTGGGTTCTGGTGGGAACGAACCGCACCCGGGCATTCGGCGGCCCCGTCCAGGCGGTGGACGAAAAGCCGGTCGGGACCGGCCTTTGGCCCGCAGCCCGTCCAAGCTGAGCTTGACATGTGACCAAACAGTCA
>Ga0335074_10003743_pt1 | contig 20861 bp, 15 predicted proteins | sample Lox_Sample_23_FD_206715 | JGI IMG/M metagenome (GOLD analysis project Ga0335074, IMG submission 206715) | Soil microbial communities from Loxahatchee National Wildlife Refuge, Florida, United States - Lox_Sample_2.3 | ecosystem: Environmental > Terrestrial > Soil > Wetlands | place: USA... | reverse complement strand
GCAGATCCGCTGACACCGACGACCACCCTGCGCACGAACACCTCACGGCTCCCTCCCCGCACGGCTTCCTTGCCTCACTGGGTTTCCAGTCAATCGCGGGATTCTGACCACGGGCCGCGCCCTAACAGCCCTCATGCGGGTGAGATGCCCTAGCAAGCGGCTTTCATGCACCGGTTAGCTCAGATTGTGATGCACAACTTCTTTTGATAGTCTCTCTCTTATTCGACAGGCTCGCAAGATTGTCTGGGGGTTGTTCCCATGACTGATGCCCAGTTCGTCGCGGCCGGCGGCAAGAGCCGCTGGTGGACCCTCGGGGCGCTGGCGATCAGCGTCCTTGTGGTCGGCCTCGACCTCTTCGTTCTGTCGCTGGCGTTGCCCACCCTTTCTGTCGATCTCCACGCCTCTACCTCGGACCTGCAGTGGTTCGTCGACGCATACAGCCTGGTGCTGGCGGCGGCGCTGCTGCCCGCCGGTCTCCTCGGCGACCGGGTCGGCCGCAAGAAGCTGCTGATCGCTGCGCTGGCGCTGTTCGGCGTCGCCTCGCTGGCGTGCGCTTACTCGTCGTCGACCGGCGAGCTCATTGCGGCGCGTGCGGTACTGGGGCTCGCGGCCGCTGTCATCCTGCCGCTCGCACTCGCCGTCCTGCCGGTGATGTTCACGCCCGAGGAACGCCCGAAGGCGATCGCCATCGTCGGTGGTGCCACCTTCGTGGGCTATCCGCTAGGCCCGATCCTGGGCGGCTGGCTGCTGGACCACTACTGGTGGGGTTCGGTCTTCCTGATCAACGTCCCGATTGTCGCGCTTGGACTAGCAGCGGTGATCATCCTCATGCCGGAGTCTCGCGGCACCGAGGCATTCCGGATCGACTTCACTGGCGTGCTCATCTCCAGCGCAGGCTTGGTCGCGCTCACCTATGGCGTCATCACGGCGGGCCAGGACGGATGGTCGGACACCCTGGCGCTAGCCACGATGGCAGCCGGCGTTGTGGTACTCGGCCTGTTTGTCGTCTGGGAACGGCTTGTTATCCGCAGAGATCGTGGTCAGCCGCTAGTCGACCTGCATTTGTTCGCATCGGCAGGCTTCACCTGGGGGACCACGCTCGCGACGATGATCTCCTTCGCGCTGTTCGGCCTCACATTCGCGATGCCGCAGTTCTTCCTCGACGTCAAGGGCCTGGATTCGATGGCCAGCGGGATCCGGATGCTGCCGCTGATCGGCGGTCTGGCGATCGGGCTCGGCATCGGGCAGCGGCTGCAGAGCACCCGCAAGTCCCGCGACGGCGGCCCGGACCGGCCACCGCTGCTCGGCATGCGGCCGGTTGGCGCCGGCGGCTTCGCGATTATGGCCGTCGCTCTCGCGGCCGGCACGGCTACCTCGGCGGCCAGCGGCACGGGGTTCACGTCGGGGTGGTTTGCCGCGACCGGGCTCGGCCTCGGGATGGCGATGCCCACCATGCTGAACGCCGCGCTCAGCGCGCTCTCCCCGGAGCGCAGCGGGTCTGGTTCCGCACTGATGACCGCAGCTCGCCAGGTCGGCGCGGCCATCGGCGTCGCCGTCCTCGGTACCGTGCTCAACTCGGTGTACCGCAGCCACCTGAGCGTCGCGGGCTTGCCAACGGCCGTCGCCGCGGCCAGGAGCAGCGTCGGGGCGGGGGTCGCAGTCGCAGCCAAGCTCGGTTCGGCGCCGCTGCTGACCGCCGTGCATTCCGCCTACGCGGATGGCGTCGACGTCATGCTCTGGGTCTGTGCCGCGATCGCGGCCGCGGCCGCCGTGCTCGCCGCGCTTTTCCTGCCCCGCCAGGCAGTGCAGTCCGACGTGGGGCAGTCCGACATGGGGCAGTCCGACGCCAGCCATGGCGACGCGCCGGAGATTGCCGAAACCCCGGCCGGCGCTGAATTCAATACCGCCGGGGCAGAATGACTGGCATGACCGACGTGCCCGCCAGGCCAGCCGGCCTGCGAGAGCGGAAGAAAGCCAGGACACGGGCTGCGATCAGGCAGCAAGCGCTCCGGCTCATCCGCGAGCAGGGTTACGCCGCGACCACGATCGAGCAGATCGCCGATGCGGCTGAAGTCTCGCCCGCCACCTTCTTCCGCTACTTCCCCACCAAGGAGGACGTGGTTCTGCAGGACGACCTGGACATCATCACGACCGAGGCGCTCGACGCGCAGCCGCCCGAGCTGAGCCCGATCGCTGCGTTCCGTGCCGCTTCGGCCGCCACGCTCGCGTCGCTGAGTCCGGAGGACCTGGCCACGCTCAGGGACACCGCGGAGCTGACAGCGTCGGTCCCCGAAGTGCGGGCGCGGGCTATCGACGAGTTTGTCCGCACGATCAACCAGATAGCAGAGGCTATCGCGAGGCGAGCCGGCCGGAACCCGGACGACTTCGAGGTACGCAATCTGGCCGGCGCGATCATCGGCGTCATCATGTCGGTCACTACTTCATACGGCGGGAGTACCTGGACCGCAGAAGGACTGACCGACGTAACCAGCCTGTTCGCCCGCATCGACAGGGCGCTAGCGCATCTGGAGCAGGGCCTGCCGCTATAACGCACGACCACGGCGCAACACAACGTGCCCTGTCTTCCGTCAGGAAGGCAGGGCACGCTGTGCTCGGTTTATTTCAGTTGGTTGAACCCGGCTGGCCAGGCAACTGAGGCGGCTGACCAGCCGGAGCTGTGAGGTAACTACCTATCGTTCCGCCGCGGATCGATCCCCGCTGGTACTACGAAGTGTTACGAGCATCTGACGCGGCGTTACTTCGATCGGTTTCATTATGAGACGCAGATCACAGCTGCGCTACGGTTCCGGGAATGTTGCGCGTTCAATTACCGTTGTCGCCCCAGGGCCAGCGCAGACCGCACGCAGGCTGACCAGGCAGACTGATAGCGCCGAGGAGGAAGTCATGCCAGCTGTGACAGTCGAGGACATCCTGGTGCTGCCGCGCATAACGGACCCGGACCAGGCCGCCGCCTCGGACCGGCCCGTCGTGTCAGTGACGACAGCGCCGTCCGGATTCGAAGGTGAGGGCTTCCCGGTCCGCCGCGCCTTTGCCGGCGTCGACCTGCGCGCGCTGGATCCCTTCATCCACATGGACCAGATGGGCGAGGTCGACTACGCGCCGGGCGAGCCGAAGGGCACGTCCTGGCATCCGCATCGCGGCTTCGAGACGGTGACCTACATCATCGACGGAACCTTCCGCCACCAGGACTCCAACGGCGGTGGCGGCCTGATCACCAACGGCGACACCCAGTGGATGACGGCGGGCGGCGGCATCCTGCACATCGAGGAGCCGCCCGAAGCCCTGGTCATGAGCGGCGGCCTGTTCCACGGCTTCCAGCTCTGGGTGAACCTGCCGTCCAGGCTCAAGATGGCCTCGCCCCGCTACCAGGACATCCGCGCCGGTCAGGTGGCGCTGCTCAGTTCAGCTGACGGCGGCGCGCTCGTGCGGGTCATCGCCGGCGATGTGGACGGCCAGCAGGGCCCCGGCGTCACCCACACGCCCATCACGCTGCTGCATGTGACAGTCGAGCCAGGCGCGGAATTCCGGCTGCCCTGGCGGCCTGACTTCAACGCGCTCGGCTACGTACTAGCCGGATCTGGTACCGTCGGCGCCGAGCGGCGCCCGGTAAGGACCGGCCAGTTGGCCGTCTTCGGTCCCGGCGACGTGCTGACACTCGGGGCACAGCGCAAGATGGACGGCCCGAGCGAGAAGCTCGACATACTTGTTCTAGGTGGGGAGCCAATCCGCGAGCCGGTCGCAGCCTATGGTCCGTTCGTGATGAACACCAGGGCCGAACTGGTTCAGGCGTTCGAGGACTATCAGGCGGGCCGACTCGGCTCGATCCCGGCGGTGCGCACACCACTGCCGGAGGAGCCGCACCCCGGCCACGACGTCCTGTAACGAGCCGGCGAGCCGTGCTGCGCAGTCCTGCCGGCGGCGCAGCGCGGCTCGCCTTTTCCCTGCTTCTCTGCGCTGGCCCAGGGCTAACCGGTAAGGGCTCAGGAAGCTGCTGGCTCCGCCGCCAGGCGACGCAGCGCGCTGCGGACGATCTGCGGATCGTACGTGCTCCAGTACGGCGGCAGCGAAGCCCGCAGAAAGCCGCCGTAACGCGCGGTGGCGAGACGCGGGTCCAGGATCGCGATGACGCCGCGATCGTCGACAGTCCGCAGCAGCCGCCCGGTGCCCTGCGCTAGCAGCAGCGCGGCCTGCGCCGCCGCCACAGTCATGAAGCCGTTGCCACCGCGAGCGGCAACCGCGCGCTGCCGCGCCGAGGCGAGCGGGTCATCAGGCCGCGGAAACGGGATCCGGTCGATGACTACCAGCTGGAGCGACCGGCCCGGCACGTCGACGCCCTGCCAGAGCGACAGTGTGCCGAACAGGCAGCTCGCCTCGTCCTCGGCGAACTTGCTGACCAGCAACCCAGTCGAATCATCCCCCTGGCAGAGCAGCGGCACGCCGATCTCGCCGCGCAGCGCATCCGCGGCCTGCCGGGCCGCCCTCATCGAGGAGAAGAGCCCGAGCGTCCGGCCGCCGGCCGCCACGATCAGCTCGCGCATCTCGGTCAGGTAAGCCTCGGACAGTCCGTCCCGGCCGGGCGGGGGCAGCTGCCGCGCCACGTAGAGGATTGCGCTGCGCCGGTGGTCGAACGGGGAGCCGACATCAAGACCAGTCCAGTCCAGCCCATCCGAATCAGGACCAGCCGATTCCAGCCCAGCAGAATCCGAACCAGCCGAACCGACCACGGGAAGCCCCCACTGCCGGGCCAGCGGTTCGAACGAGCCGCCCAGCGTGAGTGTCGCGGATGTGAGGACCACGGTGCCGGACTTGAACAGCCGCTCCGCCAGGAGCCCGCCGACCTGCAGCGGCGCGACACGCAGCGTGTCCGGCCGGGAGGACTCCTCTAGCGCGGACCGGTCCAGCCAGACGACCTCCGGCCGGGACGCGATGTCCGCGGTGTAGGCCCCGATGATCCGGCTCGCGTTCTCCGCCACCTCGTCCAGCGCCACAGTGGCAACCCGCATGGCTGTGAGGTGCTCGGCGTCCTCGTCACTGCCCGACTGGCGGCGCAGGTCAGCGGCGCACGCTGCAGCCGCGTCCCGTACCGCGGCCAGCGCCACCTCAGCCTGCTCAGACAGCAAGTCGAGACGTCCCGCCTCGGTGTCGGCCAGCGCGAGCTCAAGCCCCGCGGCGGCGTCGCGCAGCCGACCGGAAAGCTCCTCCCCCGCGAGCCTGCTGCAGCGCCGGGCTGCGGCGTCGGCGGCCATTGCCGACAACTCGCCGGAGGCCACGCTGGTCACCCGGTCGACCAGGTCGTGCGCCTCGTCGATGACAACGACGTCGTGCTCGGGCAGCACGATGTTGTTCTCGATCGCGTCGATGGCAAGCAGCGCGTGGTTCGTCACCACGATGTCCGCCTCGCCCGCGGCCGCGCGTGCCTGCTCGGCGAAGCACTGGCCGCCGAACGGGCACTTCGCCGCCCCGATGCATTCCCTGGCATTGACAGACACCTGGCGCCACGCACGGTCGTCTACGCCGGGAACGAGCTCGTCCCGGTCGCCGCCCACCGTCGTGGCGGCCCACTCGTGCAGGCGGGTCACCTGCCGCCCGATTGCCGACACCGACCGCGCGTCAAACAGCGAGTCCGCGGGTTCGTCCGGCGCGGTGCCGTGGACCTTATTCAGGCACAGGTAGTTCCGCCTGCCCTTGAGAATCGCGAAGACCGGCTCCCTGCCGACCAGATCCGCCAGCGCCGCCGACAACCGGGGCAGGTCACGTTCGATGAGCTGGCGCTGCAGCGCGATCGTTGCGGTGGAGATCACGACCGTCTGACCCGACTCGCCCAGCGCGTGTCGTACGGCGGGCACGAGATAGGCCAGCGACTTGCCCGTTCCCGTCCCGGCCTGAACGGCCAGGTGCCGGCTGGACGCCATCGCCTGCTGAACCGCTTCGGCCATCGCGACCTGTCCGGTCCGCTGAGCGCCGCCGATCGCGGACACCGCAGCCTTCAGCAGCACGTCGATCTCCGGCAATTCGGCAGGCACCATTGCACGCTATCGTCCGCAGGCGCCGGGCATCGAGTGGCCGCGCGGGCTGTGGATGGCCAGCCCGCAGGTCCGGCGCGATCAGCTGGTGATGTCAGCCGAAGTCAGCCGCGCCCAGGCAATCGCGCCGAAGGTCACCGCATAGATCGCGAACGACACCAGCCCGTGCTCCACGCCGGACAAGTCGGCCGGCGACCGGAACAGCCCGTCCCAGAGCAGCCAGTAGTGCGTCGGCAGGTAGGGGTGAACCGCCGACAGCTGGGGTAGCTGGTCACAGATCTCGCTGCCGAGGGTTAGCACGAGGACGGTGGCGATGGCACCGACCGGATGCTGAGTCATCGTTGAGGCGGCAAGCCCGATGGCGCCGAGCGACGACATCGCCGCTGCCGCGAACAACGCCACCAGCAGCACCCGGAGGACGCCTGCCCAGAGCGAGATGGTCGTTCCGGACAGCAGCGTGACCGGGCCGGCCGGGAACAAGATGAGCCCCATGACCAGCGACACGACCGTGACGAGCAAGCATGCCGTCAGGCTGAACACGACGATGGCGGCGTACTTCACGGCCAGCAGCCTGGTGCGGCCCGACGGCACCACCAGCAGCCCGCGCAGAGTGCCATGGCCAGCCTCCCCAGCGATCGCGTCGCCGGACACCACGCCGATGCTCAGCGGCAGCAGCAGCACCGTGAGCGTAAGCGTCAGCACCACGAGGGCGAGGAAGACCCCGTTGCCAGCCAGCTGATTGAGAAACGGCGGGCCGCCAGGACCTCCGGACACGCCGATCGTCACGCGCAGCAGGACCCCGAGGAACACTGGCACGATCGTGAGCACGCCAAGCAACGCCAGGTTGCGCAGGCGGCCGAAGACCAGACGCAGCTCAGAGCTAAAGAACCGCAACCAGGCGGAAACGGGGTTAGCTCGGGCTGGCAGCCGCTCGTCCGGCCAGACCTGCTGGTGAACTGTGGTCGACAGACGGACCCCCGCCTCGGCCGACATCTCGTCAGCTGACATCGAATCCCTCGCCGGTCAGCTCGACGAACTCGTCCTCGAGGCTTCGCCGCGGCGTCTCCAGCCCGGCCACCGGCACGCCGGCCAGCACCAGGCGCTCGCAGATGACCTCGGGCAGCATCTCGCCCAGTTCTGCCGTCACTTGCTGGTCTCCCTGACGCACCCCGCGCAGGCCTAGTTCGGACAGCACTCTGGCAGCCAGGTCCGGCTTCGGCGTCCTGACCAGCAGTCCCGCCTGGCCCCGCAACTGGCTAAGCGGCCCCTGGTAGACCAGGCGGCCCGCCCGCATCACGCCGACGTGCGTGCAGACTTGCTCGACTTCGGCGAGCAGGTGCGAGGACACGAACACCGTGGTCCCGTCGGCAGCGATCTCCCGGATCAGCGTCCGCACTTCCCTGGTGCCCTGCGGGTCGAGGCCGTTCGTCGGTTCGTCCAGGATCACCAGCTGCCTGCGCCGCAACAGGCTGGTCGCGATGCCGAGCCGCTGCTTCATGCCGAGCGAGTAAGCCTTGTACCGCTTGTCCGCTGCCGCAAGAAGCCCGACCCGGTCCAGCGCCGCGTCGATCCGTGCATGCGCGGTAGACCGGTCGGCGGTCCTGTCGGCCGCGTCGAGGCGGCCCAGGTTCGCCCGGCCGGACAGATGCGGGTAGAACGCGGGCCCTTCCACCAGCGAGCCGACCAACGGCAGCGCCGCGGCTTGCTGGTCGGGCATCGGAAAGCCGAGCATCTCATGGCTGCCCGCTGTCGGCTGGATCAGGCCGAGCAGCATGCGGATCGTCGTGGTCTTGCCGGAGCCGTTCGGCCCGAGGAATCCGTAGACGGATCCGGCAGGCACCGCGAGATCGATCCCGTCGACGGCCAGCTGCCCGCCGCGGAACTGCTTGGTCAGGCCGTTGCTCGCCAGCGCAAAGTCAGTGCCCGCTGCTGAGTCAGCTGGCGTCGGCAGCAACATCCGCATACAGCACCGACGGAGTAACCGCGCCGACCAGGACCTGCCCCTTGCTGGTCACCAGAACGGACAGCAGGGTGGTCTGCAGCAGCCGCCCGCTACCCCAGCTGCCGTGCACCGGGGTAGCTGCCTGCAGCAGCGCCTGCAGCGCGGCCAGATCCGGCCCGATCGGCGGGGTCACGCTCAGCGTCGAGCTGTATGCCGTCGCCGTTGACGAGTTCGCCGAGGCCGGCGAGCCACCGTGGATCGCTTGCTGGACGGCAGCGGCAACCGCCGGGCTCGGCGGAGTTGCCAGCACTGACAGCCAGCCGGTGCCGATGACGTGCGGCGCGCTGGCAGACGCCGCAGCCGTCAGCGGCGCCATTCCCGTGAAGCCGCGGAATCCGGTGCCGGCATTGCCGACGCCGCCGCCGTTGTTGCCCAGCCGCACTGTGGCGCGCCGAACGAGAAGATGCTGGTCAAAGGCTTTGATGTCAGCTGCCCGCTGCGCCTTGCTCAGGCTGGCCGGCAGCGCCTTGGCGAACTGCGCCTCCATCTGCTTGAGCGCTTTCGCGGGGATGGCCGGCAACTTGATTGCTTTCGCAGGGAGCTTGAGCCCTTTCGCACGGAAAACACGTTCCCGGAGATGGGCCGGCAGCGCCATGCTGGGGATAATCGTCGCTCCGAGGGGCAGCTTGCCGAGTGCCAGGCCCGCTGAGCCCAGGCCCGATGAGCCCAGACCCGCCTGACCCAGACCCGCCAGACCCAGACCCGCCTGGCCAAGGACCGACTTGAGGCTGGCCGGCACCTTCACATGCTTCACGGTCGCGCCAGGCGGCGGAGTGAAGCTGAAGTTCGACGCGGCCGGAGTGCCGAACGTCAGCGACGTGAAGCCGATGCTGTACGCCACCGTAGCCGAGCCGCGCGGGTAGACCTCGAGTCGCAGCACGATATGGCGGCTTGCATCGATCGCGATCAGCACACTGCCGACTAGCGACTTGCTGCTCCGCGGCACCAGCGACAGCTGATAAGCGGCCTGGCCGGCGACGTAGACGTTGCGCTGAACGCTGACCACGGTTGTCTTGCCGATCGCCATCAGCAGTTGCGCGGCGGCAGCCTGCGGCGTATCCGGAACTGAGGTGCCCTTGGCAACCGAGCCAGGCGGAGGGCTGGGTAGGCCGGATTGCACGTTTCCCGGAAGTTCATATCGGGTTGCGGTCTGGGTCTTGCTGTTCCACAGCCAGAGCGTGCGCCCGTCGAGGCGAAGGTCGGTCTCGCCGGCCTGGACCTGCTCCGCGATGCGCAGGTGCTGCGGGTCGCGGTACCAGATGCTGACCGACTCCGGGCCGGAGGACAGCCCAGCCGAACCCTGCTGAGGCATCGGCAACGCCGGCAATCCGAGATTCGAGGTTTCCTGAACGGTCGCAGTCAGCGGGCCGAGCGGCTTCGCGGCGCCCTGGACGACCTCGGTCAGCAACTGCCCGGGCGTGCGGGGCGGCAACGACGGTGCCGCGTCCGCGCTGGCGACTGTCGCGGCAACGATGACGATACCGGTGACGGCGACGGCGCTCGCTGGGACCGCCCACCGTGCCCTCATGCCGAGTCTGCGCATCGCTCACCCGCCGTTATTGCAGATCCACCCCGGTTAATCTCACAATAGCGGCCGTCTGTGACACGCGCGTCATCCGCAAGTCGGACTGCAGGCCGGCCACGGGGTTACTGGGCAGTCGAGACACTGCCGCCGGTGAGCGGGTCGCCTACTTGCTCGTGGATCTCGGCAAGGTTGTCGTGCGCCGGGTACTTGTGCGCGGCCGGGCCATCCGCGAACGCTGTCAGCACGTTCGCCGTCACCCTCCGGGTGAATTCGCCGGCCGACGGGGTCAGGCCCCAGTTGTAGGTCGGCGGCCCGAACGACTCGACCCAGCGCATCGTGCCGCAGTTGAACACCCCGGCGCCGCCGGAGTGGGTGTAATAAGCGGAGTCGGCGAAGCTGTTCACGCCCTGGCAGACCAGCGGCGAGTGGGACAGCACCTGAATCGGCCGCTCGACCGGGTAGCCAGGCGTGACCCGGTCGTACTCGATGCCGACGAGCACCTTGAAGCTGCTGCCCTTGCGCACGCCGGTGCCCTTGAACATCCACGCTTTCGGCGAGTGCACGACGAAGTCGGCGATCGCCGGGTAGCCCTCGTACAGCGTTCCGATCAGCGACGATTCCGGGTCCGGGTTCGGCGGCTCACGCCAGTCGCTGGTGACCAGGTCGTCGTGCTTGCCGTACATCGGGTCCAGTTCGTAGCTGGTCTTGTAACAGACGATCAGCCGGCCCGCGCCAAGCGCTGTCCGCTCCAGCCTGGTCCGCCGGAACATCGCGTTCGCGCCGAGAAACGCGATGTTCATGCCCTTGTTCCTGGCTGCAGTAACGATCGCCCGCTCTGGCGGCGACCAGTACTCGTCATGCCCTGGCGACACCAGCGCGGCCGCGCCATCCAGCGAGTGCGGGTTACTGGCGATGTCCATGCTGGTCAGGTATGCAAGCGGCAGGCCCAGGCGCTCAGCCAGGTTGATGAGTTTGCGCTCGTAGACCATGAACAGGTAAGCGCCGTCGGTATCTCCCGGCCGGTCCAGGCTGACCGCGTAGGACCTGGTGTCGTATCCGCCGTCCGGGCCCTTGTAGAGGTCGTGTAGCCCCCAGGTGTTGTAGGCCTGCCAGGTCGGCACCGCGTTCTTCATCACGACCTTGCCCGCCGCGCTGGCTGAGCGGACCGTCACCGGAACGTAGCGCTGTGCGCCGGAATGAGCATCAAGGCGGAACAAGTAGGCGCCCTCGGGCCAGTCATCAGTCGGCACGGTCAGGGATACACCCCAGTCGGTGTGCACCGTCCGGGTCGACTCCTCGAGCCTGGCCGGCGCCTGCCGGTGTCCGCGCAGCGATCCGGACTGCCACACCAGCCTGGCCAGGTCGTGGTTGTACCAGCCCATCCGAAAGGCCTTCACGCTGAACTCGCGCGAGGTCGTCGATACATAGAGGTGGATGGGCTCGCCCGGCCGGATGCTCGACTGGCCGGCATAGCCCATGATCGCGTGAGGAGCGCCCTGATTCTTGATCCGCCAGTCGGGATAGCCGGGCAGCGAGTTCTCGTACTTGACCGTCCAAGCCGCGCGTTGCGCGCGGGTCCCGGCGCCAGTGCTGGCTGCCGCGGCGTCCCCGGCCTTGGCCGGCGTCACGGACTCGCCCATCTTGACCGCGGCGACGACGGCGGCTGGTATCGCGGCCGCAGCCGCAGCCCGGCCTAGGAACGCCCTCCTGGTCCAACTCATGTGCACAAGCATTACCCCGGGCTGCCGGCGGCTAGGTCAACGACGAGTAATTTTCGCAACCCGGCCGCGAGTTTTGCAGCCCAGCGCGGTGTTAGCTAACGACGTGTAAGCGGTCGGCTACCAGCCGTGCCAGGGCAGCAGCGCGGACACGGCGACAGCAGCGAACAGAAGCGTCAGGTACACGATCGACAGGTGGAACAGCCGCATCGGAGCCGGGCCGTCAGCGGTCCCGAGCCGGCTCCGCAGCCGGTGCGCCTCGACCAGGAACCAGCCGCCGAGTACCGCCGCGCAGCTTCCGTACACCCAGCCGGCGTACGGCGTCAGCAGCAGAGTCGCCGCGACCATGATGTAGGAGTACCGAAGGATCTTCCTGGCCACCAAGGCCGGGCTGGCGACCACCGGGAGCATTGGCACGTTCGCGGCCGCGTAGTCGTCTCGGAACTTCATCGCCAGTGCCCAGAAGTGCGGCGGGGTCCAGAAGAAGATCACCGCGAAGAGCACGCCGGCCACCCAGCTCACCCTTCCGGTGACAGCCGCCCAGCCGACGAGCACCGGGAAGCAGCCGGCCGCGCCGCCGATCACGATGTTGGACGCGGTACGCCGCTTCAGGCCGATGGTGTAGACGAAGACGTAGAACAAGATCGCGGCGTCGGCGAGCACCGCGGCCAGCCAGTTGGCGGCAAAGCCGAGCAGGAGGGTGGCTGCGGCACCTAGCAAGATGCCGGACGCCAGCGCCTCGCCCGGCTTAACGGCCGTGCCGCTGGCAGTACCGGGGCGTCCATGTCCGGCACCTGTGTGTCCACTAGCGACCGGGGCCACCAGCGGCCGCCGCGACGTGCGCTTCATCACCGCGTCGATGTCACGGTCGAGGTAGCAGTTCAGCGTATTGGCGCTGCCGGCCGCCAGCGCGCCGCCGAGCAGCGTCACCAGGATGAGCGACAGCGAGGGCACGCCTCGCTGCGCGAGCAGCATCGTCGGCAGGGTCGTGACCAGCAGCAGTTCGATGATGCGCGGCTTGGTGAGCAGGAACAGGCTACGAGCGATGAGCCCGGCGGATCTTCTGCCGTCGGGCAACAGGCTTTCGCCTGGCTCTGCCAGACCAGCCTCGATCGCGCCGGTCGCCTGTGTCACTGCCGTGCCTCCGCCATGTGCCGGACTGCGCCAAGGGCTGCCGCGTGCCGGGGTACCTAACTGCCGCCGCGGCGAGACTGCGTCCGGGGGCAGGCCGGAGTAATCGGGCTCCGGCGTCAGAGACACGTTACCCAGGGCTTTGCAGTGCACGGGCAGCGGGCTATTACTACCACGCGTCGTAGCTGCTCAGCATGTCGGAGCTGCTCAGCATGACTACAGGCCGCAACTGCCGAGCGCCGCAGTGAACGCGGACTCCCAGTCGGCCTGCGACCCTCCTGCTGCGGCCGGAGCGGGCTTAGCCCGGTCCAGTGCGGCCAGCGCGGACCGGGTGACGTCCGCCGCGCCTGCCGACGTCACCATGGCGTCGCCAAGTTCGAGCTGGTGCTGCAGGTTGTCCCGGCCATGGCCCTGGACCACGTCCAGGAGCAGCAACGGCCTGCCGACGGTCCTGGCCTCCGCGCAGGTGTCGCCGGAGCTCGTGATGACAAGATCGGCCGCGGACATCAAGTCGGGTATCCGGTCGGTGAAGCCGAAGGCGCGAATCTTGGGCTGCAGTGCGGCGGCCGCCGCCAGTTTCCGGGCGAGGCGTTCGTTGCGGCCTGCGACCGCAAGGACGTGAATTCCGGCCCCGGCCAGCGCCTGCGCCGCCGCCGCGACCGGACCGATACCCCAGGCGCCCGACATGAGCAGCACGCAGCGCTCGCCCGGCGGTACGGCCAGCGAAGCCCTGGCCTCCGCCTGTGCCGGGGCACGGTAGAACGCCGGGCGGACCGGCACCGGCATCACCTGAACCCTGGCGTTCGGCTGGAAGCGCAGCACTGCGGGCTCGGCGACCTCCGCGGGGACTAGGTACATGTCCACGCCCGGATGCACCCACAACCGGTGCGGGACCACGTCGGTGCACACCACGACGTGCCGCATCGCCGGATAACGAGGCGCTACCGCGCTCGCGGCGGCGGCGCCGGTAGCGAAGACAGACAGGATCAGGTCCACCGGATGCCGGTCCAGATAGTCCCGCAACACTGGCACCAGCTTCCGCCTGGCGAGAGCGTCGCCGGCCCGGGCGAGCCCGTTCCCGGTACGCAGCGCGGAGAAATGAACGGCATCGAGTAGCCCGGGGACGCCAAGCATGGCGCGGAAGACCGCCTCGCCGGCCGGGCTGCCGCCGCGGCCCAGCATCTTCATCGCATCCATGGTGACGGTTGACCAGCCTTGGGATCCCAGCGACGAAGCGCAGGCGGCGGCAATCGCGTCATGGCCCATACCGATCGAGCCGGACAGCAGCAGCGCAGACCTGGACGCGCTAACGGGCCGGGACGCGCTAGCGGGCCTGGACTCGGTCGCGGGCATCGCTGCACCATCATGTCAGGTAAGCAAGGCCTATCCCGATCGCGAGGAGTCCCCTGTTGCCTGCGTCACCCACTCGCCTGCGGCCAGCCTGGCGGCATGCTGTCACTCTGACGGGTGTTGCCGCCGCCGGGATTGCCATCGCGCAGGCTGGTCCGGGTATCACCGGGCTGCGACCGGTCCGGATGCGAGCATTCAGGCGCCTGGCCGGCCAGGGTGATCCCGGTCACGTTGCGCTTACCTTCGACGACGGCCCCGATCCGGCCTCCACCCCTCAGTTCCTCAAGGTGCTGGCTGAACATGAGGTGCGCGCGACTTTCTTCATGCTGGGCAGCATGGTCACCAGGGCACCAGGCCTGGCTGCTGAGATCGCAGCGGCCGGCCACGAGGTGGGCGTGCACGGCTTCGACCACCGGTACCTTCCGGCCCGGACTCCGCAGGCCACTCGCTGTGATCTGACCCGGGCAACCGAGCTGATCGCCACTGTCACCGGCACGAAGCCACGGCACTTCCGCCCGCCCTACGGGGTGCTGAGCGGACCGGCGCTGCTGACCGCGCGCGAACTCGGGCTCACCCCGGTGCTGTGGGGCGCCTGGGGCAAAGAGTGGGCGACGGGCGCAACTCCGGCCTCGGTACTGCGCACCTTGCTGAGCGACCTCGACGGCGGCGTCACTGTGCTTTTGCACGACTCCGGCTGCACTGCGCCGCCTGGCGCCTGGCAGGTCGGCCTGGGGGCGGTCGCGCCGCTACTTGACGAGTGCGAGCGGCGTGGCATCGCGGTGGGGCCAGTCAGCGAGCACGGCTTGCATTAACTCGACTGGCGCCGGTGCAGCGAGTCGACAACGGCAGTGCAGCCCGTCGACAACGACGCCTACAGTGCGGGCGGCAACTGGCCGAAACGGAACGGTTCAGCCTCGCTGCTCCCTGCGCGGCCGTACCACCGACCCGACCACGCCCGTCAGGCCGTAGGCAACGGCGCCATGCCACAGCGCGGTGAAGGCACTGCCGAAAACGCCGCTTCCGTGCAGCATGGTCAGCACGAATATGACGATCGCGGCGGCGGCTCCGGGCATGACGGCGAAACGCCACGGTCTGCTGCGGGCCCACCGCAACGCCCGGCTGTGCCTGCTGCGGACCAGAGCCCCGGCTCCGGCTACAGCGAAGAACGCCACTACGCCCTCGGACAGCGGGCTGAACAGTTCCGGGTGAAAGAACACGAGGTGGGCGAGCATGTCAGCGCCGGTGACGGCGACGCCCGCCGCGCCTGCTAGCTTCCATGGCGCCTCCGACAGTGCCGCACCGGAAACTGCGACTTCCTCGCGGCGGTTCAGGTCGGTCTGATAGGTGCTCGGCGGTGCGGACATTGTCAACTCCTGCGTGCGGGTTGTGCCTGACAGGCTCAAGATATATCTCCAGAGCTCTGGTGACAAGATATATCGCCTTCGAGCCGGCGTCCGCCGGCTTCTGCGCGGCTTGTTCGGAGCGCCGGCAGGTCCCGGGCCAGACCCGGAGATTACTCCCGGCACTCACTCACCAGGGACTGGAATTTTCACCGCCGCGCGCCGCTTACCGACTAATGACCAACTCGCGGGCGGTGCATAACCTAACCGTGCCGCGCCACTGACAGGCGGCGCATCCCGAGACATGCCGCGATAGCTGATCCTCAGTGCTCGTTCAGCTAACGTCCAGATGGGTGGTGCTTACTGGATGGGCGGATTCGAGCGCTGCGTCCGCTGATAGATGTCCGCCCGGCCTGGCGCACATAGGCTGGCATGGCACTGGGCAAAGGGTGATGGAGATGGACGAGCAGAGTAGCGACGGCCAGCAGCCTGGCATCTGGGAATCCTGGACGGCGTCGGCAGATCCGTCCAGTCAGCCCGGTCCGGGCGGGCTCGCCCAGCATGGCGATTCAGGGCAACCTGAGGCTTCCGGACAGCCCGCTGACACCGGCATACCCGCGGCCACCGGCCCCTTGCCGGCCTTCACTCAGCCCATCGGCTACCCGCAGGCTGGCTACCCGGCACCCGGGTCTGGCCAGTCCAGTCATGATCAGCCCGGCCTCGGCCAGCCAGAGTACGGCCAGGCCGGATACGGTCAGCCCGGTTACGGTCAGCCCGGTTACGGCCAGGCCGGATATGGTCAGCCCGGTTACGGCCAGTACAACTACGGCTACGGCTACCCGCCAGGAGGCGGATTCGGCCAGCCGCCTGGCGGCTATGGCGGACCCGGTGGCTACGGCCAGCCGCCCCGCCCGCCGCGCCGTCGCGCGCTGACCGCAGCGATCACCTACATCGCGGTAGCCGCGATCGCAGCGACCGCTGGCGGCTTGGTGGTCGCCTTCGCCGACGGCAACTCGCAGCCGACGGCTAGCTCGGGCAGCAGCGGGTCAGGCAGCCTCGGGCTCGGGAACAACGGTGGCTTCCTTCCCGGCGGTTTCAACGGGGGCAGCGGCGACAGCGGCAACACCGCCAACGGCGGCAGCGGGACCTCCGGGGTGATCTCGAGGGCCACCTTGCAGCGGCTGAGCAATGCCGTGACGCCTGGCCTGGTGACTATCACCAGCAACCTGAAGTACGACGGCGACGGTGCGGCAGCCGCTGCCACCGGGATGATCATCAGCTCATCCGGCCTGGTCCTGACCAACAATCACGTCATCAACGGAACGACCGGCCTGACCGCGGTGACGAGCACGGGACAGCAGTACACAGCTACCTGGCTCGGCTACGACAAGAGCTCTGACGTCGCCGTCATCAAACTGAACGGAGCGTCCGGCCTGCGTACTGTCCCGATCGGCGACTCCTCAACCGTTAAGATCGGCGCCGATGTCGTCGGCATGGGCAACGCCAACGGCACCGGCCGCATCAGTTACGTCTCGGGCACCATCACCAACGTGGACCAGACCATCACCGCCAGCGACGAGGGCAGTGGCGAAGCGGCCGAGAAGCTCACCGGCATGCTGCAAACCAACGCCCAGATCATTCCCGGCGACTCTGGCGGCCCCCTGGTGAGCACGGACGGCAAGGTCATCGGCATGGATACGGCGGCGAGCGTGGCCGGCGTCAACGACTCCGGCCAGGACGTCGGCTTCGCGATCCCGATTAACCACGCGATGGCGCTCGCCCGGCAGATCATCGCCGGGAAGCCTGGTTCAGGGGTGCGGATCGGCAGCTCAGGCTTCGTCGGCGTCCTCGTGCCGAGCGGCCGTGGCGGCACTGAGAGCACGGAGACGAACCCCAGCGTTCAGCTCCGCCAGCAAGAGCAGATAGCCCAGCGGAACAACTTCGGGCAGCTCACCCCGGCACCGGGTGGCTGCGTGCTCAACGACCAGGACGCGGGCGTGCCCACCAGGATCGCACCCGTGAGCTCGGGCACCCTGGTACTGGGCTCGCTCAGCCAGACGCCCGCCTGCACCGCGGGCCTTGGTGCCGGCGACGTTATCACCAGAGTGGACAACCGGCCGGTTTCGTCACCAGCCTCGCTGATGACCATCCTGTCGGGCATTCACGGCGGCGCCTCAGTCAAGCTGACTTGGGTAACTCCGGACGACCAGTCGGTAACTCACAAGCTGACGCTGACGGCTGCGCCGCCCGAGTAGGGCTCCAAGTAGTTCAGCCCTCGCAGTAGTTCAGCCCTCGCTCAGCCAGGCGAGCATCTGCGTCTCACAGCGCTGGATCTCCGCTACCGGGACGTGCTCGTCCTTGGTGTGCGCCAGTTGCGGGTCGCCAGGACCGAAGTTGACCGCCGGGATGCCGAGTGCATCAAACCTGGCGACGTCAGTCCAGCCCAGCTTAGCCCGCGGCGTACCGCCCATCGCTGCAACGAAGGAGGCCGCGGCCGGCTCGCCGAGACCTGGCCGCGCTCCCCCGGCGACGTCGGTGACGACGACCTCCCAGCCGTCGAACACTTCCCGGACGTAGGCCTCCGCCTGCGCGGCGGACCGGTCCGGCGCAAACCTGAAATTGACGCTGACAACGCATTGGTCCGGAATGACGTTCCCGGCGACACCACCGCGGATCCCGACCGCGTTCAGGCCCTCGTGATAGCTGAGCCCGTCGACCACTGGCTGGCGAGCCGCGTAACCGCGCAGTACATCCAGGATTCCGCCGGCCGTGTGAATCGCGTTACTGCCAAGCCAGGACCGCGCGCTGTGTGCTCGCTGACCGCGCGCAATGACATCGGCTCTCAGGGTGCCCTGGCAGCCGCCTTCGACGACGGCACCGGTCGGCTCCAGCAGAATGGCAAAGTTGGCGGCCAGCAGGTCGGGCCGGACCCGGCTGAGCCGCAGGAGTCCGTTCCGCTCGGCCTCGACTTCCTCGCAGTCGTAGAACACGTAGGTGACGTCTCGCGCTGAGGCAGTCAGCCGCGCTGCGAGCCGTAGCTGGACCGCCACTCCGGACTTCATGTCGCAGCTACCGCAGCCGTAGAGGAGGCCGTCCGCGAGGCGCGACGGCAGGTTCGAATGCACGGGAACTGTGTCGATATGTCCGGCCAGCACGACCCGCTCGGTCTTACCGAAGTCTGTCCGCGCCACCACCGCGTTGCCGTCACGGTCCACTGCGAGGTGCGGCAACTCCGCCAGCGCGCTGGCAATCGCGTCGGCCAGCGGCCGCTCGCCACCGCTCACTGACTCGATGTCGACAAGCTGAGCGGTCAGCTCGGCCGCTGGCAGCGAAAGATCAACCTTCCGGGCGTCGGAATCCACGTTTCCGGATCTTAACGCGCGGTCAGCCAGGCTCGGCGTCGGTCCGGGCGCCGGGAAGGGCGCGAGCCGCGGTGGTCAGTGCCCGGACGATGACCGCGACGGCCGGCCTTCGTACCGACGAAGCCCGGGCAGCCGCGTACAGGTCCCTTGCCGGGCGGGTACCAGGCAACTCCCGGACTGCAACCCGCGCGTCGCCGCCCGCCAGCGTCAGCCGCGGCAAGATCGCGATCCCGATGCCGCGCGCCACCAGGCTCAGGATCGTCGCCAGGCCCTCGAACTCGGATGGCGCCTCTGCCACCCCGCCTGCCGTGGCGAGCACCTGGTCAACAGCGCGCCGGGACGCTTCCCCCGCTGGGGTTGCCAGCCACGGCTCCTCGCGCAGCTTATGCATCGACACCGGAACACGCGGGTCGCTGGCCCAGTGCCCGCGCGGCACGACAAGCACGAGCGGGTCGGTAATCAGGTGGTAGAAGCGGAGCGCCGCCTGGCCTGCCGCCAGCCTGCCAGTCCAGTCGTCAACGATTGCCACATCCACCTGGCCGGCTTTGACCAGCCGCAGCACTTCACCGCCGGCGGTCTGGCGCAGCAGCAGGCTCAGGCCGGGATGAGCGCGAACCGTCCTGGTCAGGGCTGGCGCGAACGCCACTGCCGCGGTCGGGAACGCGGAGATGGCCACCCGTCCGGCCGGATCCGGGGCGGCAAGGTCGGCCTCAGCGGCCTCGACCAGTGCCAGAATCTCGGCCGCACGCGCGGCGAGCCGTTTGCCTGCCTCGGTCAGCTCAGCCGTCCGCGCGGTCCGGTCCAGCAGCGCCGCACCGGTCTCCCGCTCCAGGGCGGCAAGCTGCTGCGAGACAGCCGACGGCGTATAGCCCAGCGCGCCGGCCGCAGCCGCGATGGTGCCTCGCTCGGCGAACTCAAGCAGTAGCCGGAGACGATGCACTTCGAGCATGCAACTAGCATAAGTCTGGCTTAATCTCTGCTTCAGACTTGGCCTGCTGTGCTAATGCTTTACCTCCAGATAGGCAGGTCAGCGGCGTCGCCGCGGGTAGCCTCGGCGGCTGAGAAGTAAGCCCCCGTCTTCTCCTGCCCCCGCAGCAAGGAGCTTTCGCTATGCCATGGGCTGGCCAAGCCACCATGACCGAATCCGTCCCGAGCCGGACTCCCCATTCCCTGGAGGACGACACTCCCGGCAGCTTGGTCGTCGCCGGAACTCTGGCCGCGCGTCGGGACAAAATACCGGTTTCCGCAACACTCGCTGCTAACGAGGAACTCGACCGCCGCCGGCTGCGCGGCGAGCCCGTACTGCCGCTCGCCTTCGGTGAGTCAGGCCTGCCCGTACCTCCCCGGCTGACCGCCGCACTGGCCGGGGCCGCCGGACGCGGCGCCTACGGCCCGGTAGCCGGGACGCCGCGACTGCGTGCAGCCGCGGCCGGCTACTGGTCCCGCCGATCGCTGCCGACTAATCCCGACGCGGTCGTGGCCGGTCCGGGCAGCAAGGCACTGCTATTCGCGGCAATGCTCGCGCTGCGCACCGGCGTGGCAGTGCCGCAGCCCAGCTGGGTCAGCTACGCGGCCCAGGCAACGCTCTGCAGCGTCAGGCCGCACTTCGTCCCTGCCGTCGCCGGCGAAGGCGGGGTCTGCGATCCGGATGCACTCGAGGCTGCCGTCCGCAGCCGCCGCCACAGCGGATGCCCGATCGGCGCAGTGCTCGTCACGCTGCCTGATAACCCGACCGGCCGGCTAGCCGGCCCGGACGCCATCCGGGCGCTCTGCGCGGTGGCCGAGCGGAACGGCCTGCTCATTATCAGCGACGAGATCTACCGCGATCTGGTACACGACCCGCGCCTGCCCTTCCTCAGCCCGGCGCAAGTGGCGCCGGAACGAACGATGGTGACCACCTCGCTGAGCAAGAGCTTCTCAGCGGGCGGCTGGCGCATCGGGGTAGCGCGAATGCCGGACGGCCCGCACGGCGCGGCGCTGCGCGGAAAGCTGCTGGGTATTGCCAGTGAGGTCTGGTCCGCCGCGCCGGGCCCCATGCAGGAGGCCGCGGCCGTGGCCCTGGACGAGCCTGCTGACCTGGTCGAGCACGTGAACTCAAGCCGGGCCCTGCACGCCGCGGTGTGCCGGGAGGCAGCCAGGCGCTGCGCAGCCGCGGGCCTAGAGGTGGCGCCGCCGCAGGCGGCCTTCTACCTCTACCCGGACTTCGCGCCGTGGCGGGACCAGCTGCGGGCCAGGTTCGGCGTCGAAACCGGCGCTGACCTTGCCGCGTTGCTGCTGGACTCCCACGGCGCCGGCACACTGCCTGCCAGCGCGTTTGGCGAGAGCCCGTCGTGCCTTCGGCTGCGGATGGCTACCAGCCAGCTGTACGGCGACACCGACGAACAGCGCG
>Ga0335074_10003742_pt1 | contig 20862 bp, 15 predicted proteins | sample Lox_Sample_23_FD_206715 | JGI IMG/M metagenome (GOLD analysis project Ga0335074, IMG submission 206715) | Soil microbial communities from Loxahatchee National Wildlife Refuge, Florida, United States - Lox_Sample_2.3 | ecosystem: Environmental > Terrestrial > Soil > Wetlands | place: USA... | reverse complement strand
TGGACACCGCGGCCGGCGAGGAGATCGGTCGGCTGCTGGCCGACCTCAACCGGTCCGGGCCGACCCTGATCCTGGTCACCCACAACCCGGACCTCGCGGCCCGCCGCGCCACCAGGATCGTCCGGCTCAGCGACGGCCGGGTCACCGGCGACACCGCGAGCCCGGAAGGCGCCACGGCCGCGGCCGACGCGGCGGGACAGGTGCGGTCGTGACGGGACGCGCGATCGGCTCCCCGGTGGGCGCCGCGGTGCGCGGCGGGCTGGCCCGGCGCCGGGCGCAGACGGCCGTGATCGGACTGGTGCTGCTGGTGTCAACGGGCGCATCGGTCGTGGGCCTGGCCCTGGCCGTCGACTCCAACGCGCCCTTCGACCGGGCGTTCGCCGCCCAGCACGGCGCCGAGGTGACGGTCGCCGTGGACGCGACCCGCGCCGGGCCGGCGGCGCTGGCCGCGACCACCCGGCTGCCCCAGGTCACCGCGGCGGCGGGCCCGTTCGCCGAGGTGACGGTCTCGCCCGGGCCGGGCCAGCCCGGCGGATGCGCCCCGGGGAACCCGTGCTCCGGGGCGCCTGCGCTCTCGTCATTGACCCTGGCCGGGCGGGCCTCGCCGGGCGGGCCGGTGGACGACGTGATCCTGCGGTCGGGCCGCTGGGCCCGGCGGCCCGGGGAGCTGGTCCTGTCGAGCGCCGACGTCTACCCGGCCGGCAACCTGCCGCCGGGCATCGGGCTCGGTTCACAGCTCGCCGTGACCGGCGCGTCCGGCGATGCCGGGCTGACCGTGGTCGGCATCGCCACCTCGGTCACCGGGTCGGCCGACGGCTGGGTGGCGCCTGCCGAGATCGCCCGGCTCCGCCCGGCGCGCGCACCGGCCGTCACGCAGATGCTGTACCGGTTCCGCAGCGCGGGCTCGGCCGCGGCGGTCCGCGCCGACGTCGCCGCGGTTGCCGCGGCGCTGCCACCCGGGGCGGTCGCGGTGACCCAGTCGTACCTGGCGGCCCGGGTGCAGGAGGCCTCGGGAATCGCGCCGATCGCGCCGTTCCTGGTCGCGTTCGGTCTCACCGGCCTGGTGATGTCGGTGCTGATCGTGATCAACGTGGTCGGCGGCGCGGTGGTCGCGGGCTACCGCCGGATCGGCGTGCTCAAGAGCATCGGCTTCACCCCCGGCCAGGTGGTCGCCGCCTACGTCGGCCAGGCCATGGCGCCCGCCGCCGCCGGATGCGTGGCCGGCCTGGTGGCCGGCAACCTGCTGACCGCGCCGCTGCTGGGCCGGACCGCGAGCCTGTACGGGGTCGGCTCGCTGGGCGTGCCGGTGTGGGTGGACGCGTCGGTGGCCGCCGCCATGTGCGGCGTGGTCGCGGTCGCGGCCCTGGTTCCGGCGCTGCGGGCCGGCCGGCTCGGCGCGGTCCAGGCGATCGCGGCCGGCCGGGCCCCCCGCCCCGGCCGCGGCGTCACCGCGTACCGGCTGTTCGACGGGCTCCCGCTGCCGCGGCCGGTCACGATCGGGCTGGCGGCTCCGTTCGCCCGGCCGGCCCGGGCGGCGGTCACGCTCGTGGTGATCGTGCTGGGCGCGAGCGCGGTCACGCTCGCCGCCGGGCTGAGCGGATCGCTGACCCGGGTGGTGTACGGCCTGTCCCTGGCCAGGACCGAGCAGGTGCAGGTCAGTTACCTGGGCTCGGGAGCGGGCGCTGGCGTCCGGGTCGGCCGGGCCGGCGGGCCGGTCCCGGTCCCGGCGCCGGGCGGGTCGCGGCCGGGCCCCGGACAGCCGATGACCGCCGCCGAGCAGCGGGCCGTCGCGGCCGCGCTGCGGGCGCAGCCCGGCACGCTGCACTACGTGGCCGAGACGGACGAGCAGGCCAGCATGCCCGGGGTGTCCGGGCAGATCCAGGTCACCGCGCTGCGTGGCAACGCGGCATGGACCGGCTACGGGCTGATCAGCGGGCGCTGGTATGACGGCCCGGGCCAGGCGGACGTTCCCGCGTACTTCCTCGGCGCGACCGGCAAGGCCGTCGGCGACACGGTCACGATGTGGTTCGCGGGCCGGCCGGTCTCGGTCCGGATCGTGGGCGAGATCTTCGACTACAGCGGCCTGGAGATGATCACCGACTGGGCGACGCTGGCCCGCGCCGACCCGGGGCTGGCCGCGACCAGTTACGAGGTCGGCCTGCGGCCGGGCACGTCGGCGGCCGGATACGGCCAGGCGCTGGAGGCAGCGCTCGGCTCCGGCTACGTGGCCGGGGTGAACAGCAACAACAAGGGCCTGCCGATCGTGCTCGGCCTGATTGGCGCGCTCACCCTGCTGCTCGCGATCGTCGCCGGGCTCGGGGTGCTCAACACGGTCGCCGTGGCGACCCGGGAGCGCGTCCACGACCTGAGCGTGTTCAAGATGGTCGGGATGACGCCGGGCCAGGCCGTCACGATGGTGGTGTGCTGGGTGGCGGGGACCGGCCTGGTCGCGGGCGCGATCGCGGTCCCGGCCGGGATCGAGCTGCAGCGGTACCTGGTCCCGGCCATCGCCGCCGGAGCCGGCACCGGCCTGCCGGCCAGCTTCCTGGACGTGTACCAGGGCTGGGAACTGGGCGCGCTGGCGCTGGCCGGGGTGGTGATCGCGGTGGCGGGCGCGCTGCTGCCGGCCGGCTGGGCGGCCCGGAGCGCGCCGGCCGCGGCGCTGCGTGCCGAGTGACCGGCGCCGACGGCTACTGGCGGGCCAGGTTGGGCGCGCCCTGGCGGAGCACGAATTTCTGGATCTTGCCGGTCGCGGTCTTGGGCAGCTCGGTCACGAACGTCACCCCGTGCGGGGCCTTGAAGTGGGCCAGCCGGTCGCGCACGAACCCGATCAGCTCCGCCTCGTCCGCGTCGCTGCCGTCGCGCAGCACCACGAACGCGTACGGCGCCTCGCCCCATCTCTCGTGCGGCAGGCCGACGATCGCCGCCTCCTGCACCGCCGGATGGCGCAGCAGCGTCCCCTCCACCTCGACCGAGGAGATGTTCTCCCCGCCGCTGATGATCACGTCTTTGATCCGGTCGCGGATCTCCACATACCCGTCGGGATGCACCACGGCCGCGTCACCGGTGTGGAACCAGCCGTCGCCCATCGCCCGCTTGGTCGCGTCCGGGTCGTGGTAGTAGCCGTCCATCACGACGTTCCCGCGGACGACGATCTCGCCGAGCGCCTGCCCGTCGGCGGGCACCTCGGCGCCGTCGGAGTCCACGACGCGCAGTTCGCCCGAGGTGATCAGCTCGACGCCCTGCCGGGCCTTCACCACCGCGCGGTCGGCCGGGGCCAGGTCCTCGTGCTCGGGCAGCGGGGCGCAGACCGTGATGAACGGCGCGGTCTCGGTCAGCCCGTAGACCTGGGTCACGACCCAGCCGAACTCGCCCTCCAGCCGCTCGATCGTCGCCGCGGCCGGCGGCGCCCCGGCCGTCACCACGTGCACCCCCGCCGGCACCTCGCCGCGGACGCCGGCCGGGGCGTTCGCGAGCGAGATCAGCACCGTGGGCGCCGCGCTCAGCCAGCTCACGTGCTCGTCCCTGATCAGCCGGAACACCTCGGCCGGATCGACCTTCGGCAGGCAGATGTGGGTGCCGCCGGCCGCCGTCACGGTCCAGGGGTAGGTCCAGCCGTTGGCGTGGAACATCGGCAGCGTCCACAGGTAGCGCTCGCCCACCGCGATCGGCAGGTGCAGCAGGGTGCCGATGGTGTTCATCGCCGCGTTCCGGTGGGTGATCATCACGCCCTTGGGCCGGGCGGTGGTCCCGCTGGTGTAGTTGATCGTGAGCAGGTCCCGCTCGCCGATCTCGGGCCGCGCGAAGCCGGGGCCCGCCGCGGCGATGGCCGCCTCGTACTCCAGCCAGCCCTCCCGCGCGCCGTCCAGCGCCACGAAATGCCGCACCTCCGGCATCTGATCACGCACCCCGTCCACCGCGGCCAGGTAGTCCGCGGCCGCGCAGACCACGCTGGCGCCGGAGTGGTTCACGATGTACGCGAAGTCATCGGCGGTCAGCCGGTAGTTGACCGGCACCAGCACGGCGCCGATCTGGGGTACCGCGTAGAACGCCTCGAGCTGACCGTGGGTGTTCGGCGCGATCGTCGCCACCCGGTCGCCCTGGCCCACGCCCAGCCCCTGCAGCGCCGCCGACCATCGGTCGCAGCGGTCGAAGAACTGCTCGTACGACAGCCGCAGGCCGCCGTCGACCACCCCCTCCCGCGAGCCGTGCAGGCGGCGGGTCCGGCGGGCGAAATCGACCGGGCTCAGGGGTGTTTCCACGGGGCGCCTCCACAGAATCCGCGCGGTGACCGGGCCGGCCGCGGCTGACGCCGCGCGGCGGCCGATCCGCTGTTGATGCTGTACCGATTATCGGGGAGGCGGCCCGGCCCGGACCAGCGGGCCCGCGCCCGGCCCCGTCCCGGCAGCCGGTCCGGGTCGTCCTTCGAGGAGCCGGCCACCACCAGCAACAAGGGCGTAATTACGCCTCAAATGGCTCATTAAGCCATTTCATATAATGGGTATCTAGATGTATTGACATGATGACATACCGGGCTCAGGCTAAATGCAGTCTGTTTCGTAGTTTACGAGACGAGTCGTTCTGTATGGCCAATTCTGCCGGGTCGCCGGCGCGCTGCCGGGGCCCGCCTGCCTGCCGGTTTCCGGAACACGGCATCCAAACGGCAAAGGGCCACGTCGCCGATCTTGGTTGCGGCCCAGGCAGGAGCAGACACCAATGTGGTCGAATTCACGCCGACCCCCCGACTCACGCGAGGAAGACTCGTGGCTGAGCGACGAGCAGCAGCGCCGCGTCGCGCCCGCCGAGTCCGAGCCGTTCCACTCCCCGGTCCCCACCCGGATGGTCTCCAACGGCGAGTACATGCCGCATCCGCAGACCGAGCAGCAGCAGCACGTCGAATACCGGATCAAGGAGCTGGCCGACACGGCCGCCAAGCGGCTGGGCACCAGCCGGCGGAAGTTCCTGGCGGGCACCGGCGGCATGGCCGCCGCCTTCCTGGCGATGAACGAGGTCTACGGCCAGAAGTACTTCAACGTCCGCCCGGTCGAGATGTACGAGACCGCGGCCTACGAGGAGAACGGCGTGCCGTCGGACGTGTTCGTCTTCGATGACCAGACGCACATCGTCCGGTCGAGCATGAACGGCCCCAACGGGTTGCGGGCGCTCGCGCAGGGCCCGGGGCCGGCGTCGGCCGCCGGCGGCTACACCTCCAACCCGTTCAACGGCACCGGCGGCAATCCCGCGGGCGTCGACGAGCTCGGCAACCCCTGGACCGACTGGAACCCGGCCCAGCTCGGCCCGGCCTTCCCGCCCAACCCGGGACCGGCCACGACCGCTCTCGGCGAGTTCCACCTGGGTCAGTACATCAACCGGATGTACCTGCAGGCCCAGACCAGCATCTCCATCATCAGCAACGCAAACATCGCGCTGTTCACGCCGCCGGGCGGGGGTGTTCCCGGGCCGGCCTACAACATCACCGAGAGCCTGATCAGCGAGATCCTGACCGGCTACCAGACCTCGCAGTGCCGGGACTTCATCAACGCGCTGGCCGGCTCGCGGCGGGCGTTCGCCCACGCCCAGATCTATCCAGGGCTGGGGAACCTGAAGGATCCCGCCTTCGGCGACTACACGCAATGGCAGATCGAATACTGCAGGCCCGATTCCTGGAAGGGATATTGTGTCGCCGACGCCGCCAGCGCCTTCCCCGGCGCCGAGTTCACCACCTGGCGGCTCGATGACGAGAACATCGCGTACCCGACCTACGCGATCATCAACGCGAACCGTCGGCAGCTGAGGGAGCACCCGGGGTTCTTCAATATCTGCATTCATAAGGGCCTGTCGGCCTCCGGCTCGCAGCCGGGCGGGCCCAACAACCTGCCCAACTACGGCAACCCCGACGACCTCGTCAAGGCCGCGACCGACTGGCCGCAATTCAACTTCATCATCTATCACTCGTGCATCCGGCCGAGCTTCTGGGTCCTGCAGTCACTGCAGGACATCGAGAACGAGGCCGGGGCCATGGCGCCCACGACCCTCACCGACAGCCGGGGGCACACGGTCCCGAACATCCGGTGGAGCACGCAGTTCGCCCAGATCGCCGGGGGCCGGTACGCGGCGGGCGCCGAGCCGACCTCCACCTCGCCGTCGAGCGACCGGCCGCTGCGAAACGTCTACGCCGAGCTCGGCACGACCATGGCCTCGATGATCGTGACCTTCCCGACGGTGTGGTCGCACCTGATCGGCCAGCTCATGTACTACATGGGCTCCGATCACATCGTGTTCGGATCGGACTCGCTCTGGTACGGCGGTCCGCAGTGGCAGGTCGAGGCGCTGTGGCGGTACCAGATCCCGGACCAGATCGCGGAAAGGTGGCATTACCCGCAGCTCACCGAGCGGGACAAGCGGCTGATCCTCGGGCTGAACAGCGCCCGGCACTACGGCCTGTACGGCCGGGACGCCCGGGCCGTGGGCACCCCGGGCAGCGCGTACCGCCAGGGCAACCTGGCCAACTACCAGAACTTCATGCAGCCGGGCAGCTCGATCGACTCGGTGCTGCAGGGAGTCGGGTACCCGGAGCCGGTGGCGCCGGCCGACCTCATACCGAACGACAACTTCACCAAGCTCAAGGCCATGCGGGCCGAGTCGGGTGCCGGACGGGACAACACCCGCCTGGGCTGGATGCGGACCACCTGAGCCGCGGCGCCAGCGTCCGGCGCCGGGCCCGGCGCCGGGCCTGGCCGGTCAGCAGTCAGAGGCCGGCGGGTTGCGAACCGCCCGCTCGGCCTCGCCGATCTGGGCCACCAGGTCAGCGGGCGTCCCCGCGGTCAGCACGCTGTCGTGCCGGGCCTGGCGCAGCCGGTAGGCGCGGAACTCCCGGGTGCGGTCGAGCCATAACACGACCCACCCGGGATGCTCGCGCCGCAGCCGGGCGGCCTCCCGCCAGCGGCGTGCGTCGTCCCCCTGGTCACCGTCGGTCTCGTGATCGGATGCGGGGTGCACTGGGTGATCTCTCCCCGGTTGATGTCGGTCGGGCGGTTGGATACGGGCGACGGCGTCGGCGCACCGCGAGCATAAGAAAGCACCCTAGCCGTTCCCGCCGCCGCCAGGGTTTCACAGGCTGTGAAACCCAGGCAGCTGACAGTTAGGGAAACCCCTAACCCCCTGGACCGAGCCGACCTGCCCAGGGGCATGATCGGCCGGCCGAGCGGGATCGGCTTGCCGCCCGTGGCCACCGCCGCGGTGCCGAAGAAGATGAACACCCCGATGGTCGCGAACAGGAAAGCGGTCGCGCCGCCGGCCTTCAGCCAGTTGGCCGACGTGTTGACCACGCCCACGAGGACGAGGATCAGCGCGACGTCGACGAGCAGCAGGACCGCGGTGAAGGCCATGGCCAGCCGCAGCGTCGCCAGCGTGAGCATGCTCATGATGACGATCCACGAGATCAGGAAGAGTTCCTGCGTGGATCGCAGGTCGAGCAGCCCGATCCCGAACCAGCCGTGCTGGAGCCCGAGGATGAGGAACCCGTAGCTCGCCCAGAAGCCAGCGAACACGCCGAGGATCATCGCGACGGCGGATTGGCCCACGGCCATCGCCCACAGCGTGGAGATGGTCAGGCCGATGGCGGTGGCGAGCAGGATGATGGGGAGGGAAGCGCCGGTGCCGAGCGGCGAGACGAACCCGACCAGCACCAGGCCGAGCGCCACCGACCCCACGATGAACGCCGGCAGCCCGAGCGCCAGCGGGTCGCCGGCCAGGGGACCCCTGACTTCCGGAGTAACCTCCCTTTCCACCTCGGCTCTCTGATCCGGGACATGCGTCGTGGCCTCGCGTGAGCCCTGCTGGGCCGGCACTGATGCCTGCTGTGCGGAACTAGCCTGCTGTGTGGAACTGGACTGCCCTGAAGAACTGGGTCTTGCCTCGGCCATTGCTGCTCCTTCGCGTTGACTGCGGGAGCCCCCACCTGATCGCGGGCTATACCCAGGCCCTTTGCCGCTGGCGGCTCCCTCTCCCTCTCAAATTGAGTCACCTGAGCCACGCCGGCCCGGGCCGGCGCCGAGGGGTTCAGCTACTAGCTGGGGGGACAATGCCGTATTCGTGAATCTTGCGGTAGATCGTCGCGCGGGACATGCCGAGCGACCCGGCCGCCTTGACCTTGTTGCCGCCCGCGTCATGCAGGCTCTGCACGATCGCGTCGCGCTCCATCGACTCGAGCGGGCTGAGCAGGCGCCGGCTGACGGTCCAGCACTCGGGGGGCAGGTCGGAAGCCCGGATCGTCCCGATCCGCCGGTGCTGCACCACCCGTTTGAGCACCTGCCAGAGCTGCTCGGTGTTGCCCGGCCAGCTCGACCGCAGCAGGATCTGCATCGCCTCCGGCGAGCAGGAAAGCCGCGGATGCTGGTTGAGCTTGGCCACCAGGAACGGGACCAGGTCGTGCAGGTCCTCGATGTGGTGCCGGAGCGGGGGCAGCTCCACGGTGCTCGGGAAGAAGCGGAGCAGCTCGGCCAGGTCGGTGCGCGCCTCGCCGTTGGCCAGCGTGACCGCGACCCACAGGACGTCCTGCCGGCCGGCGGCGCGGGTCTCCTGCAGGGCGGCCGCCAGGGCGTGCAGCCGCCGCCGGTTCAGCCGGTCCGCGTGCCTGATCACCAGGCATCCCTCGCCGTCGAGCAGCTCACGGCGCGCGGTGGCCTGCCAGTCCGGCTCCGCGGCGTCGGCGGCGTCGAGCACCCGGAACCGGCCGGCCGGATTGCGGCGCTGATGCACCGCCCGCAGCACGGCCAGCTTGCCGACGCCGGGCTCTCCCTCCAGGGCGAGCCAGTCACCCGAGTCGTAGACCGCCTCGACCTGGTGGCAGCCGCGCAGCCACAACGGCCCGGAACCGACCAGGCCGGGCAGGATCATCCGGGTTTGCGGCCCGGTCACCGCGGCCGCCCTGGCGCCCGGCTCGACCAGCTTCACGTGCACGACCCCGCCGGCCAGCCGGTCGTCGCCGCGCAGCGGCCGGCAGTAGAGGCGGGCCTGCGCGCCGGTCGGCAGCTCGATCTCGACCGCCGCGGGCTGCCGGGCGCCCAGGGTCTCGGTGGCCTGGCCGAGCAGCACGACCTGGTCGCCGGGATCGAGCGCCTGCCGGGCCTGGTCGTTCATCATCACCACGTCGTGGTTGAGCGCCACCACGATCCCGGCGCTGTGACGGCAGGCCCGCAGGTACTCCTGCAGCAGCTCGAACTCCCGCGCGTTGCTGTCGGTGAGCAGCGCCTGGGTGATCTGGTCCGCGGTGGTCTTGGCCAGCGTGATCAGCAGCGGGTCGGCGTCCTTGCGCCAGCAGGTCAGGTCGACGGCGCCGAGCGTCTTGCCCGAGATCGGGTGCTTGATCGGCACGCCGGCGCAGGCCAGGTCCTCCAGCTTCTCCGCGTAGTGCTCGTGGCCGAACACGTGCGCGGGCCGGCCGCCCTCCAGGGCGGTGCCGATGCCGTTGGTGCCGACCGATTCCTCCGCGTAGCTGAAGCCCGGCGCGAGCTTGACGCTGTCGAGGTGCCGGTCGAGGTCGTAATCGGCGCGGAGCCGGGTGAGCACGACCCCGGCCGCGTCGGTGAGGATCACGCTGATCGGCTGGCCCTCGAGGTGCTCGCGCAGGTGCCGGAGTATCGGCATGGCGCTGCGCGTCAGCGGCGTGTCCAGGTCCGGGTCGCCGGTGTAGGCCAGGTCGATCCGGTCGGCCGCCACCTTCCAGCGGCGGGAACGCCACCACGATGCCAGGATCGTGTCGCGGACCTGGTGCGGGTCGATGGACTCGGTGGTGAGAAACCGTTCCCGGATCTCAGCTAGCCGCTCGCCATCGGTCGAGGCCGGCGGGCGCGCTGTTGCGGGCATGCCCCCTCCCTGCCTCCCGGTTCGCGCCCGCGGGAGGCGGGTATCCCGCGAGTTGGCGTCCGAGGTGTGCGTCGTACCTACAAAGTAACGGAGCCGTAACGGGCATGTGTCTCAAGTTGAGACCGCCAATTCACGGCCGACGCCAGTGTTATAGGGGGTACCCCATGGACGAGCCGCGTGAACCCCAGTCAGAGACGTTCAACCCGTGGAGCGTGGTGAACGTCATCTTCGACCATCTGGTCCGCGAGGGACTGCACCCGATCCTGGGCGAAGCGGGCGATCCGGGCGCTCCCGCCGCCCAGTTGCTCCGGTCGCTCGGGATTCAGCCCGCCGCCGAGGGGAACCTCAAAATTGCAGAGGATATCCGCGACCACCTGGCGGAGATCCGGAGCGCGGTCTTCGGGGACGGGGAAGACGGCGGCGAATCGCGCGGGGGGGCCTGACCACGACGGCCGGGCCAGCGCCTGTCTCATGATGAGAGCGCCAGGCGGTCAGCTCCGAGGTGTGATGCCTATCACTAGGAGTTAGACCGGAAGGGGTGACCATGAGTCGCCAGAGCGTGGCCAAGGCCCACCAGAAGATCCAGGAACTCGCCTGGGATCCCCTCTATCACGAGCCGGTATCGCAGTACGGGACAGACTACACATTCCAGAAGGCACAGAAGAAAGACCCGCTGAAGCAGGTCCTGCGGTCCTACTTCCCGATGCAGGAGGAAAAGGACCACCGGGTGTACGGCGCCTCCGACGGAGCCATCCGGGGGAACATGTTCCGCCAGGTCCAGGAGCGCTGGATGGAGTGGCAGAAGCTGTTCCTGTCGATCATCCCGCTGCCCGAGATCTCCGCGGCGCGGGCGATGCCGCTGCTGTTCCGCACGGTACCCAACCCGGAACTGCACAATGGCCAGGCGATCCAGATGATCGACGAGGTCCGGCACTCGACGATCCAGCAGAACCTCAAGCGCCTGTACATGAACAACTACATCGACCCGGGCGGGTTCAACAGCAGCCTGCGGGACTTCCAGAACGACTACTGCGGGACGATCGGCCGCCAGTTCGCCGAGGGCTTCATCACCGGCGACGCCATCACCGCGGCGAGCATCTACCTGACGATCGTGGCCGAGACGGCGTTTACCAACACGCTGTTCGTGGCCATGCCCGCGGAGGCGGCCGCCAACGGCGACTACCTGCTGCCGACGGTGTTCCACTCGGTGCAGTCCGACGAGTCCCGGCACATCAGCAACGGCTATGCCACCCTGCTGATGGCCCTGGCCGACGAGAGCAACCACCAGCTGCTCCAGCGCGACCTTAGGTACGCCTGGTGGAACAACCACCGGGTGGTCGACGCGGCGATCGGCACGTTCATCGAGTACGGCACCAAGGACCGCCGCAAGGACCGCGAGAGCTACGCCGAGATGTGGCGGCGGTGGATCTACGACGACTACTACCGCAGCTACCTCGTCCCGCTCGAGAAGTACGGCCTGGTCATCCCGCACGACCTCATCGAAGAGGCGTGGAACCAGATCTGGAACAAGGGCTACGTGCACGAGGTGGCCCAGTTCTTCGCCACCGGATGGCTGGCGAACTACTGGCGGATCGACCCGATGACCGACAAGGACTTCGAGTGGTTCGAGTACAAGTACCCGGGCTGGTACGACAGGTACGGCAAGTGGTGGGAGAACTACAACCGCTTGTCCATGCCTAACGGCCACAACCCGATCGTGTTCGAGGACGTCGACTACCAGTACCCGAACCGCTGCTGGACCTGCATGGTCCCGTGCCTGGTGCGCGAGGACATGGTGTACGCGGAGGTCGACGGCGTGGTGCGCACGTACTGCCACGAGGAGTGCCGGTGGACCGACGTCGAGGCGTTCCGGCCCACCTACCAGGGCCGGGAGACCCCGAACATGGGCCAGCTCATCGGCCACCGCGAGTGGGAGACCCTCTACCACGGCTGGAACTGGGCCGACGTGGTCTCCGACATGGGCTACGTGCGTGACGACGGCAACACGATGGTCGCGCAGCCGCATCTGCACCTGGGCGACCAGAAGAAGATGTGGACGCTCGACCACCTGCGCCGGTGCCCGCCGCTGCAGAGCCCGAACGTCCTGTTCAACGAGATGTCGCCGGAGGAGCGCGAAGCCTACGCCGTGAAGTACCGGCAGGGCGGCCCGGCGGGGCGGTACGCCCCCGCCGACGCCTGAGCGGTAGCCGGGCAGTCGAGCACGGAGAGGGGCCGCAGGCCGCGGTCTGCGGCCCCTCTCCCGCCAGCCGCGATCCGCGAGGGGGTCTGATTGGCCGACAAGCATGTCGTCCGGTTCGAGCCGGTCGGCATCGAGATCGAGGTGGCCGAGGGTCAGACGATCCTCCGGGCCGCGGCCGAGCAGGGAATCATGCTCATGCACGGCTGCAAGGAAGGGCAATGCGCCGCCTGCAAGTCGTTCGTCCTTGACGGCGACGACATCGAGCTCGACCGGTATTCGACGTTCGCGCTGCCGGACTACGAGCTGGAGGAGGGCTACACGCTCCTGTGCCGGGCGCACGCCTACGAGGACCTCACGATTGAGCTCCTGAACTACGACGAGGAGATGATCAGGTCCGGGCTGCCGATCCAGCAGGCGGTGGCCGAGGTCGTCGCCAACGACCCGGTCACGCACGACATGCGGCACCTGGTGCTGCGGCTGATCGAGCCGGAGGAGGTCAAGTTCTTCCCCGGCCAGTACGTGGACATCTCGGTGCCGGGCACCGACGCCACCCGGTCGTTCTCGATGGCCAACACCTCGAGCCGGGAGAGCGGGCAGCTCGAGTTCGTCATCAAGATCTATCCGGACGGGCTGTTCTCGCACTTCCTGGACACCGGGCTGGCTGTCGGGGACCGGCTCGACCTGACCGGGCCGTTCGGCGTATTCACGCTCCGGGACAGCGAGGAAGACCTGGTCTTCATCGGGGGCGGCGCCGGGATGGCGCCGATCTTGTCTCTGCTGCGGTCCATGGCCGAGCGCGGGATAGAGCGCAAGGCCACCTACTACTACGGCGCGCGCGGCCGCCGCGACCTGTGCTTCGAGGAGGAGCTACGGGCGCTGGAGGACAAGCTGCCCGGCTTCCGGTTCGTGCCGGCGCTGTCCGAGCCGGGCCCGGATGACGACTGGGACGGCGAGACCGGCTTGATCACCGACGTGGTCGAGCGCAACGAGCCCGGCCTGGCCCGCGCGCACGCGTACATCTGCGGGCCGCCGCCGATGGTCGAGGCGGCGATCCCGCTGCTCGAGCGGCTCGGCGTGCCCGACAAGCGGGTCTATTACGACAAGTTCACGTTTACCGGCGATCCAGACAAGGAGAACCCATGACTACAGCCCCACATCGCAGCGTCCCGAAGGTCCAATTTACCGACGCCGAAGCCGGGGCCAAGGTATTCCCCGACTCGACCGAGCGCCGGTTCAACTACTTCATTCCGGCCAAGCGCAAGCAGAGCCACTACGAGGACGTGACCGTCGAGGTGCAGCCCGACCCGCGGCACTACCTCAGCCAGGGCTGGCTGTACGGGTTCTCCGACGGGCGCGGCGGCTACCCGCTGGACTGGACGATCCTCAAGGCCTGGGGCTCGGACCGGCCCGAGCCCAAGCGCTACCCGGGCTCGGGGGGCAAGGGCTACGACTGGCCGGCCCACGGCTGGCACGAATTCCGTGACCCGAACGAGGAATGGGAGCTGACCCTCTACCGCTACAACGCCAACGTGGTCCGGCAGCTCAACCAGAACGTCGAGAACGCCAAGGAGAGCAAGGCGTTCGAGCAGTGGAACCAGAACTGGATCCGCTTCGTCGAGCGCAACGTCGGCGCGTGGATGCACGTGGACCACGGCCTCGGGCTCTACCTCTACGCCAACGCCAACCGCCGGGCCCCGACCAACATGCACAACAACGCGATCTCGGTGAACAGCATGCACCGGATCCGGGCCGCGCAGGACCTGGCCCTGTACAACCTGACGCTGTCGGAGGAGATCGAGGACTTCGACGGCTCGGCGCACCTGGAGACGTGGAACAACGATCCGGCCTGGCAGGGCGTGCGCGAGACCGCCGAGCAGCTCACCGGCATCGACGACTGGTGCGAGGCCATCTTCGCCTCGAACGTGATCTTCGAGCCGCTGGTGGGCGAGCTGTTCCGCAGCCATCTGGTGCAGCACGCCGCGCCGCGCAACGGCGACTTCGTGACGCCCACGGTCGTCGGGGCCGCCGAGTACGACTTCGCCGAGCGCGACCTGCGCTACACCCGCGCGATGTTCGAACTGCTGACCAGCGACCGCGAGTTCGCCGACCACAACAAGCGGCATATGCAGGCGTGGCTGTCCACGTGGGTGCCCCGGGCCATCGCCGCCAGCCGGACGCTGCAGCCGCTGTGGTCGCAGCCCGACTCCAAGCCGCCGCGCTTCGAGGACGGCCTGGACGCCGCCAAGAGCCGGTTCGCCGTCATCCTGTCCGATCTCAGCCTGGACGCACCGAAGGAGCTGGCCCAGTGACTACGTTCAAGACCGCGGAGAGCCCGTTCAAGGCCGATAACACCGCATCGAACAGGTGCGGCTTCACGCTCATGAACAACCAGGTGGGCGAGGTCGTGGCCGAGGTGATGTCAAAGAAGCCGAACGTACGGGTGACCTACCTGCCCTCGATGATCCGGGTCGACGCCGTCGGCACCATGGAGGTCAATTACGACGAGGTCTCCGAGGCCCTGGGCGAGGAGCCCGGCTACTTCGACCAGGCCGAGCTCGAGGAGGACATGTCGACCCACTACGGCCGCATGATCCACCTCGACGACCGGACGCTGTTCTTCGCCAACCCCGAGGACGCGGCCGACTACCTGGGCTTTGACTTGCGGCCCACATCGGCGTAGAGCGAGTAGGGGGGCCCGGCCAGCGGATCGGAACACCCAGCGGGAGGCAGAGTGTACGAGAAGAACGGCGAGAAGTATTTCGTGGTCGACGGCCACATGCACTACTGGAACGCTGCCCCCGACAACTGGGTGCCGGGAGCCGAGCAGTTCGCCAAGGGCTGGATCGAGTGCTTCCACGCCTACCAGGGGCTCGGGCCGCCGGCCACGCACTGGTCGATCGAGCACTTCCAGAAGTACTCCGAAGACGACCTGATGAAGGACGTCTTCGACGAGGGCCACGTGGACGTCGCGATCTTCCAGCCGACTTATCTCAAGGAGTGGTACAAGGAGGGATTCAACACCACCGAGCGCAACGCCGAGATGGGCAAGCACCACCCCGGCCGGTTCGTCTACAACACGCGGTTCGATCCGCGTGACGGCGACCTGGGACTGAAGGCGCTGCGGGAGAACGTGGACCGCTACGGGTCCAAGGGCCTCAAGCTCTACACCGCCGAGTGGAACAACGGCTCGCGCGGCTACAAGCTGACCGACCCCGGGGCCTACCGGTTCCTCGAGGCCGCCCAGGAACTCGGCATCAAGAACATCCACGTCCACAAGGGCCCGACGATCTGGCCGCTGGACAAGGACGCGTTCGATGTCGCCGACGTCGACCACGCCGCGACCGATTTCCCTGAGCTGAACTTCATCGTCGAGCACGTCGGCCTGCCCAGGATCGAGGACTTCTGCTTCATGGCGACGCAGGAGCCCAACGTCTACGCCGGCCTGGCGGTGGTCATCGGCGGCCTGATGCACGCCCGCCCGAGGTTCTTCGCCAAGGTCATGGGCGAGCTGCTGTTCTGGGTCGGCGAGGACAAGATGCTGTTCGGCAGCGACTACGCCATCTGGGAACCGAAGTGGCAGGTCGAGGGGTTCGTCGACTGGGAGATGCCGGGCGGCGAGGAGTTCGCGGACTACCCGAGGCTGGGCACCGAGGGGAAGAAGAAGATCCTCGGGCTGAACGCGGCCAAGCTCTACGGCATCGACGTGCCCGCCGAGTATCAGCTGAAGGACGGCGGCACCCCGGGTGCCCAGGAGGTGCTGGCCGGCCAGCCCGAGGAGCACGCGGCGTCAGGAGCATGACCAGCCGAACAACAACCGGATCCCGGAGCGCGTTCCCGGGGGCGCAGGGTCCCCCGGGAACCGCACGGGTCCTGGCCGCGCTGGACGCGGTGCGTGACCCGGAGCTGGACGAGCCGATCACCGCGCTCGGGTTCGTCACGTCGTGCACCGTCTCGGCGGACGGCGACGCCCAGGTCCGGCTGCGGCTCCCGACCTACTTCTGCGCGCCCAACTTCGCCTTCCTGATGGTGGCCGACGCCTACGACGCGGTGTCAGCGCTGCCGGGCGTGCGCCGCACCGAGGTGGCGCTCGAGGAGCATTTCGCTTCGGACGCGATCAACGGCGGAGTGGCCGCGCGGGCGGGCTTCGCTCAGTCGTTCGACGGCGAGGCCGTTGGCGAGCTGCACGAGCTGCGCGCCGACTTCCTGCGCAAGGCGATCATGGCGGGGACCGACCAGGTCTGCCGGCCGCTGCTGGACGCCGGAACCGACCCGGCCGGGCTGCTGGAGCTGACCCTGGGCGAGGTGCCGCCGTCCCGGCCGCTGGAGCGGCTGCGAGAGCGGCGGGCCGAGCTCGGGCTGCCGGCCGGCGATGACGCGCCGCTGGTGATAGAGCCCACGACCGGCGAGCGGGTGCGGGCCGACGCCGTGCCACTGCACCTGCGGCGCGCCCGCACCACGCGGATCAGCCTGGAATCGAACGGCAGCATCTGCCGCGGCATGCTGCGGCACAGGTACCAGACGTCAGGACTTGGCGAGGAGGAGCAGTGAAGGCCGTCCGATTGCATGAGTTTCACCAGATGCCCGTGGTCGACGACGTGCCCGACCCCGAGATCCGCGGCCCGCTCGACGTCATCGTGAAGATCGGCGGCGCCGGCGTCTGCCGCACCGACCTGCACATCATGGAGGGCCAGTGGGACGCGGCCATGCACACGCCGCTGCCCTACATCCTCGGCCACGAGAACGCGGGCTGGGTGCACGAGATCGGCGCCGGGGTCACCAATGTGGCGCCCGGCGACACCGTCATCCTGCATCCGCTGACCACCTGCGGCCTGTGCCACGCCTGCCGGGCCGGCGACGACATGCACTGCGTCAACAGCGAGTTCCCCGGCCTGTCCCGCGACGGCGGGATGGCCGAGTACCTGCTGACATCGGCTCGGTCCTGCGTCAAGCTCGACCCGAAGACCGAGCCGCAGGATGTGGCCGCGCTCGCCGACGCGGGCATCACCGCCTACCACGCCGTGCGCAAGGCGATCCCGCTGCTGTATCCCGGCACCACCTGCGTGCTGATCGGCGCGGGCGGCCTCGGCCATATCGGGATCCAGTGCCTGGCCGCACTCACCGCGACGAGGATCGTCGTAGTCGACCAGAACCCCGAGGCGCTCAAGCTGGCCGAGGAACTCGGCGCCGACCACACCGTGATCGCCGACGGCGGGCAGGTCGCCGCGGTTCAGGAGCTGACCGGCGGGGCGGGCGCCAACGTGGTCCTCGACTTCGTCGCGGAGCAGGGCGCCGAGAACGACGGGTGGGCGATGACCGGCGAGGCCGGCTCGTACTACGTCATCGGCTACGGCGGGACGCTGCACATCCCGACCCTGGACATCATCTCGACCGAGCGCAACATCACCGGCAACATCGTGGGCACCTACAACGACCTGGCCGAGCTGATGGTGCTGGCCCAGGCCGGGAAGGTCACGCTGCACACCAAGGCCTATCCGCTGGACGCCGCGCCCGCCGCGCTCGCCGACCTGGACGCGGGCCGGGTCCGCGGCCGCGCGATCCTCGTGCCATAGATGTCTGGAACGCACCCCTCGCGGCACCGTCGTTTGATGCACAACCGGCCGGGGCACGGCCGCCCCTGTGAAGGAACTCAATGGGGAGGATGATCAATGGCCAAGGAATTGCGCTTCGGCACCGATGCGCGCGGCCTGCTGCTGTCCGGGGTTGACCAGCTGGCCGAGGCGGTCAAGTCGACGCTCGGCCCCAAGGGCCGCAACGTGATCCTGGAGAAGATCACCGGGACGCCGGTGGTCACCAACGACGGCGTCACGATCGCGCGCGAGATCCACCTGAAGAACCAGTTCGAGAACATGGGCGCCCAGCTGGTCAAGGAAGCCGCGATCAAGACCAACGACATCGTCGGCGACGGCACCACCACGGCCACGGTCATCGCCCACGCGATCGTCACCGAGGGCATGCGGGCGATCGGCGCCGGCGCCAACCCGGTGCTGGTCAAGCGGGGCATCGACGTCGCGGTCGGCCGGCTGGTCGAGCACCTGCAGGGGGTGGCCCACCCGGTCAGCAGCGAGCAGGACTTCGCCCGGGTGGCCGCGATCTCGGCCAACGACGACGAGGCGGTCGGCTCGGTGATCGCGAAGGCGCTGCACGCGGTCGGCGACGCCGGGATCGTCACGGTCGAGGAGTCCGCCGCGCACGGGATGAGCGTCGACTTCGTCGAGGGCTTTGAGTTCGACAACGGCTATGTATCGCCCTATATGGTGACCAATCCGGCCAGCCTGGAGGCGATCGTCGACGACCCGTACATCCTGCTGTGCAGCGAGAAGATCACCAAGGTGCAGCAGCTGATGCCGCTGCTCGACAAGATCATGCGCGCGCCCCGGCCGCTGGTCATCATCGCGGAGACCGTCGAGGGCACGGCGCTGAGCATGCTGGTGCACAACCACGTCAACGGGGTCTTCCAGTGCGTGGCGGCGAAGGCGCCCGGGTTCGGCGACCGCCGGCTGCACAAGCTGGAGGACATCGCGGCGATCACCGGCGGCTCGGTGTACAGCCGGCACTCCGGGTTCACCCTCGAGACCATGGTCGCCGACCAGCTCGGGCGGGCCACGCAGGTGCGGGTCACCGCCGACCGGACGGCGATCATCGGCGGCGCCGGGTCGCGCGAGGACGTTGACTTCCGGGTCGCGCAGCTGCGCGCGGAGCTGGAGCGGGCCACGTTCGGCGTCGACGAGGACGTGCTCACCGAGCGGATCGGGGCGCTGTCCGGCAAGGTCGCGGTGATCAAGGTCGGGGCCCCGACCAACGCCGAGCTGAAGGAACTGCAGCACCGGGTCGAGGACGCGCTCTCCGCCACCCGGGCCGCGATGGCCGAGGGCATCGTGGCCGGCGGCGGGGCCGCGCTGCTGCATGCCGAGGCGAGCCTGGACGACCTGGACGTCAAGGACGACTACGCGATCGGCGTGGACATCGTGCGCCGGGCGCTGACCGAGCCCGCCAGCCTCATCGCGACCAACGCCGGCTACTCGGGCCAGGAAGTGCTGGAGCAGACCGGGCGGCTGGGACGCGACGAGGGGTTCGACGCTTTGCAGGGCCGATATGGCAACATGATCGACATGGGCATCATCGACCCGCTGCGCGTCACCCGCTCGGCGCTGCAGAACGGCGCCTCGGTGGCCGGGCTGCTGCTCACCACCAACACCCTGGTCGCCGAGGAACAGACGCCCTGGGGCGGGAGCCCGGCTCTGATGACCGAGTACGGCGCGCTCGATGAGGGGCTGCACCAGCCCTCGCCCGACGCCAGCACGCCGCAGTCGCTCGGCCTCGGCCCGTCGGTCGGCTGAGGCCGATGGCGGCCACCGCGGAGCAGGCCCCGCTCGCCGGGGCCGACCAGGAGGCCCCGCGGATCGCGTCGCCCAGCGGGCTGCGGCTGCTGCGCTCGCGCGGCCGCGCCCGGGGCATCGTCGCCCTGCTCGGCCCGGCCTTCGTGGCCGCGGTCGCCTACGTCGACCCGGGCAACTTCGGCACGAACTTCGCCGCCGGGGCGAGGTTCGGCTACGCGCTGGCCTGGGCGGTCGTGACGGCCAACCTGATGGCCATGCTGGTGCAGTACCTGTCGGCCAAGACCGGCGTGGCCACCGGGCGCGACCTGCCGCAGCTGTGCCGCGAGCACTTCGGCCGGAAGGCGTCGCTCGGGCTCTGGGCGCAGGCCGAGCTCATCGCCATGGCCACCGACGTGGCCGAGTTCGTCGGGGCCGCGCTCGGGCTCAACCTGCTGTTCGGCGTCCCGTTGTTCGCGGCCGGCCTGATCACGGCGGTGGTGGCGTTCGGGATCCTGGCCCTGCAGCAACGCGGCTACCGCCGGTTCGAGCTGGCCATCGCGGGCCTGCTCGGCATCGTCTTCCTGGGCTTTGCTTACGACCTGGCCGGCGTCGGCGCCAGCGCCAGCGGCATCGCGGCCGGCCTGGTTCCCGGGCTCGGCGGCGGCAGCGAGGAGCTGCTGCTGGTATCGGGGATCATCGGGGCCACGGTCATGCCGCACGTGATCTACCTGCACTCCGCGCTGACCAAGTCCCGGGTGACCTGCCAGGACGACGACGAGCGGCGCGAGCTGCTGCGCTTCCAGCGGCTCGACGTCGTCGTGGCGCTCGGCGCGGCCGGGCTGATCAACCTGGCCATGCTGTTCGTCGCCGCCGCGGTGTTCCACCGCACCGGCGGATCGCCGGTCGACTCGATCGAGGCCGCGCACGCCGGGCTGGCCCGTCTGGTCGGCGGCGGCGCCGCGCTGTCCTTCGCGGTCGCGCTGCTCGCCTCGGGCCTGTCGTCCTCGAGCGTGGGCACCTACGCCGGCCAGGTGGTCATGCAGGGCTTCATCCGGCGGCGCATCCCGCTGTTCGCCCGCCGCGGCCTGACCATGCTGCCCGCGCTGCTGGTGCTCGGGCTCGGCCTGCCCGCCGTCTCCTGCCTGGTCATCTCCCAGGTGGTGCTGTCGTTCGGCATCCCGTTCGCCGTGGTGCCCCTGGTGCTGCTCACCCGCCGCCGCGACATCATGGGCCCCCTGGTCAACCGCCGCCTCACCACCGCCGCCGCCGGATGCATCGCCGCGGTAATCATCGTCCTGAACGTCTTCCTCCTCGTCTCCACCTTCGCTCGCTGACTGACATTTCACGGGTTCGGTGGGAGTATTTCGGCCATATCACCCGCCAAAAGCCGTCGAACCGATGAAAAGCCTGTTCATTACGGGTGAAGGTCGCGGTGCGTGAAAATCGGGCCGGTGCGGG
>Ga0335074_10003741_pt1 | contig 20863 bp, 21 predicted proteins | sample Lox_Sample_23_FD_206715 | JGI IMG/M metagenome (GOLD analysis project Ga0335074, IMG submission 206715) | Soil microbial communities from Loxahatchee National Wildlife Refuge, Florida, United States - Lox_Sample_2.3 | ecosystem: Environmental > Terrestrial > Soil > Wetlands | place: USA... | reverse complement strand
CGCGGCAGCGTCGCGCGGATCCAGATGAACAGGGTCATGAAGATCATCATCTTGGCGCCGACGATGAACGGGTCGATCCAGCCGGGGATGTGTGGATTGCCGGGGATCAGCCAGCCGCCGAGGAACAGCGTGGTGGCGATGCCCGAGACGACGATCATGTTCGCGTACTCGGAGAACAGGTAGGCGACGAACGCGGTGCCGCCGTACTCGGTGAAGTAGCCGGCCACCAGTTCGGCGTCCGCCTCGACCAGGTCGAACGGGGCTCGATTGGTCTCGGCGAACGACGCCACCATGAAGATCAGGAAGCCCGCGAACTGCGGGACGATGTACCACATGCCCCGCTGGGCGGTGACGATCGCGGTCAGCGACAGCGTCTGAGAGGTGATGATCACTCCGACGAGGGCCAGGCCCTGCGAGACCTCGTAGGAGATGAGCTGGGCTGCCCCGCGCATCGCGCCGAGGAACGAGTACTTCGAGCCCGAGGCCCAGCCGCCGAGCATGATCCCGTAGAAGGAGATGCCGGCCAGTGCGAACACGTAGAGGGGGCCGATCGAGACGTCGATCCCGTACAGGCCGACTCGGGTGCCGAAGATGTGCTGGACGCCACCCCAAGGGATCAGGGCCAGCGCCGAGACGGCGGTGAGGATGGCGATCACGGGCGCGATCCGGAACAGGAAGCCGACCGACGTGCTGGGACGGAACGCCTCTTTGGTCGCGAACTTGACGATCTCGGCCATCGGCTGCAGCAGCCCGAACGGCCCTACCCGGTTGGGCCCGTAGCGGCCCTGGAAGCGGCCGAGCAGCTTGCGCTCGTAGATCGTGAGTATGGGCAGGATCGCGAACACCACGCCGAAGATCACGAGCGCTTTGATGATCTGGATCCACCACGGCTCGAAGTAGTTGACGTCGGCGAGGATGGTCACGCGGGAGTGACCTCCACGAGGGGCTCGGTCAGGGCGTTGGCCGAGTCACGCTCGAGGCCGTCGGCCAGGAACGCGGTCCCGTCCGGAACTCCCGTGCGCACGGTCGCGCGCGCCAGCAGCCGGGTTCCCTCGGGCTTGCCGCCCGCTCGGCTTCCGGCCTCGCCTGAATGGGCGGCGCCCGAGCCATCCAGCTGGGCCACCTGCACCGCGTCGCCGTGCTCGATCCCGAGCCGCTTGGCGTCGGCCGGGGAGAGCTCGACCTGCTGCTCGGCGCGGGTGAACTGGAGCGCGGGTGAGATGTCGACCTCGGGGGCGGCCCAGATCGAGCGGTAGCGCCCGAGCCGGAGATACCCGTCGGTGGTCACCGCCGCCCCCGCGCTGGTGGCTTCGGGGGCGGCGGCTCGAGGGGCGCCAGGGCTCGCCGCCGGGAAGGCCGCGGCCTGCGGACGGGCGGGCCAGCGCAGGCCGCGTCCGCCGAGCTCGTCGAGCGTCAACCCGGCGTAGAACGGGACGGCATTGACGAGCTGGAGGAAGGCCATCGGGCTGGTCAGCACGTGCGTGTCCAGGCCGGCGCGCTTGCACAGCTCGGCGAGCACCGACCAGGTGGCGCGCACTTCCGCCGGGTGGGCGACGGCGGCGCGCAGGCGCTGGAGGCGCCCGTCGGGATGCACGACGGTGCCCTCCTTCTCGGCGTAGGACTCGGCCGGGAAGACGACGGTGGCGTGCTCGCGCAGGCCGTCGGTGAGCACGGAGGCGTGGGCCACGACCAGAGAGGCGTGGTGCATGGCGGACTCCCAGGCGGCGCGGTCCGGGAGGTCGCGGATCGGGTCGGTCTGGAGCAGGTACAGGGCATGGACGTCACCGGCCCTTGCGGCGGCGGCGATCTCGGCGGCGGTGCGGCCCGGGGTCTCCAGCTCGGCGTAGCCGGGGCCTGCGTCCGGGAGGGCGCCGGCCTCCCTGATGCCGCGGCTGTTGGCGCCCGCGGGGATCTCGAGGAGGCCGGCGCCCTCCCGGCCCGCCAATCCCAACGCGTCGGCGATCCGCAGCAGCGAGGCCAGCGCCGGCGCGGGCAGCGACTCGCCCCACAGGATCACGATGTCCTCGCCGCCCGTGGTCAAGAGCTCGGCCAGACTGTCCACGTCGCTGGCGCCGGAGGACCCGCTGGAGGCGTGCCTCAAAGCCGCCTCCAGCGCAGACAGGAGGGCCACCTCCTCGCCCGGTGCGTAACGGATCGAGATCGAGGCGTTCGGATCGAGCGTGCTCGGCCGCGCGCTGGCGATCGCGAGCTTGACCCCGTGGCGGCGCACGCCCTTGCGGATGCGCAGGTCAAGAATCGGGGAGTCGTCCACCGGCTCGCAGCCGAGCACGAGCACCGTGTGCGCGAACTCGAGGTCGGCGACCTCGGCCTGTAGCTCCGGCGCCGCCAGGGCGCGAGTCAGCCCGAGGTCGACGGGGTCGCCCCGGCGGGAATCGATGTCGCGGGACTCGAGGGCCTCACGCACCAGGCGCTGGAGCAGGAAGGCCTCCTCGTTGGTGGCCTGCCCACCCACCAGGGCGGCGACGTGGCCCTTGTGGCGGGCCAGGCCGGCCGCGGTGTCCAGCGCGCGCTCCCAGGAGACCGGGCGCAGGCGTCCGCCGTCGCGCACCAGCGGGGTGACGATCCGCTCGTCGACGTGCATGGCCTGATAGGCGAAGCGGCCCTTGTCGCACAGCCAGCCGTCATCCACGCCCTCGTGACCAGGGTCGCGCGCCAGCACCCGCATGACCTTCTCGTCGCGCACGGTGAACTCGACGTTGCACTGCGACGGGCACAGCATGCAGATGCCGCCGGCGCCGACGATGTCCCAGGGCCGGGCGCGGAACCGGTAGGGCTTGGAGGTCAGCGCACCCACGGGGCAGAGCTCGATGATGTTGCCGCTGAACGGGGCCACGTAGGGGTGGCCGTCGTGGGTCCCGACGAAGGTGTGGGCGCCGCGCTCGGTGAAGATCAGCTGCCAGTCCTCGGCGATCTCCTGGGAGAAGCGCACGCAGCGGTAGCAGAGGATGCAGCGTTCCCGGTCGATCGCGATCAGCGGGCTGAGGCTGAGCGGCTTGACGAAGTGGCGCTTGGGCTCGACCACGCGGGAGCGTCCCAGCCCCCAGCCGAAGGTGATGTCCTGGAGCGGGCATTCGCCGCCCTTGTCACACACCGGGCAGTCGAGCGGGTGGTTGACGAGCAGGAACTCGACGACCGCGTTCTGGGCGACGCGCACCCGCTCGGACTGGGTGTGGACCACCATCCCGTCCTTGGCCGCCGTCGAGCAGGAGGTCTGCAGCTTCGGGATGCCCTCGATCTCGACCAGGCACATGCGGCACGCCCCCACCGGCTGGCCGAGCTTTGGCTCGTAGCAGAAGTAGGGGATCTCGACGTCGCCCTGCTTGGCCGCGTCGACCAGCATCGAGCCTTCGATGGCCTCGATCTCGCGGCCGTCGATGGTCAGCTGGATGGTCTTCTGCTCGGGGCGGGGCATGAGGGTTCGGGGTGGCTAGAAGACGGGGTCGGTGACGCCGATGGGTATCACGTCGCTCATCAGTGCCGCCCCCGCGCGCTCCCGAGCCGCCTCGATCTCCTGCTCCAGCTCGGGCCGGAACTTCTCGACCATCGAGCCGATTGGCATCGCCATGGCGTCACCCAGGACGCACAGGCAGTTGCCGATGATGTGGGTCTGGATCGAGGCCATCAGGTCGAGGTCCATGGGCGTCGCCTCGCCCGACTCGATCCGGTCGATCATCTTGACCGTCCAGTTGGTGCCCTCCCGGCAGGGCACGCACTTGCCGCACGATTCGTGGGCGTAGAACTTGGCCACCTTGCGCATGACCTCGAGCACCGTGTGGCTGTCGTCGATGACGATGACCGCGCCCGAGCCGAGCATCGTGCCCGCCTTGGCCATCGTGTCGAAGTCGTAGGCCAGGTCGAGGTCTGCGTCGCTTCCGGTCAAGACGGGGGAGCTGGAACCGCCCGGGAACCACATTTTGATCTCGCGTCCTTCGGGCGGGCCGCCGGCCAGGCCGTAGATGAGCTCGCGGCTGGGGATTCCGAGAGCGACCTCGTAGTTGCCGGGGCGCTGAACGTCGCCGGAGACCGACACGAGCTTGGTTCCGGTGGAGGTCTCGGTGCCGATCGTGGCGTACTCCTTGCCGCCCATGTTGATGATGGTTGGCACGGTCGCGAGCGTCTCGACGTTGTTGATCAGCGTCGGGCGGTCGTACAGGCCCTCGACGGCGGGGAACGGGGGCTTGAGGCGCGGGTTGCCGCGCTTGCCCTCCAGCGAATCGAGCAGCGCCGTCTCCTCGCCGCAGATGTAGGCGCCGGCGCCGCGGTGCAGGACGACGGAAACGTTGTGTCCTGAGCCGAGGATGTTCTCGCCGATATAGCCGGCTCGCGTGGCCTCGGCCATCGCCGCCTCGAGGATGTCCCCCTGGAGCTGATACTCGCCGCGGATGTAGATGAAGGCTTCGTTGATGCCCGCCCCGTAGGTGGTGATGAGCAGGCCCTCGAGCAGCATGTGCGGGCTCTTCTGCATGATCTCGCGGTCCTTGAACGTGCCGGGCTCGGACTCGTCCGCGTTGCAGGCCAGGTACTTGGGGAACATGTCCTTGGGCAGGAAGCTCGCCTTCTGACCCATCCGGAAGCCGGCGCCGCCGCGGCCCCGTAGTCCGGAGTCGGAGAGCTCCTGGACGATCGCCGCGGGCGGCATCTGGAGCGCCTTGCGCAGGGCGTTATAGCCGCCCCGGCGCTCGTACACGGCCAGCGTGTTCAGCCCTGGCTCGTCGATGTTGTCGAATAGCAGGGGCTTCATCGTTGGGCGTCGGATCCGCGGGCGTTCGGGTCGGCGGTGGCGCGGTAGCGCAGCTGCTTGTGCTCGAGCACGGTGCGGCCGGCCCTGAGGTCCGCGCCGATCTGCGGTACGTCCTCGATCGTGAGTGGCCCCACGTACTCGCCGTTGACCGAGGCCATCGGCCCGATGTCGCAGGCGCCGAGGCACTCGAACGAGCAGACGTTGAGGTCGGTGTCGATGCGGGCCAGCTCCAGGAACGCCTCGTGGAGCTCATCGGCACCGAGCAGCGAGCACGTGATGTTCGTGCACACGTAGACGTCGTGCTTGGGCTTGGGCGCCATCGCGAACATGTCGTAGAACGAGGCCACGGATGTCAAATACGCCGGGGTCACGCGCATCACGGTGGCGACCTGGGCGATCGCCTCGGGCGAGCACCAGCCGTGGAGTTGCTGGGCGGCGTGCAGGGCAGGGATCGCGGCCGAGCGGCGGTCCGGGTACTTGGCCATCGCCGCCTCGATCTCGGTGCGCAGCTCGTCGGGGACCTCGGTGACGGCGGGGTCGGGGACGGTCGCCGGCGGCTTGGTCAGGTCGACCTCATCGTCCCAGCCGGGGACGCGCGAGCCGTGGGCGAAGCGGGGGACATTGGCGCGGGGGGTGACGCTCACCGGTCCACGCCTCCCAGGATCGGGTCGATCATGGCCAGGGTCGCGATCAGGTCGGCGATGTAGGAGTCCTTGACCATCGGCGCCGTGGCCTGGAGGTTGACGAAGCTCGGATCGCGCATGTGCACGCGGGCGGGCTTGGCCGAGCCGTCGGCGCGCACGAAGCAGCCGAGCTCTCCCCGGGCGGATTCGATCGGGTAGTAGCACTCGCCCGGGGGCACGCGGAAGCCCTCGGTGACCAGCTTGAAGTGGTGGATCAGCGCTTCCATGCTGGTGGCCAGCTCGTGACGGGGCGGCAGCGCGACCTTGCGGTCGGTCACGATGTGGGGGCCCTCGGGCAGGCCGGCCAGGGCCTGCTCGATGATCTTGGTCGACTCGTAGAGCTCGGCGTGGCGGACCCGGAAGCGGTCGTAGTTGTCGCCCTCGGTCCCGACCGGGATCTTGAAGTCGAAGTGGTCGTAGCTGGAGTAGGGGTGGGCCTTGCGCAGGTCCCACGGGTTGCCCGAGGCGCGCAGAAGTGGACCGGTGACGCCCAGGCTGAGCAGGGTCTCCTCATCCAGCGGGCAGGTGCCACGCAGGCGGGAGAGCAGGATCTCGTTCTTCTCCAGCAGGTCGGCGTACTGGTCGGCGCGCGTCGGCATCTCCTTGCAGAAGGCGGCGACCTTGGCGGCGAAGCCGGGAGGGATGTCCTCGATCACGCCGCCGACCTGGAAGTAGCGGGTGTGCATGCGCGCACCGGAGGACATCTCGAACAGGTCGAGGATCGTCTCTCGCTCGCGGAAGCAGTACCAGAACATCGACATCGCTCCGAGGTCCAGCGCGCTGGTGCCGAGCCAGATCAGGTGGGAGACGATGCGGTTGAGCTCGAGGTGCAGGACGCGTAGGTACTGCGCGCGCGGTGGCACCTCGATGCCGAGCAGCGTCTCGACCGCGCCGCAGTAGGCCATCGCGTTGAAGTAGTAGCTGACGTAGTCCATCCGCTCGATGACGGGGATGACCTTCCAGTAGGACTTGTCCTCCGCCGTCTTCTCGATTCCGGTGTGGACGTAGCCGATGACCGGGCGGATGTCGCGGACGATCTCGCCCTCGAGGGTGGCGATCAGCCGCAGGACGCCGTGGGTGGCCGGGTGGTGGGGGCCGATGTTCAGCGTCAGCAGCTCGTGGCTCCGGCTCTGGCCGGCCGGTTCGGCCGACATCGTGATCGACTCTTCGCGCTTGCGGTACTCGCTCGCCGTGCTCATACGAACTTCCCGTAGTTCTGCTCTTCGTTGAAGGTGAAGAGCACGGGCTCGCCGCCGACCGGGAAATCGCGGCGCTGGGGGAAGCCCTCGTAGTCCTCGGGCATCAGGATGCGCCTCAGGTCCGGGTGCCCCTCGAACTCGACGCCGAACATGTCGTAGACCTCGCGCTCCTGGAAGTCGGCGGTGGGAAACATGTCCACCACGGAGGCGATCTTGGGCTCGGCGATGGACACTCGCGCCTTGACCGAGATGCGGTCGACATTGACCATGTCGAGCATCTCGTAGATGACGCCGAGTCGAGGCTCCTCGGGCTCGTAGTCGACGCCGTGCAGGCTGGCCAGGGATCGGTAGCCCTTGGCCCGGAGATGGGCCAGGACCTCGCGGTTGCTCGACGGTTCGATCCGCAGCTCGGCCCGGCCGCGGTGGAAGCTGGTGTCGAGGATCGAGTCGGCGGCGGCGGTCCGGAGCTCCTGCGCGATCAGCTCGAGGCCGGTCGCGTCAGGCACCTGCGGTGTCTCCCGGTTTGAACACGCTGATGTGAGCCGTGTCGAGGTCAGTCTCGACGTGTTCGAGGTCGCGATCGGTCGGGGGGAGGATCTCCTCGGTGCCGACGGCGTCGTAGCGCTCGCGCCAGCCCTGTTTGGCGTTGCCCTGGACCTTCTCGCGCAGGCGCAGGATGCCGTGGGCCAGCGCCTCGGGGCGCGGAGGGCAGCCGGGCACGTGCACGTCGATCGGCATGAACTTGTCGCTGGGGACCAGGGCGTAGTTGTTGAACACGCCGGTGGAGGAGCAGCACGCGCCCATCGAGATCGCGTACTTGGGCTCGAGCATCTGATCCCAGATGCGGCGGATGACCGGCGCCATCTTCATCGACACGCGACCGGACAGGAGGATCAGGTCGGACTGGCGCGGAGAGGCGCGGAAGGCCTCGAAGCCGAAGCGCGCGATGTCGACTCGCATGCCGACGATCGACATCATCTCGATCGCGCAGCAGGCCAGGCCGAAGGTGAGCGGGAAGAAGGAGTTGCCGCGGGCCCAGGCCACCGCCTTGTCGACGGTGGTGGTGACGATGGCCTGATCGATGAACTGCTGCAGCGCCTCGTCGTCCATGTCGCCGCGCAGCATGTCGCGAGCGTTGAGCTGACGGATCCGGAAGTCGGAGACTTTGGTCGGGTTGGAACCTGACGCTGGCGGCGTGGGGTTGGTGAGGATCGAAGATTGGGCGAGGGGCTCCCGTTTTATTTCCACTCGAGCGCTCCCCGTCGCCAGACGTAGACGAAGGCGACCATCAGGAGGACGACGAACGTGATCGTCTCACCGAGCGCGAAGCCACCGAAGGCCCGCAGCTGCACCGCGATCGGATAGAGAAAGATCACCTCGATGTCGAACAGGATGAACAGCATCGCGATCAGGTAGAAGCTGATCCCGAACCGGAATCCCCGCTGCACCTCGGAGGGCAGCCCGCACTCGTAGGGCTGGAAGTGGCTGAAGCGGTCCTTGCGGCGGACCCCCACGACCAGGTTCAGGACCGAGAAAAGCGCCCCGACCAGGCCACCAAGGACCATGAAAACGATCGCGGGCAGGTAATCCCGAAGCACAACCGGGCGTTATAGCACCGCGCCCGATCCGGCCGTCATCTTGTAACAACCTGTTACTTAGTGCCAAATGTGCCTATGTCCCCGGCGCCGCGTGCCGGGGTTCGCCCACGGCGGCGCGTGCCGGGGTTCGCGTAGCGTCTAACTTCCGCAAGCGCCGTGAAGGACGTGCACATAACCATCGGGGTGCTGGCGCTTGGGTTGAGCGTCGTGGCGTTCGGCTGGGGTGCCTGGGCCTGGTGGCGTTCTCGACCCTCGCAGTGGTTCTGGAGGATCCTGCGCGCGGCCCAGGCTTCGATCGTCCTGGAGGCGGCGCTCGGCGGGGTCCTGCTGCTGATGGGGAAGAAGGCCTCGAGCCTCCACCTCATCTACGGGCTGCTGCCGCTGGCCGTCTCCTTCATCGGCGAGCAGCTGAGGATCTCCTCGGCCCAGATGATCCTGGACGCGCGCGGCTTCGAGAACGCTCAGGCGGTCGGGCAGCTGCCCCGGGCCGAGCAGCAGCAGGTGGTCATCGCGATCGTGCGCCGGGAGGTCGGCGTGATGACGCTGGCGGCGTTCGTGATGGTGGTGCTGCTGGTGCGGGCCGCCACGGTGGTGCATTGACGTTGTGGGCTTGGGAGAGGGAGGGTGGGAGCCTTGGCTCGAGTTGGGACCTGCTGTACCGCGCAATCCGGCGGCGCCCTGCCAGGTTTGCGCTGACTGCCTGAGCCCGCCCGCACCTCAAGCGCAAACCTCGGGGGCGCCGCGCGGTTGCGCGATTGAGCAGGTTCGGGCGAGGGCCGCGGGGGTCCGCCCCGCCCAAGTGCGGCGCCCAGGTGCCCCAGCGACCTGTTGAATCGGACAAACCTCGCGCCTGATCCGACTTTCGTCCGGATCTGCCCGCCCAGGCGCATCTGGCGAACAAATCTCCGCTCGGCGCGTCGATTTGTCCGGTTGAACGGGTCGGGGCGGCTACGTGGCGGACGGCGGCAGGGTGCGGTAGCGGCCCTCGAACCAGAGCAGCGGTTCGCCCTCTCCCAGGCCCATCTCCACGACCTGGCCGATGGCGATCGTGTGATCGCCCCCCGCGAGCAGGTCGCGCACCTCGCACACGGCCCAGGCGATGGCGCCGTCGATCACCGGCATGCCGCCGCGCAGCTGGTGGGGAACGCGAGCGAGCTTCTCGGACTCGGGCGCCTTCGACGCGAACAGCCCCGCCACGTCGCGCTGGTCGGCGGCGAGGAAGTTGACGGCGTAGCGACCCGCCTCGCGCACGGGTCCCAGAGTCCGAGCGCTGTTCTCGAAGCAGACCAGCGCCAGGAGCGGGTCGAGGGAGAGTGAGCAGATCGCGTTGGCGGTCATTCCGCCGGCCCCGCTTGGGGATGCGGAGGTGATGACCGCGACGCCCGTGGCAAAGCGCCCGAACACCTCACGGAAGAGCTCGGGGTCGCTCATACCTCGCGGTTTATAGCGACGCGACCGCGGAGCGCGGGACGCGATCGCGGAGCGGCCGATTTTCCGGCCCCGGCGCCGGCCCCTTGGTTGCCGCCGTGGGAGTGCGATCGCGCGCAGCTTGGACTCAAGCGATCGCCACACTGACCGGCGCCGGGGATGAGCGAGGAGTTCGCCGTCGCCCTCCGCGCTCCTGCAACCGGCGGCTCAGCCTCCAGCAACCGGCCGCTCAGCGTTTGACGAGGAGGGTTCCGAACTGACCCAGATCCTGGTCGGACAGCATCGTGGAGGCCATCTCATAGGTGCCCGGACGCAGGGTCACCTTCAGCGTGGCGGACCCGCCGGGGGGGATGGGCGGCGTCGAGCCGAGCTTCTGCGCTCCGTTCGAGACAACCAGGTTGTGGGTGAGCCGGCCGAAGTTGCGGGCGACCAGCGTGATCGTGCCGGCGACCGCGGCCACACGGTTGGGCCGCAGGCGGTACTCGGTCAGCGCCACCTGGACCGTTGCACCCGCGCGCGCGTAGACGGCATGGGAGCAGCCGGCGATCGGCAGCGCGCCGGCTGCGACCACCAGCAGCAGGGCAGGGCGCGCGAGCTTGGGCCGGGACACGGCTCGATCGTATTGAGCAAGGCCGGGTACTGCTCTGCCTCGCGACGCGGTCCCGTATGATCTCCCGCCGCATGAACCGGCCGCCTCGGGTCATCCTGTTTGCCCTCTCATCGCTTGTTGTCGCCCTCAGTACAGCGGCGTGCGGGACCGAGAGGATCAGCATTCCGAAGTCCGATCCCAACTACGCCGCCGATCTCCAGGCAGCGCAGCTGTTCCAGGAGCGCTGCGCCGGCTGCCACACGCTCTCCTACGCTGCCACCCACGGCTCGGCGGCCAATCCGCGTACGGCCCAGGCCATCAACGGCCCGGACTTCGATCAGCGCTGCGAGCGGCCCGCGATCCGCGTCCTGTACGCGATCGAGAACGGCGGCTTCTCCGGTGCCTACATGCCTCAGAACGTGTTCGTAGGCCAGCAGGCGCGCGAGGTGGCGCTGTTCGTCGCGCGCTTCGCCGGCAAGGATGCGGAGACCAATCCCGGTCAGACACCGTGCAAGGACCTGCCGATCGGAACGCTTCCGCCGCTTCCCACGGACCCGACCTCGGTGGAGACGGCAGGGGTTTCGGGAACGCCTACCACCGCCACGACGGCGACCTACAGCACCAACAAGCCGGCTGCGACGAAGACGAAGACGAAGTCCAAGTCCAAGTCCAAGACCAAGAAGATCTGATCCGGCCGGCGCCGGGGAGCGCGCGTGCTCGACATCAGATTGATCAGGTCGGATCCCGACGCGGTCCGCGCGGCGCTGGGGCGTCGCGGGCCGGGTGAGGCCGAGGCGCTCGACCGGGTGCTCGAGCTCGACGAGCGCTGGCGGTCCATCACGGCGAGCCTCGAGGAGCTGCGGGCCGAGCAGAACCGGGCCAGCCGGGGCCGGAAAGGCGCGCCGACCGCGGAGGAGCGCGAGCAACTGGCAGCCCTCTCCGCGCGCGGCCGAGAGCTGAGCGATGAGGAGGCGACGGTCCGCGCCGAGCGCGACCGGGCTCTCGCGTCGCTGCCGAACCTCCCGGCCCAGGATGCGCCGGAGGAGGACACCGTCCTGCGGACCGTCGGGAGCGCTGAGAAGACCGGGCGCGACCACCTGGAGCTGGCCGGCCCGATGATCGACATGGCCCGGGCGGCGGAGCTGTCCGGCTCGCGCTTCGCCTACCTCCTCGGCGGGCTGGTCCTGGTCGAGCTGGCGCTGGTGCGCTACGCGCTGGAGAAGCTCATGGCCGAGGGCTTCGAGCCCGTGGTCCCGCCGGTGCTCGTCCGCGAGAAGGCGCTCTACGGCACCGGCATGCTGCCTGACACCGAGCAGCAGATCTACCACATCCCCGAAGACGACCTGTATCTGGTGGGAACCTCGGAGGTCAGCCTGGCCTCGCTGCACCGGGGCGAGATCATCCCGGCCGACTCGCTGCCGCGGCGCTATGCCGGGTTCTCCACCTGCTTCCGGCGCGAGGCCGGCGCCGCCGGCAAGGACACGCGCGGGATCTTCCGTGTCCACCAGTTCGACAAGGTCGAGATGTTCTCGTTCGTGGAGCCCGACGAATCGGGCGCCGAGCACGAGCGGCTCCTGGCCATCGAAGAGTCGATCCTGGCGGACCTCGGGATCCCCTACCAGGTGGTGGCGATCGCGGTGGGTGACCTCGGGGCTTCGGCGGCCAAGAAGTACGACTGCGAGGCGTGGCTGCCCGGCCAGGGCCGCTACCGCGAGCTGACCTCCTGCTCCAACACGACGGACTATCAGGCCCGCCGGCTCGATGTGCGCTACCGCACCGGGGAGGGTCGGCCCCAGACGCTGCACACCCTGAACGGCACGGCCGTCGCGGTCGGGCGAACGATCATCGCCCTGCTCGAGAACGGTCAGCACGAGGACGGGTCGGTGGTCCTCCCCGAAGTGCTGGTGGCGCGAGGCGCCCCGGCCGTCCTGCCGCCCGCTGGCTGAGGCTCAGCGCGGCAGCTGTCGCCGCTCGACGATGCCCTTGCCGGAGCGCTCCAGATCGAGCGCGTAGGCCTGGGCCACCAGCCGCTCCAGGCCCTCACGCCACGCGGGCTCGAAGGTCAGGCTCACCAGCGTGCCCGGCTGGGCGCGGCGCAACTGCGCGGGCACCGACACGGGCTGGCCGGCCAGAGTTGTCTCCAGCGTGACCCGATCCGGCACGAGCCGGGGCGGCGTCAGCCGCACGCGAGCCCCCGTCGGGCTGATGTCGACCACGATGCAGCTGGCGCTGACCGAGGCGAAGCGCAGCTGTCCGGGCAGACCGACGTTGAGGCGCACCGAATTTCGACGAGTCTCGCTCACCGGCTGGTTAATCGGCAGCGACCCGCCGACCTTCAACCCCCCGACTGTCCAGAGTCTGGGGGCCATTCCGACTAATAGCGTCGGTTTCTCCCGCCAGAGTCTCCCGCGAGACCGTCGTCCGCCGCGCGGCCTGCGTGGGTGGCCGGCGATTCATCGGGACCGCGGGGCTGCACTAAACGTTGCGCAAACGTTTCGTGCACCGACGGCCGGTTGGGGCACGCGTGAGACCTATGTCCCAAGACATGTGAGACACATGTCCCGAGACATCACAGGGACGGAGAGGGGGGGATTCGAACCCCCGAACGAGGTTAACCCCCGTTACGCGATTTCCAGTCGCGCCCGTTCAACCACTCCGGCACCTCTCCGGGGTGCTGGGGCAAGCCTAGCGAGCCATATCGGACGCTGACGCCACGCCTCCGCGGGCTGGCCGGCTGCGCCAGGCCGGGATCCCGAGGACGATCAGACGCAGCTGCTTCTCGGCCACGACAGCGATCTCGCGCTGGGCTACGAGGTCATCCGCCGGGGCATCGAGGATCGCCTCGACCGTGGAGATCATCGAGTTGACGAGCAGCCCGGCGACCATCTGGAGGTCCTCCGTGGTCCACGTCGACAACGCGGGGAAGCGCATCAGATCCGTGGCCAGCTCGCTGGTGAGCAGGCGGATCTCGGCCCGGATGGCATGCCGCAGGAGGCTGTTTCCGGTGGACCGGGCTCGGGCCAGGAAGGCGAAGTGCTGGCGGTGCTCGCGGGCGTAGTCGCTGATCGTCTGCACGGAGGCGCGGATGACCTGCTCGGGCGGCGCCCCGCCCTCCCGGGCCTGGCGGAGCATGCCGCGCAGCGTGCGGAAGGACTCATCGACCAGAGCCAGCCCGAGCTCGTCCAGGTTGGCGAAGTGGCGGTAGAAGGCGGTCGGCACCACGCCCGCCGCCCGGGCGATGCTGCGCAGGCTCAGCGAGTCGAAGCTCTCGCCGGCCTCCATCCGCAGCAGAGCCGCCTCGATCAGCGCCTGCCGGGTGGCCCGGCGGCGGTCGGCCTGAGTTCGTCGCCCGGACCCCCCAGTCGGGGCATCCGCGCCTTGAGTACGGGTGTTCACCATAGTCCTGTGCGTATGCTCACACTGCGCCGTTTAGATCTTGACGGATTCGGCAAAAGACTGCACCATTAGTGTAGTGAACAGTTGTCCACTAACTTAGGTCGATATGCCAGCCACCGCCTCCGCCACCGTACCTATCGCCGCCGCCCGTCGCGTCCTGCGCTCGTCGCTGGTCGACCTGCTCGTCGGTCCCCATGGGATCGACCGCTACCTGGAGCTGATCCGGCCAAGCCTCACCCTCCACGAGGCCCGGGCGGAGGTCGTGGACGTCCGGCGGCAGACGCCGCGCAGCGTCACCCTCACGCTCCGGCCTAACGGCGCCTGGGCCGGCTTCACCGCCGGGCAGTTCGTGCGGGTCGGGGTCGAGATCAACGGGGTCCGGCGCACCCGGACGTACTCGCCGGCCAGCTCCCAGCACGCCGCCCGTGATCTGATCGAGCTGACGATCAGCTTCCTGCCCGACGGGCTGGTATCGGGGTACCTGCGCCGGGAGAATCCCGGCGGCATCGTCTACCTCGGAAGCGCTGACGGCGACTTCGTCCTGCCTGCGGTGAGGCCCGACCGTCTCGTCCTGGTCAGTGGTGGCAGCGGGATCACGCCCGTGATGTCGATGCTGCGCACGCTGCTCGACGAGGGCCACGCGGGCCATGTCACCTTCCTGCACTACGCCAAGACGGCGGCCGAATGGCTCTACCACGACGAGGCCAGCGCGATCGCGGCCCAGTATCCGAACGTCGACGTCGCCTACGTGGCCACCCGGGAGGGCGGGACCCACTTCGGGCCGGACACGATCGAGGCACCGGCGGGCGCACACGTCGCCGTGTGCGGCCCGAGCGCGCTGATCGACGCCGTCCGAGCGGTCTGGTCCGCTGCCGGTGCGGGCGAGCAGGTGCTGTGCGAAACCTTCACGCCGCCGACGCTGGCCGTCACGGGCGACGCCGCTCAGGGGACGATCCGCTTCCTGCACTCCGACACGGCGGCCCAGATCGCCACCGGGACCCTGCTCGAGCAGGCCGAGGCCCACGGCCTCGCCCCGGAGTACGGGTGCCGCATGGGGATCTGCCACACCTGCACCTGCCGCAAGTCGGCGGGAGCCGTCAAGAACATCCTGACCGGCGAGATCTCCGACGAGGAGGACGAGGACATCCAGCTGTGCATCTCCGTCCCCGCCGGCGACATCGCCCTCCAACTCTGAGACACCACCACGGGAGGAACCATGCCGACCACCGAACGTCCACGCCTCACCGACGAGCAGGTCGACGCCCTGGGCCGCGAGCTCGACGAGCTGCGCAACCGCCTCCGCGCCGACCTCGGCGAGCGCGACCTGCGCTACATCCGCAAGATGATCAGGACCCAGCGCGGGCTGGAGATCCTCGGTCGCGCCCTGCTCGAGGTCGGGTTCCTACCCCCCGCCTGGATCGGCGGAACGGCGGCCCTCTCCCTGTCGAAGATCCTCGACAACATGGAGATCGGGCACAACGTCATGCACGGTCAGTACGACTGGACGAAGGATCCCGCGCTGGACTCCAAGCGCTTTGAGTGGGATACGGCCTGCCCGGCCGACCAGTGGCGCCACTCCCACAACTACATGCACCACACGCACACCAACGTGCTGGGCAAGGATCGCGACATCGGCTACGGCGTCCTGCGCATGTCCGAGGACCAGCCCTGGCGCCCCCGTGACCTCGGCAACCCCGTCTACGCGCTGCTCCTGTGCCTGCTGTTCGAGTGGGGGGTGGCGGTCCACGACCTCGAGGTCGACCGGATCGAGGCCGGCGAGATCACGCTGGCCGACAAGCGCGACATCCTCCAGGCGGTGTGGCGCAAGGGCCGCCGCCAGGTCCTGAAGGACTACGTCCTGTTTCCGCTGCTGGCCGGTCCCGGCGCGCCGTTCACCTTCGCCGGCAACATGACCGCCAACGTGGTCCGGAACATCTGGTCGTTCATGATCATCTTCTGCGGGCACTTCCCGGAGGGCGTCGAGGAGTTCACCGAGGAGGAGGTCGAGGACGAGACTCGGGGCGGTTGGTACGTGCGCCAGATGCTCGGGTCGGCGAACCTGACCGGGAGCCGCGGGTTCCACATCCTCAGCGGCAACCTCAGTCACCAGATCGAGCACCACCTGTTCCCCGACATCCCGGCGCACCGCTACGCCGAGATCGCCGTCGAAGTGCGCGAGATCTGTTCCCGCTACGGCCTGCCCTACAACACGGGCCCGCTCAGCAAGCAGTTCGGGTCGGTCGTGAAGAAGATCTTCCGCCTGGCGTCGCCCCGCAGCCAAGAGGTGGCGGCACCCCAAGCCGCCACCGACAAATCCAAGCCCCGCCGGCTCGAGACGGCGCCCGAGCGGGAGCTCGTCACCGCGTAACCGTCGATCCCGCCACGCCGGGGCACACGAACAGCGTGTGGCCGAGCACCTCGCCGTCGAGCCTGAGGGTCGCGACGGCCTCGGCCACGCCTGGGAAGTCCGGCCCATAGTCGTGCAGCGCCACGAGGGCGTCGGGCGACAGCGACCCTCGCCAGACAGTCAGGGCCTGCACCGTGGTCTCCTTGGTGTGCGCCTGGATGTCGACGAACAAGAGCTCGACGGGAGGGTCACCAGCCTCCGGCCCAGCTTGCGCGCCTCGCTGTCGCAGGGTCAGGCGCGACCTGGTCTGCGCGTCAGCCAGTCCGAGGTACCGCGGTGGTGGCGGCACCGGGTCGTAGCTGATCACCCGCCGCTCGGGCTCGGCCATCAACAACGCAATCGCCGACCAGCCCCCTCCGGTCCCCAGTTCGACTACATGACGGCGGCCGCCGGCAGCCTTCAGCAGCGCGGAGAGGTCCTCCGGACGAACCGATTTCATGAGGATCCCCGTATCGCCATGGCGGCGGGCGCAGCGGGCCGCGCGCACGTAGAACCAGGCGATCCGCGGTGGAAGCGCGACCAACGCCCGGACGGCCAGCCTCAGGCTCTCCGGCAGCAGCCGCCTGGCCAGCGGGACGGCGTAGCGGTATCCAAGGCCGGCCGCTGACCCGTGGGTCCGCCGATCTCCAGGCGAGCCGGCCATTCAGAACGGGCGCTCTGACGGCGGGACCTTCGGGACCTCGGAGGCGATCGTCTGCATCACCGCCAGGAAGCGGTGGATCTCGGGGTAGACGATCGCTTTGCCGCTGTTGACCAGGCCCACGGACACGCCCCGCTCGGGGTCGGCCCAGCCCATGATGTTGATCAACCCGAGGTGGCCGAAGGCGAGATCGGTGTCCAGGCCGAAGGGGCTGATCACCTTGGCGCCGAGCATCAGCCCGTAGCTGAAGCGGGTGGGGAAGCCGAGCGTGAGGTCGATCTCCAGGCGCGAGCGCTCGGTGAGGGCACGGCGCAGCGTCTGCGCCGACATCACGTGCACTCCGTCCATCTCGCCGCCGCAGCGGAAGATCTCGAAGAAGCGGCTGAGCTCGTTGGCCGAGGTTATGACCGTCGCCGAGGGGATAACCGCCGTCAGGAACTTCGGCTGGTTTGACAGATCGACGACCTTCTCGATCGGCTGCGACAGGGCGCGCTCGACCAGGTTCGAGACCGGCGGGAGCAGCTTGGGTCCGGTGACGTAGCTCAGCCCCACCTCGTCGACATCCTCGGGCGCCACGCCGTAGTTGCCCCAGCGGAAGCCCAGCGGCTCGAGGATCTCTTGCGCCATCACCTCGCGGATGCTCTTGCCAGTCGCTCGCTGGACGATCTCTCCGAGGAGGATGCCGCCGGTCACCGCGTGGTAGGCGAGCAGCGTGCCCGGCTTGACGAACGGCTTGGCGTCGTAGAGAGCCGCCAGCATCGGCTCCATGTCGGTGAAGTCGTCGAGCTCAAGCAGTTCGCGGGGGAGGCTGGGGATGGCCGCTCGGTGGGCCAGCACGTGGCCGATCGTGGTGCGCTCCTTGCCGTGCCGGCCGTACTCGGGGATGTAGTCGGTGACGCGGTCGTCGATGTCCAGCACGCCACGCTCCTGGAGCATGTGGATGACCAGCGCCGTGATTCCCTTCGAGGTGGAGTACACGCAGAACGGCGTGTCCGTGGTGACCAGCACCTTGGGCGTCTCGGGTCGGTCCTTGGGGCCGTTGCCGCGGGCGTGCCCGAGCGCCCGGTCGATCACCACCTTGCCGTGGCGGCGGACGCAGAGCTGTAGCGCCGGGTGCACGCCCGTGCGGTAGAGGGCCTCCCCAGCTCCCCAGATGCGATCGACCTGCCGGGTTGTAAGCCCGGCCTCCTCGGGGGCCACCTCCGGTCCCGCGCTCGCCACGGTCGCGAGGTCGTCGGGAAGCGCGATCCGACCGAGGGGATCCGGGATCAGCGGGAGGCGGGGGATTCCGACCATCGGGGTGTCAAAGATGTTGTCATTCTGGGTAGCCTGAAGGCTGCGGACGGTCATCCAGGGCCGTCGGCAGGACATAGGAAAGGGGTTGGCATGGGACTGATCACGCGGGCGCGGGAGCGCCTCCCGCTCGAGTCGTACCGGTTCGGGGGATCAAGCCTGCTCGGGCACCGGTTGACACTGCTGAACGGCTTACAGCTCGATCTCGCCGAGCAGCGCGGGCGCCCGACGCTGATCGTCAACACGGCGACGCAGTGCGGCTTCGCGAGCCAGTTCCACGGACTGCAGGCCGTCTACGAGCGCTTCCGCAACCGCGGGCTGTTGGTCCTGGCCTGCCCATCAGGTGACTTCAACGGCCTGGAGCTAGACCAACCCGCCGAGATCGCCGACATCTGCCGCGGCTACTACGAGGTCAAGTTCCCCATCACCGAGCCGATGTCGGTCCGGAATTATCCCCATCCGTTCTGGCAAGACCTGGCCGCTGCGCCCGGGTCCGGGCCGCCGGTGTGGAACTTCACCAAGTACCTCCTCGACGGCGACGGACAGGTGCGGGGCTGGTGGTCGACCAACGTACGGCCGACCAGCACGCGGATCACGGACGCGATTCAGGCACTCCTTCCCGACGCGCAGCGCGGCTTCACGCCAGCCGGATCGGGCTGGCGTGGTGGCGCCTACAGCTGAAGTAGCGCCGGGCGCAGGCGCGGCATAGGTCCTTAGGTGCGAGCCGCCGCGAACACCGGGCCGATGGCCTGTCCCGCGAGCTCGACGGCCTCCAGGTTGTGCACGTCAGGGATCGAGATCGTGATGCCCTCGGCGCCGGCATCGGCCAGGGCCTGGACACGCTCGGCCACCGTGTCGGGGTCGCCGGCGATCACGGAGCGGAGCCGCTCCTCGGGTAGTCCCAGCTCCCGCATCCGGTCGACCTTCTTCTGGGCCGCCTCGTGCGATGGCCCGATCGCCACCACGCCCATGCAGGTCTTGGTGATCTCGGCGGGGTCGCGTCCCAGTCTCTCGCAGTGGTCCTCGAGCACCCCGATCAGGTGCCGGACGCGCTCGGGATCGCCGAACAGGTTGCAGCCGTCGGCGTACTGGGCCACCATCCGCAGCGTCTTGCGCTCGCCGCTGCCGCCGATCAGGATCGGGATGTCGCCGCGGACCGGCTTCGGGTTGTTGTAGGCCCCGTCGGCCTTGAAGTACTGGCCCTGGAATGAGGTTCGCTCCTCGGTGAACATCGAGCGGACGATCTGGAGGTGCTCCTCCAGCATCTCGAAGCGGTACTTGAGCTCGGGGTAGGCGTAGCCATAGGCCCGGTGCTCGTCCTCGAACCAGCCGGCGCCGATGCCGTGCCAGATCCGCCCGCCCGAGATGATGTCGAGCGTCGTCGTGATCTTGGCGTGCAGGGTCGGATTGCGGTAGGTGACGCTGCCGACGAGCAGGCCGAGGGACAGCTCGGAGGTGCGTGCGGCCAGGCCGGCGAGCATCGTCGAGCCCTCGAACATCCAGTTCTCCTGCGGGCCGACCATGGCGATCTGATGGAGGTGGTCCATCACCGAGATGGAGCTGAATCCCGACCGCTCGGCCGTGGTGGCGATCTCGACGAGCTTGTCGAAGACCTCGTCGGGGCCGACGTTCGGGTAGTTGAAGTTGGGCAGATGTAGATCGAGTGTGATGGGAGCGCGCATGCTCTTCACCCTAGCGCGCGCTTGTCCTTAGCTAGCCTCGCTCCTGTGAACGCCGACGAGGCTCGCGCTCGTTTCGCTTCCGAGCGGGTGGCGTGTCTGGCCACGGTCGGGGCCGAGGATCACCGGCCCCACCTCGTGCCGATGACCTTCGCGCTGCTCGATGAGGCCACGGTGGTCAGCGCCGTCGACCACAAGCCCAAGCGCACGACGGCTCTGAAGCGCCTGGCCAACATCGTCGCCCACCCAGCCGTCTCCATACTCGTCGACCACTACGAGGATGACTGGAGCCGGCTCTGGTGGGCCCGGGCGGACGGGCGCGCCCGGGTCATCGAGCCGCCCGTCGACCCGGCCGAGCACGCCCGCGCCGTCCGCGCGCTGCAGGAGCGCTATCCCGCCTATCGCGACCGGCCGCCGGACGGCTCGATCGTCGTCATCACGGTGGAGCGGTGGTCGGGGTGGAGCGCGACTACGCGTACATGAGCGACCCCGGAGTGGTCAGCTTCTCCCCGGTCTCGAGCAGCGTCTTCAACCCCGACAGGATCATCGGCCAGCCGCCGTAGAGCTCGGGGTTGGCGTCCGCCGCCAGCTCATCGTGAATCACGGTCAGCCGGCAGGAGTCCTCGATCTGCTCGATCTCCCAGGTGACCCGCGAGGTCGCCTGCGCGCGCACGTCCTCCCCCCACAGCGCGGTGAAGCTCTGGACGAGCCGGCGCGGTCGGTCGACCTCGAGGTTCTCGCCCTCCAACATCGTCTGTCCCGCCGCGGTCCCGCGGTAGCGCGAGCCGGTCGTCCAGTCGCTCTCCACGCCGATCCCGAAGGTGTACTGGCGGCGCAGCTCGGGGTCGGTGATCGCCTGCCACAACCGCTCGGGCGTCGTCTTGATGTAGATCTCGAACACTTTCTCCATCGTCCTCTCCTCCAGTTGTCGTTTGAGTCCGGTCAGGCCGGCGGCCCACGGCTCGGCGTACTTGCTCACCCATCGGTCGTGGACGAGTCGGATGGGCACGGGGTTGAGGAAGTGCAGCTTCTCGCGACCGTGCCGGCGAGTCACGACGAGCCCCGCCCCCTCGAGCACCTTGAGGTGCTTCATCACTCCGAAGCGCGTCATCGGCAGGCGCGCTTCGAGCGCTCCGAGCGTCTGGCCATCCTGCGTGAACAGCTCATCCAGCAGCGAGCGTCGCGTCGG
>Ga0335074_10003739_pt1 | contig 20865 bp, 39 predicted proteins | sample Lox_Sample_23_FD_206715 | JGI IMG/M metagenome (GOLD analysis project Ga0335074, IMG submission 206715) | Soil microbial communities from Loxahatchee National Wildlife Refuge, Florida, United States - Lox_Sample_2.3 | ecosystem: Environmental > Terrestrial > Soil > Wetlands | place: USA... | reverse complement strand
TAACTTCTCAGCTGGACAAATCGGACATTCGGGACATAAAAATGGCGCCGAAATGAATTCGGCGCCATTTCTTATTTAATTTTCGTTATAAATTGCCCAAATGGATGCGTTTTCCGAACATCCATTATCGCCAAGAGTTAGCCCAACTCCGATCCCATTTGATTGAAGCCAAGGATTATCACCAAGTGATTCTGCATATACATTTGCATATTCGTAATAGTCATCGGAACTATTACTACACAAACTCAAATCCCAATGCGCACGTTCCAATGTAGAATCAGTGGTTTCATGAATTGTTCCACCGGTTGTTCCAGAAGTCCATTGCATATATTCACCGGTGTTGTTATCTTCAACTATATAATAGTCACATGCGCTATCGCCACAATAAACTTGAATTGGAGTATAGGTACCGGGGGCAGCCAATCGCCAATATGAATCTGTTGGATTCCACTTAGCAGGTTGAAGAAGTCCATTAACAAGAGCATTTGTATCTGTTTGAGCACTGGCAACGTGGGTACGCTTAGCAACACTAGCATTTACATGAATTGTATTTGCTAGAATCACACCTACGATCAATGCAAATCCAGCACCAATCAAAATTGTATTACGAATCAACCGCTTCATCTTGGCAATTCATCTCCTTCAAGATTTTCGATGCGCCTTCTAGGGCGACGATTTGCTGATACAACTGCCACATCATACATAGAACAAGAGCATTCACAACATCTTGAAAAGTAAAATCCGCAATCCTCGTGAGAGGTTGCGTAATGCCCACATTTACAAATGGTTGATTCCCCAATTAGCTTCCAATCGCTTGTGAACAAAATGTCTATGAATCAGGGATATATCATAATTACTCCCGAATAGATATTGGGTTGCATGCACTCCAGGGTGATGATATTGTTCTTCTATTTTTGAATCTGTGGCGACCCAATATCCGTCACCAAAAGGGAGATCGAATAGATAGGATGTCGAACCATAGCCGCATACGCCCAATCCGAAATGACGTAGGACTGGAGTAAAGGTATTGACGAACTCGATACCAGCATCAATATCATTCTGGTATAGCTCCATATCCAATGCGATATCAGTGTGAGTTGGAATACCCAGCTTAGATATGGCGATTAGTGCCTCTAGACCGCAATAATTGCCTGCTTTATCTGGCCGAGCTACTACAATTGGCAATTTAGGAAAGTCCGCAACTCGTTTCCAATCATTATCTGACCATACATGAGTAGCGGCACCTGACAAATAGCCCGCCCAAACATCACAATCATGCAATTCTTGAGATGTAATTGATCCAAGATCAGAAACATCGTACATCTTATAATCAGTTATTCCCATCCCAACCCCTTCAATAGTTCTCGGATAAACCGATCAGCTTCCCAATAGAATCGACGCACTTTCAAGGTCCAAGTATTTTCCCAAGCAATATCAATCCATTTAGTCAATGCATTATTTGAATAAGTCGTCGGTAGTCGATGAGAATTCGGAACAGTAATGTCCGTTGATTTCGATACACATACATCCGAATGGTCCTCGGCATGATTTCCTTTTAGCCACAGATTCGCAAATACGCTCAGCGCGAGGATCAAGATTGCTATAGGGATTATGACATATAGACTGGTCATATGAACGCCTCCTTTTATGAAGGTATTTAAATATTACGAGCAACAATATCGGCCAGCACAACAATGCCAAACAGAAAAAACAGCACCACTACATTTAGAACAAATAGTTTTGCTTTTCCAATTCCGAAGTATCTGAACACAGATATTCCTCCTTACACGGCCACCAAAAACTATTGTAATCTATATCTAGGTTCTTATTGCGTGCATATTGTATGAATCGTGCAGCCCAATCGTTATACCATCCTTCAAGCATTTTATTTGAATATGGATTTCGAAGTTGTCCATGTTGACTATACATTTGGCAATATATGTGCCCTGCCGCGGCTGAATCATCACCAGCATCGTGTGAATCGTTATACGGAATACCATAATATGAGGCAACATAACTCAGAGTTGCTTTCTTGAAGGGATGGAATCGTCGATAAATGACAATTGGATCGAGGATTGTGAATGGTCGAAAATCCCATTGCAAACCGTATCTACGGAATTCTGCGGCGATGAAGGACAAGTCAAAGCTAGCATTATAAATACAATAGCGGCGCGGACGCTTCTGAAACAAATGCTCAAGCAAACCAAGAGCACCAACAGGAGACATGCCGTTAGCAATTCTTTCATCCGATATACCGTTGATTGAGAAAGCCGAATTAGGTACATCTTGATTGACGTCAATAGTAGCGGTATGAACACAAGCCCCGCGAATGAAAACTGAAAACCCGTATTGGATGATTCTGTCTTTTTCATAATCAAGCCCGGTCGTTTCTGTGTCTACGCTTACGAAGCTTAGGTTTTCCATATGATGAATACTTTCTGCATGATTGGCACCATAGGGTATCACCCAATCTAGGCGGAGCTACTCCATATTTATAAAGAAAGAGGTGGCCACATAGCAATTTAACAGAATAAATTCCAGAGGTGGCCACCCCGTTATTCATGACCGAGGAAGCCTCTTAGGACGCCTTACAACGCTAAATGGAATATGCACGTGCTCTTTTCCATTCATGTGGCAAGGAATGTCTTCATCATCTGATTCCTCATCCGGATTTGGAATCAAATGTGATTTGTTAGCTGGGACTTCGACTCGCTCGCCCCAAATTGGTTTCCTGTGATAAAGAGTACACGCTTTGTTAACTCGGAATTCAGCAGTTTCGGCATGAGCCTTACTAACTGGCCAATCGTAAACGAATAGATCAGGCCAATCAGAAATTGTTCCAAATTGCATTCCCGCAGCAACGTTTTCTTCGTAAATAGAATAAACAAGAGTATCAATTGCCTTTTGCTGTTCTGCACGCGGCTCGCGCTTGCGGCGCCTATCTGCCTTTTCTTTTCCCGTAAGCTGCATTACCTGCATTTCATCTGCAGGAATGTCGGCTCTTTCTTTAATCGGTTGTCCTGGCCTTCTTCCGCGACCCCTTTTTACAGGAGCAACAGGAGCATTAGACTTATCAGCTGAACTAGCCGACTCAGAATGGGATGGTGTCGCCATTTTCCTTAACCTCCACTAGCAGCGTATGATACTTATACAACCCTTCATACAAATGAACAATATGATTAGCAGATTTATTATGAGTTATCGCTAGTCTCTCCGTTTGCAATCGGGGGCCTGTTCTCCTCCATATGCAATCCTCGCATTCGGCTGAGATTGTCGTTATAGAGTTGCTGTTCATAATCTGTAAGCGCCGGGCAATTAGTTTGACGTATATGGTGGGACGGTTTATTTGGGCATCCACCGGAAACGCAGATTCCAAGGTATTTCCACCTTCCACTGTACCAGATTGCATTCATTAGTTTATAAATTTCTAGTATATCACGAACCGTTATCATGATTGGATTACCGTTACCAGGATCAAATTCCAAATACAACGGATCACCATCTAGCAAATAAACGGACGAACCTGTATCTGATGATGTAAAGAATGGTTTCATCATACGTGCCGATGCCCGCTAATTATGCACTTCCGCAATTGCGGCCAGCATTTACAGCTATGCGGAAATACACACCCACCATGATGCAGGAAAAAGAAGTGGCGGATAAACTCAATTATCAAATACAGCATGTTCTTTCAACACCCTTTCTTCACTATCCGACGATTGCCAGGGAATATCATACATCTGGCTACACAACTCAGAAGGTGGCGCAGAGAAAAGTGGATGCATTGCCTCTCCGTATGATTTACCCATTTTACATGATGTACATATAGCGGGCAAATGCTGGGCTTTTCCTCCGCCTCCGAATGTGATTGTTCTTGGTATATCGACCCATTTTCTCCATTTATCAATTTGCCCGCGTAGGGCCAACCCGTAACCAATGAACATATGTTGATTAACAACCAGATCCCTATTAGAACAGATAGAAGAATATACAGATTCAAAGGCCAACTTCTTTCGTGGAATTCCTCTTGATTTTGGCGGAGTCCAATTTCCATCGGAGTCTCGCAACCAATATATTCCGTTCTGTAGGTAGAGAATACCAGTGTACTCTGTAGCTTTCCATTGACCCAGCCGGTCTCCAATACCATTTGGCAATTGATTTACGGGGGCCAATGATATAAAACCGTCTGTGTCTATAGAAACGATTGACCGTCCAGAACGGATAGCGGCGGAAAAAATCATAGCTCTGCATTCCGCTGTTACACAACCTGCCCATTCTATCTGGTGCCATTTGGGTGCCATTCCTGTTCGTTCCCACCCGGCACGTTGGGCTGATTGACCGTAAAGTGCAGCCAATGTCCATTTGATTGCCTTCTCTGTCGGATTACCTTGTTTCTGTAGTTCGAGACGCTTTTGAAAATCGTCCAGAATCCAATCAAAAGGATAAGATCCATCATCTTCGAAAATCCAAGCACCCAGGAAATCAGCGTTAGGATCGTTAGAAACCAAAGCAGCTTCACTTGAATGATACCAGCCTTCTGTTATCGGAGGGAATGAAACATGCCCGTGGTTATCGCGGTGAGGCAACGGCTTGGGCAACAAAGACAATTTTGATTTGTATCGAATATGATATAGTCCGAGCCGAACATTTCGTGCATCTTTTGGGTCCGGGTAAGGATCGTAGCGCCATTTACCGTTTTGTAGAGAAGGCAATCTAGAGAATGCATATGCATAGGCAGAGTTGATATCCCGGTCGTAAACTGGTCCTTCGTAAAAACCAGCTTGAAAAGCCTGGAATCGTCCGCCGAACATTGCATATCTCGCTGCATTGTTAATGTCCGCCGGTAGTCCTTTATCCATGTGATTATCAATATTATGATTCCGAAGGCTATAAGAGGCCAAAGCCCCGGGACCATGCCAAGAAGTGATATAATAACCGGCTTCATAAATGATCTCCCTTAGTTTTTCCATTAGTTTAACGCCGAGGTGATTTTCAGACCACCAATAGGCTTCTATATCATCGATGTTAGAATAGGTGAAGTTCGGCCTTTCCTCTTTACTCGACTCAATTCGAGCCAGTTCTTCTTCTGTTCCAATCTCGTATTTTCGTAGAGCTGCGCCGAATTTGCAATTAAAGAATAGGAATACGTCGAAGATTTTAACTTGAATTCCACGATGACGGACAACGAACCATTTACGCGGGACGTGTTCAAGTAGAAAATTTTTCCAATATACTTTACCGTAAGTTCTGAGGACATATAGACTCCTTTGGTCTAGGTCTTTAATTATCTGGTTGACGTCCCATCCGAACGAAAACGAAACATGTATTACTTCCCTCCACTTCTTTCCAGTCTGATAGATCAGATTCAGACAATCCAGTGAGGACAAGTTTACATATTTTATTCTTGGTCCTAGAGTAGAGCCAAACAATACCATCGGATGGTCTAGTTCTATTTCCCCATTCGGGTTGCATATGAATTGCCTTACTCCTTCACCGTCCCAGAATACGAAACGGCTTAATTTTCATATACCCTCCCTACCCAAAATCCGGCAAATCTGGCAACTTCAATCATTTCATTCAAAATAACTCTTACATTAAGAACTTCTGGATCTTCTGAATATTCCTGAGCAATTTCAATAGCAGCTTTTATTTTAGTAGAATCAAACCTGATAACCAACGGCAAACGATTTGACCAATTGTAGTAAACCCATATGACTAGTTTTTCGTCGCCGCCTTGTTTTTCATCTAGAAGAAAATGACCTTGTTTCTTTTTAATTGAATCTGACATTTTGTAGTACCGACACATCTCCGCTAGATGTATGCATTGTAAATCGTACCTGATGATAAACATATGGAACCTTCATAATTGTATGTTTACAGGGAAACATTTCCAGTTCGACTTCATCCATTCCAGGTGGTCGGATTGCAAATTCTACTGCAATAATTTTTGTTTCCGTGTTTAGGTCTGGTCCTTCTGCTGTAAATCTAAGAGGCGGAATTGCGAGCAATTTTAATTTCCTCCATAACTCGCAGAATCTCATTTGCATGATCAATCTGTATGCCAACTTTTGCATATTTATCTACCATTGCTTTTCTCATAACTTTAGTAATAGCATAAGCAGCATCAAATTCATCTAGATCCAAATTAGCCAAATCTTCTTTAATTGCGGCTAGTTTTTTAGTTTCTTCATCCGTTAGCTTCATCGTACAACTCCCTATATGTAGCCCACTGCTCGCGATTGAATTCCATGTTCATTTGATTATAGAAGGCGTTGCGCCACATTTCTTTTTGCTGTGCGGACAAATGCATATTAAGCCAACCTTGTTCAAACATTTCTTCGGCTGCCATAATATCCACTTCGGACATGTATGCAAAGTCGAGATTGTTAAAAATCTCATCGAATGCATCGTCATGAAAATTTTGGTAATCCTCATCCGACCAGTCCGCAAATGCCATTAGGCCACTTCTGACTCCTTTACTATTGAATCACCCGAATCGTCTGCAAATGCCCATGATCGCTCGTCTTCAATTCTAGCTATCAAATCAGGAAATTTAGAAACAAGAACAGCATAAAACGAACAACCCGGCGAATGTATTACTCCAATTCTGGACTTTCGGTCGATGCAGAAGATTTGCTTTGATTTTGCCCGGCATCTTGGGCATCTGTAGACTGAGTTGACGTAAGACACAAAACCTCCTCATCAGTCATATAGAATGCTTTCATCCAGAATAGATAATGTTTCTTATCAGGATTTTCGGCACATTGATTTGGATTAGGGTCAGGGCATGCGTCAGAAGGAACCAATCCCCAAAGGTCATCATCTTCATCATTAATAGCAGCTAGAATAAAATCCAAAGGTTCTGAACCACAAATCTGCATTGTTGTCATGCTATTCCGAATTCGTTCCATCGTAACTCCTTGCTGAAAGTAGATATTCCCGGCCACGCCATGTAATTACTATAGGTGAATATTCAGAATTATTGAGCGCACGCGGCGCCTGCCAATTCCAAAATGATAGACAATCAATCAGCATTCGTCGCATTCCTGGTGGCATTGTATTTCTCCAAATTTGATAGAGTAACCCTAGTAGAACCGTCGCGCCGTTTAGTTGTATGCCATTTCTTACAGCACGGACATTTATAAGCCTGCAACCCAGGTTTACACATTTCCAAAGCAATAGAAGCAGATGAATATGTAATTTTAGCGCGGCAATTACGTCTTTCAAGGACCCAATTCTGTCCCATAAAACGGCCTCCTTTTGGAGACGAGAGGGTCCGGGGTCCAATTGGGCCCCGGACTCTCTTTATTGTTTAGTCCGGCTCAATCCCACCTTGGCCGGGTTCGCGTGGGGCCTATTTAATTCGTTACCTTCTCCACTCGACGGAAATTGATAAGCGGGCTGGGCTTATCAAGACCGGCCACGAATGGTACCCCACTGCCCAAATGGTTCACTTTTCAGTTAGCGCAATAGAGATTTTTAATTTCCTCGTTTAAGGAATCCATCCATATTGCCCTGGGCAGGCTGGATTCTTGGCTTATTCTGCATTGCTGATTGTACTTCAATTTGCTGGTTAATAGTATTGAGTATGTGAGTTACACAGACAGCGTTACCATTCATGATAGTTGCTGCCATTTCCATTGGGTATGCCGGATTCAGCTTAAGAGGAATTTCGACCTTCTGGCCAACTTTCCCATCATTGTTTAGCTGATTCCAGCGTTCCTTGATTTCATTTCTAAACCATACGAGTTGAAGTTGCAAACAAATACAGCACATGTTTGCATCTCCGTCATATGGGTTTGAAATTATAATGGTACTCATTTAAAACTCAAGTCGCCACGTTGGCTTTGCTTCCTGCCTGAACTGAACCGGCACAGAATCTAGATCATTTCGTGCAATTGCCTTATTCAATTCTGGATGGTCTTCTTCTGCAATTGATCCATCGGGAAGGGTATCACCCTTCTTAGGTCCTGAACGGAAATAGAAAGGCTTGTTTGGCTTGAATCCGCGTTCTGCCAAAACGCCGGTCTTTGCTTCCCTTTCAGTTTGCTTTAGCTCAAGTCGCTTACTGGTAAGGTCGGACAACTGGCCATAGAATCCGCCCTTTGATGAATCGTTGACAATAAACTTGCCAACTCCATCAATTACGACGTGAACGGAAACAAACTCCCGGCGATTTGCACCGGTGTTCGGAGTGCGGAATTCCCATTGAACACAGAATGTTCTCTTTCCCTGCACCCTTTGAAGGAAAAGCTGCTTTTCGTCGCCAGTGATTAGCTGATAATCGCCTGTCAATTCCTCACCCGACGAATATGAAACACCCTGATCTCCGAAAAGGGCAATCATATCGTCAACGGAATTGGCATCCATTGTGGCCCATTCAACTAGCTTTGTAACGTCCCCGTCTTTGTTCCGTAGGTCTTTTGACTTAGGAATTGAATTTGGAGTTGCATTTGGCTTTTCCGCGTTAGGGGTTGCATTTGATGCCATGACCGTGATAGCCTTTCCCTAGTTCGAAATTGCATTCAATCGAATTGAATTGAATGATCCCACAATTGGGGGTAATTCATGGTCCCACCTCTACAAAACGATTTGGTAAATGGGAGATCACGATTGCATAACGATCGTTATGCAGAAATGTCGCCCGGTCAACAATTGACTGAGATATTGCGATATCACGAAGAAAGCATTCATGACATTCAAAGAAATCAAATTGACGTAAATGCATTTGGTGATGAACCGGTACTCGGAACAGTTACTGTAAACAACCCAATTCGTCAGCCACTAATGCTTACCGATATTCTCGCAACTTGGGCAACCAATAATCCAGCACAATCCAATTCGCAATCAGCAACGGGAACACAGGTAACACCGGCAGCCGGAACACTAATTGCTGGAGTTTCGGTTAGTGCTGGAATTTACCTTGTCGAATGGGGAGTAGAAATACTCACTGCCGCTGCGACAGTTCCTGATAACATGCGAATTGCGATTAACGGCGGGGCATCTAATCTTGCATTGTCAATAAATGGTACCGCTATTGGTTCTTATCCAAATCAGATGAATGCAAATGCTGTTGTTCAGGCGACTAGCGAAATTGGTATTTATTCAGTTGCCGCAGAAGCAACGGGGACTTATAAGGGAACAGTTACTATTACTTTGCTATCAACAATTACAACTCCGCCATCAGCAAATATTACACTAGGCGGTCGGACATTCCAGTGCAATTATGAATCTGGTCTATTCGTTGCATCTTCGCTTCACGGAATTCAATTGGATAACACTGGTGCAAATAGTAAAGCAGTATTGACAGTTTCTCCTGCTGCTGCATGTCACCTTGAAATTTGCGGATATGCTGATTACAGAAAGAATGACCGGGAATGACCAGCGAATCTTTGGAAGTATCAGTTACAGCAGAAAAAGCCGGAGAAGCGGCTGCATTGGCGGTTGAACATGCCGAGGAGGAACAGGAAACAAGGGAAACGGCATTTGCCGCAGCGGAAGTCGCAACAATTGCGGCCGTTGAATCGGAAATTGCAAACGACAATGCAGAACAAGCATTGGCTACTTCTGAAACAGCCACGGACGCCGCTTCTATTTCCGCCGGAATTGCTATTGAATCCTCCCAAGCGGCCGAGCAAGCGCAACAGACAGCTAATGAAGCGAAATCAGAAATTCAGGAACTACGCGAAGCGGTCCTATCACGAATAGACGATTTGCAAAAAGTTCTCGTTCCACCGGAACCGGAAAAACCGCAAATCGAGGAGGTAACAACTCATGACAGCGGAAACGCCGGAGATTCCGGAGGAAATAGTTCAGGGTCTGGAAACTCCAGTAGCAATGCGGATTCTTCGAAGTCCGGCAGCGCAACAAATAGCGAAGGAAATAGAAGCGGCCCCCGAGGTTTCAACCGCGGTCGCCGCCGCTCCTAAAAGAAGGCCAGGAAGACCACCGGGATCAAAGAATAAACCCAAATCATCTGTTTATACTCCACCATCAAAGGATAAGACAGAAGCCGAAAAGGTTGCAGATAATGCAAAGGAAAGGGCTTCTACTCAAAAGGATAAGAAAGAAGCGCCGGACTTTACGGAATGGCGAGATTTTATTGGTGAAGTTGTACTACACTGGTTTGCTGTAGCTTTTGTCTCAGTTGCATTCAGAGGAATCCCTGAATATCAAAGGGTAATGAGTCAGGAAGATTACGAAGATATTCAATTGGACGATGATGAACTGGCAGCAGTTGCCAGGCCATTTGCGCATATGCTTACTCATTCATCACTTAATAATAAATATGGCCGAGCAATTATGAATTCACGCGATTCAATTGAAGCAACGGTTGTTTTGTTTATGTGGGGCCAGCGAACAATTCGCATTTCCAAGAAGTACCGTCATGCGTATGAGGATTACCAGATAAGAATGGAGAATGAGCAGAATGTCACAAGAATCCCACGGCCTGACCGCGAGAGAGATTCTACACAAGAGGCAAATACGGAATCGGAAGTCTCCCGGCCAATTGGACTCGTCCAGCCCGCATTCGGCAACGGATTCAATTAGTCCTGTTCATGACAGAATCTATTGGGTAATGGATCATTTGCAGGAAATGATTCCTCCCGAGGTTTTGCAGGGCAATCCAATGGCCACAATGCTTATTACCTTTATGCGGGAAGCAAAGAAGGATATTCGTCGATTGCCTGTTGAATTCATTGAAACGCTTTCCCGCACGATTGGCGATGCGTTTACTTGGGTTGCAAATGGCGATATTGAAGATCCACCAGAACTTGATTCAGATGTTGAGGAACTGCTTTCGTCAGTGTGATTTGAATGCACATTGACGAAATAACCCCCGCAAAAGGTCAGCGAGTCCTAATCATTGGTTCTAGCCGTTCTGGCAAATCCGTGCTAGCTGACCATATCCATTTCAATATAGTTAAAACTCGTCCTCTTTCTGAACATCTAATGTTGGATACAAAACCCCGGTACAGGGCAGAACTCATTAGATATGGCCCTGGTGGCAGATTCGTAAAAGATGCTGACCCTATGTACCGGGATTGGGAAAAGGGGCCGACAATGCCCGGCTCTTATCATCATCCAATTAATCAAGATGATATGTCAATGTACTGGAAACCAAAAGATCCCTGTCGAACTGTAATTCTTCAAACTGATAGAGATATGGAAAGGGCGCGACTACTTGAATTGGCAGACCAGCAGTGGTTTGAGAAACGAAAAAAGGGCGCTGATCGCGTGTTGCGCTGTAATGAGCTACTCGATTTTTATTATGGGAATGGCGTTTGTATTTCTTCTAGGCATAATGTCATGCTCAAAGTATATCGTGCTGGTGGTGAAAGAGGATTCTCAGGAATCAATGAATCCCAGCGAGCAAGAGGATTCCCCCTCCAACTAGTTGAAGAAGCTACCGACATTTTTCTTTTCCATTTGAAATATGAAGATGATATGAAATTCCTTTGGCAGAATGGAGTACCGAAAACCACATTCCCGCCAAAGGCAGAATCAGAAGATGAATTGCATTCATTTAAATGGATTACCACCAATCCCGGTGGAATGGCCGTGGATCATGGGCTATTTAGGCTAACCCCTGATCCAGCATATCTAAAGCAATTGTCGGATACATGATTCTTGATGAAGATTGTCAAGATGGACTCCATGAATACTGCTTGACAAATATTTGTCAATGCAGTTGTCACCAGAAAGGCAATACCGTTATGGCGCTTACCGCCGCAGAACAGGCTCTTTTGGAATCTCTTACAAAGAAGGCAACAGAAGTTGTTGCCGGACCCGAATTTGACACAGTTGAAAAGATTGTTCGTGAATTGGTTCGTGTTTCTGACAAGTTCACTGCTAATCCCGAAGTTCGCGATTCAATGATTTCAGTTCTCGATGGTCTTATCGGCGATAAGGAACCAGCCGAGGAAACCGCAAGTGAGAGCAACTGATTTTGATCACCCCTTGATTTTCGGCTTTACCATGTTTCTTGTGGTAGTCGGATTTATTGCAATATTCTCCTGGATATTTGCGGCAATTGGTTGGAACGGACCATTGTCCGTTCTTAAGGGTGGTTTTATATCCGGCTCAACACAGATGGGACCAGCCCCGCAGTGAAAATGAAGATATGGCACTTTATTGTGCTAGTGTTTGCAATCGTTGTGGCATTGGCTGTTGTTCATTATTTCACTCACCATCAGGGCCAGGGTACGAGCGCATATCTTCCGGGAGCATAATTAAATGACTCAGCAAACCGCAGAACCAGGTTCGCTTTACGGTGTTCCCGGCGTTACTCAGCGATTTGAGCAGGATGAAACCACAATTGCTTCACTAACTCAGCTTGCGCTTACTAACACGGTAAACGATAACAACGTTCAGAACTTCCAGCAGACTGACATTATCCAGTGGTGGGAATGTGAATTCTCTTGGGTTAACAACTATACTGGCGGTACTGTTACTGCCATTTCGCCTTACGGTCCTTACAATCTTTTGCAGGCAACCTCAATTCAGATGCAGGGTCAGTATAAGCCAATTGATGTTGTTTCTGGAATTGACCTAGCTATTTTCCAGCTTTACCGGCCAATGCGCGGATCGGCTCAAATGGCCGCTCAGCCTTTGCTTGGCGCTAACCCTTCTTCAACATTTGCCGTTTCGACATTGCCACAGGCTAATCTAGTTGCAACTCCAAACCAGACGGATGCAAGTTCCGCAACTCCTGTTCCATTTTATCTTGAATTCCCTGGCTGCCTTTGGTTTGACCAGTATTGGGATTTGGCGGAAGATGGCGGTATTAATGGTCCGCCTATTTCTTGCTATGTTTCACCTCAGTATATGTCAGGTGGCCAGCGAGTTGTTAAGCCAAAGATTACTTATGCAGCCGTAGTTGCTTCAAACTCTGACAATGGCCCGCTTACCTTCTCCGTTAACCCGACTATTGGAACTGAAACCATTACGGAAACATGGCGGCGCGTTGGTGTTTATGCATCAACTAACCCGGCCGCAATGCCTCCTGTTTTCAATTGGCAGTATCAGCGGCACTCATTCCAGTTTGGTGTTGGTGGTAAGACAAAGGTTGTCGTTCCTATTACCGACTTCGGTCAGGTTCTTTCTGTATTCCTTAGATTCTATGACCCAACCGCGGCCGCTCCGCTTCTTATTACCTCATCGACTTATCTTCCTTCTTATTGCGCTCTTTACTATGGCTCTAACCTTCCTCGTTTCTATGACGAAATGCCTGCAATGCAGAAGCGATTCCTTGACCAGCATGGATTCCTTCCGCCTGTTGGTACAATCATTTGGGATATGGCGCTTACCGATACTGGCGGTTATGTTACTAATGCAAAGGCAATTAACACTCTGACTAACGCTAACGTTAATGCGGTTGTTCAGTTTAACTCCGCTCTTTCCGCTAACTGCTATGTCGTCGTTGGAATTGAATCACTCGTTTACGTGGCTATCCAGTAGTTAGGGGTTTCAAATGGCAGATTCCGCAACTGGAACTCTTGGCCCAATTCCGTGGGGATCAAATGTTGTAAATGGTCAGTTGGTCCCACAGGCCCCCGCGTCAGCCTATTTTCCTTTGTATATGGGTAATCAGTATTCTGGTCCTAAGTGGGCAACTCAGCAGCCATATGGAGTACCGCCCGTAATTCCTTCACCTGCAATGTCTTCAAATATTTCTGGAAATGCAACTGCACCAACTCAAGCCGGAAATATGACGGGCAGTTCACCTTGGCATCCGACAAAGGGAACTCTTGTATTTGGATTCTTTGCTCTTGTCGCCGGTCTATTCATGCTCCATTATATTCATTACGGAAATGGAAAGAAGAAGTGAATGCCATTCAAATCAACGAAGCAACGCCGGTGGATGTTCGCTAATAAGCCTAGAATGGCTAGACGGTGGGCAAAGCATGGCAAAAAGTGAAGCGGCAAAGCAAGTAAAACTAGGATTCTGGGTTGCAGCCGGATTCTGGGTTTTCGCACTAGTCGCAGTTATTATTTGTGTTTTGATTCTTAAGGCAGTTGGATCGCATTGAAAGTCCTAGGTTTTGTAATCATTATTGTTGGACTGGTAATGGTTTACGTAGGTATTACCGGTAGTCAGCATAATCTAGCTGCAACACTTTCAGGTAAAACAAGTCCTGTTTCAAGTGGTCAGGCAATTAATCCATCCGGTTCAAGTGGTTCATCTTCATCTACTTCAACCACAAATAATTCACCGCCTGGGACGGTGCAAGCACTGTGAATGGAAAACAGAATCTGATTTTCTTTATCGGCCTAACTTTGATTATCATGGTGTTCTGGGCAAATGGTTACTGGTCAATTCTTAAATCAGGATTGACCGGTTCTAGTTCATCTAGTGGTACTCCGCCAGAACAGGGAACTAATGCCAAAAACGGTAAGTGCCCACAAGGATATACTTACGTCGGTAACGGAAAATGCTTGCCTCTACTTTCTTCACTTCCCCCGGCTCCGATGTGATTCATTTTCTTTCAACATTGTTTAGCTGGCCAGATGGAATTGTGGTCGGGAATCTAATCGCATCAGCAATTTGGGCAGTACCTGCTGTTTTGCATCTCGATAAACTGGCCAGAAAACATCATAAAGAACATATGGAGGCAATACGTGGCCACAAGCGCGACAGCAGTATCAACTCCTAAAATCTTTTCATCAGCTAACCCGGCAACTCACGTTTTGCTCGCCCTATTGTTGCAAGCCGGTGGATTGGTAATCGTTGTTACTATTGCCGGAATTGATGACACAGTGGCAAATATGATGTTGCTAATGATGGTTGGCCTGCTTTTGCTTTTCATGATTATGAATTACTCCAAGTTTGACAGCATTGTAAACATCCTGACCAATGCGGAAACGGGAGCAACCAGTTGAAGAATGGGGTTGTTTGGGTACTAACTCTGCTTCTTCTTGGTGCCCTAGGGGTTTTGATTATCATGAATGCAGCTAGTGCATCTCAGGTATTCGGAACTGTGTTTACTGGATTTAATTCCTGGGCACAAACCCTTTCCGGCGCCGGATACAATAAGACAGCAGGGCAAACGTCTGCTCAAAGCAAATTGAAGACTTAAAATGTCTGACTGCGGATGTGGAGTTAAGGGTAATCAGGCTGAAATTAATTATTCTCCTGCTGAATTGAATTCAGAATGGCAGGGTAAATCAAATGGTCGCCCAATCGTTTACTGGCCCGGATGGGTTATGAACGATGCGCGATTCTCAAGCCAAACTGACATTAACCCATTGCCAATCGTGCCGGTTCATTTCCAAAACTGGCCAGAAATGCAATACCAGCTTTCCAATGGTTGGCAATATACCAATTACGGCGAACGAATGGCTTATGACGATTATTTGCGAATGCTTTATTCGTCAAATAGTTCCCCCGGCGCACCTGCCCCATTGCCGGGCGAGGGAACACAGCCACAACAAGTAGCTCAGGTTTCGCAAAAGACAATTCAGAATACAATCCTAGTCAACAATGAGCCATCAATTCCTACTGGATTTAGTCGAGTAGGGGCGAGAACATTCTATGGCTGATTCTGACACTAAGATTGATACCACCAAAAAAGGTGGGCTAAAGGAATCATTTAAAAAGCATAAGGGTGCATGGATTGCAGCTGGCATTATCGGGGTCGTAATCATTTACTTGATTATCCGATTCTATACTGGAAGCAGCAATTCAAATACTGGAACGGGAACTAATTCCACAACTGGAACTGGATATGCCGGTTCTGGATATGGATTCAATGGCGGAATTGGTCAAACAGGTGCAACTGGCCCAGCCGGTCCAACTGGCGCAACAGGAGCAACTGGCGCAACTGGCCCAGCAGGACCAAAAGGCGCAAGAGGTAAAACCGGAAAAACAGGTAAAACTGGAAAATCAGCACCTACTGTAAAAGCAACTGGTGCCGGTAATCAACCCGGAACAACTAGAGCACAAAGAATTGCAGCAAGAAAAGCAAACAGAGCAAAAGCAAGGAAAGCAGCACCAAAGAAACCGCCAGTTCATCACACAATTGCAGCGGCCACTAATCATACTTCTGGAACCACTGCAAAAGCTGATGCCTCCCATAATGTTAAAGCTCGTGAAACTTCAAAAGGTTGAGATATTCGGATCAACTGAGGCAACACTGATTGTAGGAATCGTTTTGTTCGTCCTCGGTTGCTTTTTCATTGTTGCCTCTCAAAAGGAATTGCCGTGGCCAGCATCGGGGCTAATGCCAATATGACCCCAATCGATATTGAGGTAATTATTGGTGTTATTACATTCATTGTGTCAGTAGCTACCTCAGCATTCATTGGAGGAATCAAATGGGGCCGAGTACAATCTGACGTAGACCATATGAAAACCGACCTGGCAGAAATCAAGGGTATGTTTTCACTCAAGCTAAAAGAATGATTTGCCAGAATGGCCCTGTCTGCTTTAAGTGGGCAGGGCCATTTCTTTAGGAGGAATATGACTGCTGATTTGACAAGTTCGGGAGCACCACGAGCTGGTATTCCCTGGTCTATATTCCAGCAAGGCGGCGGAACTGGTGCCGCATATACTTGGGCAGAAGATGCACTAAGGGAAATAGGCGCGCCACTAACTCCAGGAAATGAGCAATTCATATATGATTGGGAAACATCAGAAGGCGGGGGCGGATGGTATAACCCGCTTAATCAAGGACCAGATCCATCAAATCCTTCACTAACATCAACTGGATCACAATATGGTGGTGGCGCTGCTAATTACGTTTCATATGCAGCCGGATTTCAGGGTTTCAGGGATTACCTAGCAATGCCTGACTACTCAGATATTGACCAAGACCTTAAAGCAAATGATCCGACAACTGCTAGAACAGACCTAATCAATTCAGATTGGGCTGCATCTCATTATGATTGGGGAGCCTCATTTTCAGATGCGCCATTGCCAGGAAAGAAATCTGCATTGCAAGGAACTGCCGGAGTAACCGATACCGCGCAAACAACAAGTGTAATTTCAGGACTAGAAGGATTGTCGTCACTAACCACTGACCTTACTTCTGCTGATTTCTGGGAAAGAGCCGCGCTAGTTGTATTCGGGGCTGCTCTAATTATTGTAGGTATTATCATTCTCGCTTTGCCTTCTGCCATTAAGGGAGCACAAACAGTTGGGTCTGTTTCTCGTTCAGCTACAGCGCTCGGAAATGCATTGCCCGGCGGTGGATCGGGTGGGCCAACCGAAGAAGAAAAAGAAGATAGAAACCGTCGTTTGGAATTGGCTGAAAGAAACGCGGCAGTTGGCGAAACAAAGGCCAAGACTCAGCAAATGAGAGAGGAAAGGCTATCCCTTGGACGACCACACAAAAGCACCCCGGAACATGATGCGGGAAATGAGCCCAATCCTCATCCAGTTCATAGTTAGCATTCTTATCATCGTTATTTATTTTGCTATTGCAAGACATGAACTAAAAGCAAGAATGCGAATTGCTCTCAATGAAGAATTGAAGTTCCATAACGAAAGACTATACGGGAAGTCAGACCCCCTATCTGACAATGACTAATGCAAACCGCATATGTAACAACTCCAACTGCTCACCCAATACAATTGGTTGCAGCCGGGGATGGGCCAACACTCATATTTAATAACGATGATGTAAACCAAATCTATCTTAGTAATGAAATCGGATTGAATGTAAACAGTCCAGAGACACTAAGCATTCTAGAGCCGCTAGGCTCTCTGTGCGTAATGGGCACACAAGACATTTACGCCGCCCCGGTAACGCCGGGTGTCACAGTACAAGTATTCATTATTCCGGATGGAATTCAATTCACAGCATCACCACAGCAGATAGCGGCACAAATAAATGCTTTGGGGTTGGCTACTTCTGCATTGCAAACCGCTCAGCAGAATACGTTGGTTAGCGGAATTGGTTTGCCATTGAATGCTTCAAAGGAAACCGGTGGAAATCTGGCATCGGTAGCTGATTATTCATCTTCAATAGCTACCGCTGCTGGATCATCAATTGCGCAAACAGACGATGTTACATTGACATTGCCCACTAATTTGGGTGCTGTTAATGGTACATCTGCTGGAGTTGGAATCAATCACGGAGTAAAAAATCTTTACACTGCTGGATTTGGTGATCCGCTTTCAATTGTTGCTGGCGGTACCGAAACTTTGATAATTGGTTTTGACCGGCCAGGATATATTATCAGATCGCAACCATTTATAAGTGGTGCCGAGGCATCACCACTACTTGAATATGATATGCAATGGTATGACACTACAATTGGTGCGCCCATTGCAGAAGAAATTTGGTATTGCCCATTGCCGAATTCATCATCCGGTACAATGAAACTGTATGGTAAAGGACCGACTAAGGCTAACCAGTTGCAATTGAAAATAACGAATTTGTCTGCTGTTGAGACTGCCTCAGTTGTTATATCAATCGATGAAACATCACATCACATTTCGCGTGATGATTGGCGAACAAATGAACCATCTAGTGTGGCCACTTCAACGGCACCTGGTTTTTCAATTCCTTCTGGTGATCCATTTGCTTTGCTACAAGCTAATATGGTTGTTGCGGGAATGGCTGCTTCGGCAACTGAATGGTGGCTACTTCCTTTGTATGCCGGAGAAGTATTCATAACTGTAAACCAATCAGTAGCGCAGGCATCTTTGCTTCAAGTGGTTGCATGGAGTCAGGTAATATCACTTGTTCCATTTAATGGTCCCTCTTTGCTAGCCGTTTCAATTCCAGCAGCTAAACAGAATGGTCCCTATTCAGTTTACCTGCCAAGAATGCCATGCCTAGTATCATTTACAAATGGTGCCGCAGCGGCGAATATAGCAATAACTGTAAATGGAATTGAATACGCATCTTGAATTTCCCATTTTTCATTTTACCACTCCCCCCGGGATTAATTGGACATTTCGCACATGCGAACTATCTTTCTCATTGTTCGATTGAATTCCCATTCAATTCGAAATCGTGTTCGAAACCGGCCGATTCGAATTCCATTTCGGGTTTGGATATTTCCATTTTGGTTTTTCGAACATATTCACGAAAGGGGTAATGGTAAACGTTGTAATCTGCCACGTACAGCGCTGTAGTCCATTCTGGCAGACTCTACATACCTCCTTCCCTTTACACTATCGAGCCCCGCCACGTCGCCCCTACGGCGATTTGGCGGGGCTTTTCATTTGTTTGTTCGAATCAAGTTACGAGCTCTCGCGGCGCGTTCGAACGTTTTAGCTACCGCTGAAAGATTTACGATGTTTATTTTTGTGAAGTATTGACAGCCTTTTCGAACAAAGTTCGAATTAGGCCGTTTGAAGTGCTGTTTTCTTTGATTTGTAGGAAACCTACAAAGATTAGGATTGGAGTGCAGTCCAACTCCAAACCCGTTCGCTTCGCGGCCCGGCTGGGACTGTCCACCGCGCAAGATCGATTTTTGAGAATTCAATAGTGGTCCGCAGCAATGCGAGATATGGCGCGCCATTTGACCGATTCCTTTTAGAAAGGGAAATGCAAATGGATATTCGCGCAAGACTCGCCCGTGATCGCCGCCTACTCGACGTAATCGAATCAATCACGGATGTATTGCCGGAAGACGGTTATTCATTCGAATGGTTCGGAATTCAAGTCTGGTATTACGGCGAAAACACAAAACGCGATATGGCTATCGCAATTCGTGCTTTGCGAGTAGTTACCGGACTATCGGTAACTAAGGAATACACCGACCATTACTTTAAGGCAATCGTTAGACTGCCCGATAATGGTGGCGAAATTCAGCTAGTTACCGCACGCAATGCGGTATGTCGAATGGTCGAAACGGGCGAGGAAATTACGGAAACGGTTCCGGATTACTCAAACGTTCCAACTAAGACCGTAACCAAAAAGGTCACAGAATGGCAGTGTGACCCGATCCTTACGGACGCGTAATGCGTTCCCTAAATGTCGTTCCGGCATATGGACGCGATTACAAGTCAAAAGCGGCCGCAATAGCCGATTGGGATGCTGGTAAGGACTTCCGCATTACCGATTACAAGCTATCCGGCTACATAAACAATGCCGACGCGAAAACATACGATATCGATTCTGTCCAGATTCGATATTTCAACAATACTCGCGTGGCAACCGTTCAAATCAAGCGCTAAACGTCACATGGCGCGCTTTACCTCGCATTGCTGAGTCATTCCTATGAAGGGATAAGCCAATGCCCGAAAAGGTAATGGTGCAGCTCATAACGCGTCGCATTACGACGCTATCGGCAATCCGCAACGTTAAGCGAGAGGTAATCGGATTCAAGGCAACTTGTAATCACGGTAATCCAATCGAAACAAAGGTATACCCATTGTCAGAATGGGGCGGAATTGCTTACGATCTCGCCCAAGATTGGGCACTCAACCATAAATGTCGCGGCGATAATGTCGCGGCAAAGGCTTCATAGGAATAGGGAGTAAATGTCATGGCACGTCGCGTAATCCTTTCAGACGACCTCACCGGTAACGAATCGGAAGACGTCAAGACTTACGATTACATGGTTTCAAACGTGTTTTACCAGATTGACCTTTCGGACGATTCTTTCGAGAAATTCGAAAAGGCAATCGCGCGATTCGTTAAGGTTTCACGCGAAACACGGCGCATTACCTCAACCGCAAAGGGAGAGGCGAATTTGTCCGAGCGAATTCGGCAGTGGGCAAAGGCAAATGGCCATGAGGTAGGCGAAAAGGGTCGTCTTTCGGCGGAAATCATCGCCGCATATCACGAAGCCAATTCCAATTCGCAGACCGACCCAAAGCAGGGCGAAACGGACAGCCCAAAGTCGGGCGAAACGGACACTGAAAGAATGTCCGATTTTCAGCAGTCAGAGGACGCCGGGAACGCA
>Ga0335074_10003738_pt1 | contig 20874 bp, 18 predicted proteins | sample Lox_Sample_23_FD_206715 | JGI IMG/M metagenome (GOLD analysis project Ga0335074, IMG submission 206715) | Soil microbial communities from Loxahatchee National Wildlife Refuge, Florida, United States - Lox_Sample_2.3 | ecosystem: Environmental > Terrestrial > Soil > Wetlands | place: USA... | reverse complement strand
GAAGTCCAGAGCCCACTCCTGGTTGGGCGCAGTCAACACCGGCCGCGGCTGAAGCGTCCGCCGCAGATGCTTGCGCCGTGTTCGCTTCACGCTCAGGCCCAATTCGCGATACACGCGCTGCACCTTCTTGTGGTTCACTCCCATCTCCCTGTGGAGGTACAAATGCAGACGCCGATAGCCAAAGCGTGGATGCTCACGCGCTAGTTCGCGCAGCCGTTCCTGAAGCTGGCTGTCGTCTCGCCGGCTTCGATACCGGCCACTCGATCTTGGTACCGCCATCAGCTCGCAGACGTGGCGCTCGCTGGACTTGAACTCGGCCAGCAAGCGCCGCACTTCCGATCGCCGCTCTACGAGCCCAGGGAGTTTTTTCGGATCACCGACTGCAGCATGTCCTTGTCCAGGCTGAGATCAGCCACCAGCCTCTTCAACCTGGAGTTCTCATCCCGCAGGTGCTTGACCTCTTCGGCCTCGCTCACTTCCATGCCGCCGTACTTCGCCTTCCAGGCATAGATCGTGTGCTTGCTGACACCCTGTTCGCGAGCCACATCATCGACCGTGCGGCCCGCTTCAACCTGCTTCAGCGCAGCAATGATCTGCGCCTCCGTGTGCCGGCTCTTGCTCATCCGCTTTTCCCCTTTCCTTCGTCCAAATCGTATTCGAAAATGGACGAATCCAGGGGGTCAGGTCAAACGGATGCCGATCGGGCCTGTAAAGATTCAAGAGGCGGTCCCGGTCGCGGGTTTTCTCCTCTCCGCAGCAACAAAAGAAGGGCAATTTCTGCGATCAAAGCGATGAGAAAGAAGAGGATGCCTCCCTGGTGATGTAGCCTTCCCGTTAGATATCCCCGGTTAACTCGGGTTCCGAGCATCGCGATCGTAAATATGCGGAGTCCATTCTTGGCAACGGACAGCGGGACGGCAAGTATGATGATCAATGCTTTACGCCAAGAAGAGCGCAATAGGACCTGAGCAATGACCAATGTAGTAACCACCAACATGGAACTCGACCGGATACTGCTGCACTCCTGAGCAATTTGGATGGTCAAACCCGGAATCGTTAGCTGAACTCCCTGCCCGATTACTGGGACTCCGGCCAGCGCAAAGAATGCGTGCGCTGACCAAGCCGAGCCCCGTTGCAGCAGGGCGACGATCGAATTCAGAAGGAACTCCGGGATCGGGACCAGTCCGAAGAGGAATAGAAGTGGAAACAGGACGGGGCGGCACGCCACGGGGCCGAAATAAATCAGGAAGATCCCGATCCACGCCAGTACCAGCGCAAACATCCTGATTGCCAGTTGTTCATCGCTGGAAAGCGAAGCAGACCAGAACCACGCGCTGCATGCAATAGCAGCCGCAATCAGGAGAATTAGAGGACCGACCCGAAAATTCCATTGGCGCAATCCCTGGAGATATCCCCAATCGATGAGGACGAAGACCGCGCTGACCGGAAGAATCAGCAGGATATGAGTATATTCATCGTTTTGCCACGATAGTACAAATGTTCGAAGAAGGGGCTGCCACCCGATGAGGATAGAGATGGCCAACAACGAGAGAAACATCGCAGAGTGCTTTTTGGATTTCATCATGGAATTTTTGACGGAGGCAGACAACCGATAACCGCTCGAGACCTCTTTATGCCGACACACACGGGTCAATGTCCGTGCTTCTTGAATTTCCAATGCGACACCGTGCCAATCACCCGCATATTCCTATATCAGTTGCCCGTCTACATTCCTTGCGAATGCCAGTGCGTTCCATTCGGCCACTTCCCCCATAATGCGCAATGAATCTCCGTCCCCGACCACCGATATTCGATTCTGCGTCCGCCACCAGGCATCGACATTCCCGGAGAAAGCAAACCAGCCTGGCATTCGCGTCCGCACATCATTCAATATCGCAAGGAGATCTCCGAATGTAACGTGCATAGACTCGCAGGGCTGAGCTCGCATTGTAAACAGAGTTGCTTGAACCTCCGCCCTCTTCACGCTGCTCCGCTTCCGATGGAAAGCAGTTGGCGCCACGTCCAACTCCTCGCGTTTCATCGCACTTCCATTTTCGTTCGAAGGTTACCGGCAGCACAAACCCTCGGGCCAAGGCTACAAACAAGGCTAAACGCTACCGCCCGCGACCCCGGCAAGCCCCACCGCACAAACGCTCGCGTGCCTGTCACCGCGAGACTCCCGGCTGCCGACTGCCAATATATCGGTCTGGCGAGTTGAGTTCATATGATACTGCTTGATCTTATAGAGTATTGTCCGATAACTGATCTTAAGCGACCTCGCCGCGGCTTTTCGGTTCCAGCCAGTTTTCTCCAAAGCCAATGCAATTGCGTTCTTTTCAGTTTCTTCCTTAATGCTCTTTAGCAGGGAGCGCAGCGATTTGTTTCCGGCATTTTCCGCTGGGCTATGATACGGTAGAAATCGCATGTCCCTTGCGTTTGATAGGTCATGGACGCCAGTTTGCCTACTTTCGGTTTCATCGTCGGGCGGCCTGATTTCGGACCATAGTTCCATGTCTCCCCCGACTAAATAGCGTTTAACTGATTGCTCCAGTTCCCGCATATTCCCCGGCCAAGTGTATGTTTGCCAAATATCCATCGCGGCCGCCGAGAGATCGCGTGGCGATAGCCCGTAGCGCTTTACGAGTTGACGCATAAAATGCTGGGACAATAAATGAAGTTCCTCTCTGCGCTCTCGCAGAGGAGGCACACGAATTTCGCAGGGACTTAGCTGGTGAAAGAGCGGTGCGGCAAGCCTATGCTGCGAAATCGCCTGGTCAACAGAGACGGAGGTGGCCGCCACAACACGGACGTCTATCTGGACTGTCTCAGCGGTTCTAGGGTGGACGAATCTCCCTTCTTGGAGCGCCTCTGCCAGGAGCGACTGCAGCCGCAGCGGCATCTCCACAATCTCATCGAGGAATAGTGTACCCTTTGAGCAAAGCTCCAATTCTCCGCGTTTTGGTTGCAGAGATCCATTTCCGCAAGAACCGCCCGATCCAAAGATACGCTTCTCCAATAGAGCTTCAGGCAATGCCGCGCACTTGACGGTAGCGAATCGATATCCTGAACGGGCGGACAGGCGATGAATCAAGCGACCCACCGTCTCTTTTCCGCTTCCCGGTTCCCCCGAGACTAATACAGGCCAGTCGGTCTCCGCGAGCAACCCGACGTGCTTGCGGAGCTTGCGCATGCCCGGGCTCAGGCCAATGAAAAAGCGGCCATCGCCCAGGATTTCGACATTGTCACTACAAAGATCCCCTTGGGGACGATCGCAAAGAGAATGGAGACCTCGCTGAATAGCCGATTCGAGCGGCGAATCCGCGAACGACGTAACCAGGTAGTTGCATGTGTTCAACAGACGAGCCTGTTGCCTTCTGTCTGCATCGCCCATATGATCGATAAGGATAATTGGCACGTTAGGACGGGCTTTGCGGATCCACTGCAGAATCTGGGCGCCGCTCACATCCTTTTGAGACATATCGACGAGCAACATATCCGCTGCCAGACCCGATTGTGACCTTTCCAGCGTATCTAAAACGCTTGCGGCCACGTCGACCTGCCAGCGGTTCGACCGTGCGGCCGACAAGATTGACTGAAGGACCGCTGAATCACGCGTGACAGCAAGCAACTTTGCAGATGCAATCGCCTGTTCCATCGAGATATTTCTCCTTGGGATCAACGGCGCACGGCAAGAGGCGGGATCTATTGATAAGCTTCTTGCGACTCTGGGCAAGTGCTCGTTTTAAATAGCCGTTGCCATTTTTAGGTCTTGCAATACTTTTTGATAACTATGGAGCGCTGTGTATTCGGACAACACGGTGGATAATGTTATTTGGTTTGCTCAAGAATCGAGTCGCGAAAGAACCGCTCCCGAGGGCCGTGCCGCTTTGCCGCAGGGGACGCCTCCTGCGGGTCAAGGCATGAAGCAAGATAACCACCCATTCTTGGCGCGCCCTTTTTGAATCATTGCTCACTCAATCCAAGGCGGCTCTCCTCGATCTATGTGCCTTTTCCCGATAGAAAGCCCCTCAACAATTTCGCCCTGGCCTACGCCTCGAAGAAAGCCGTTGTAGCGTTTCAGTCATTTAGCAGAGCGAATCGCGCGCAGGCTGGACACTGAAAACAGATTCAGCCAGGATCGAAAATCCCGGCTGAACATTGCGCATCCTCGAGATGCATTCAGTTACCACCTACCCGGCCCGCGTTCCAGAAGGCCACATTCCAGTGTGGGCGTTCGTTATCGGTAAGAAGCATAGAGCCGCTTCAGCATTCCGCCTTGCTTGCGGTTCCGGAGGTAAAGGGCCCCGAAGCAACAGAGCGCAGCCAAGAGGAGGTAGAGCAATGCCGCACCGCCCTCTGACGCCGAGACTACGGCTACGCTCCCGATGAACTCCTGTGGAAAAGGGTCACCGGCCGGCGTGATGCCTTGGCCAGTTGGGGTGTAAATCCAAAGGCTGGAATTTTCAAGTTCCGCTACCGCGGCGTTCGTGAAAGAACCGGGTGTCCCGCTTCCAAACAGGCCTGTGGTGCCGAGCAAACTCGTCACATAGTTCTGTGCAGTTGTGTCCAGGTTGGATAGCGAGAGGGTACCAGTGCCGATAGAGCCGATATACCAAATCGCCGCGGAGATATCGGCTTGCTGCGCTGACGGCGTCGATGCCATCAGGTTTGACAGATAGGCAATTGCCGCATATCCCGCTAGACCGATGCTGTTGCCAAACAACGTGGTGCCCAATGCAGCCGTCGCCTGACCTCCCGACACCAATGAGGAGAACGAAGTCGCGGTGGCTTGCCAGGATTCGCTCGGAAGAAATATCTCATTGTTATAGTCGTCACAAATAAAGCCGGGCTCAGATGCGACGCCGTTTACTGTGCCCGTGTAAAAGCCGGCATATGCACCAAGCGCTTGCACGTTGGTGTTCGCGACTCCGGTAAAGTCGATCGTTACATCCTGGCCGAACACGGGAATTGTGAGGCATAGCAGCACCGAACCCGCGACCGCCGCCAATCTTCCAGCTCTCATTTCCATCTCTCTCTCCTTCTGCTATTGTCGCTCTTGATGCTACTACCTGGACCGTTGAACACTCCCGTTCTAGGTTCGTACCATCATAGCGTGATGCCCAATGCTGTCAAGACTGAAAATATTTGCAACTCAATGCAAACACTTGATCTGTGAGGTCTTGTGTCCCATTGGTAACCTTCGACCTAAACTCTTGGCGATTACCTCGTGCGCGTGGCTGAGTTCGAGGAGGGTCCACGAGTGAAATCGTCTGCGAGATGTTGCAAATGTTTGCAGCTACTTCGCGATCCCTTGAATAGGCACGTCACGATCTCGACTCTTTAGCGAAGTCCGATCCCTTGTTGCTGAGGTGGCGATGGGGCGAACAAAACTTTCCGATCACCCAGGGATATGCCATTCACTCTGAACTTGCTGCTACGCTAGCTCCGTGGATCCTTTCGCCGCTCAATTAGGTCTTTGCATAAGCACGCGGGCTTGGTGAGCCACGTCCGCCATTGGCAGAGGTCGGTCAGGATTTCAGCCGGGTCAGCTCCGCTCTAACTGTGGCAGCATTGCGATAGCCGGGATCGATCTTGAGAACATCCTCAAACTGCTGCCGCGCGAGAGACGGCTGTTTCGTCCGTTCGTACGCCATGCCGAGGTGGAAGTGAATATCGGGATTATCGCGGATCTGACTTCTTTCCTCGACACGAAGGGCTTCCTGGAGAGACGTTACAGCGAGTGAGTACATACCTTTCTGGTAGTAGACCCACCCCAGCGTATCTGCGACCGTTGGAGAATTTGGCAACTGCCGGTGTGCGTTCTGGATCAGCGACAATGCCGTCTCGAGACTTCCGCCGGTGTGCAGCATCACCCGCGCCAGATCGCTGGATGCTATCGGATTCTGGAAGTCAATTGTTAGAGCGCTCTGATAGGCGGCTTCCGCCTCTTTCCAATTTGACTGGGATTCGAGCAAGTTTCCAAGCAGAATAAAAAAACCGGCCTGATGAGGAAACAGTTTGAGGGACTGATTCACAGTGGCGACGGCTTGATTCATGTCTCCCTTGGCTGCCTGAACCTCGCATAGCTGCATCCACGCAACGGCGCTGTGGGGCCCAAGGGCAGTCGCTTTCTCTAGTGCAGCTTCCGCTCCGTCGAGGTCATTCTTACTATGGAACAACACGGCGCCAAGTAAACTGTAGAAGCCCGCATTCGCGGACGATTTCGCAATCTGGCGGTCGACTGCCGCAATAGCGTTGTCCACTTGCCTTTGAGCGACATAAACGTTCACCAATCCCCGCAAGGCGTCGATGGAATTGGGATTCCGGTTCAGGGCCTCGTGATATGCGACGGACGCGTCGGAATAGTTCTTTTGCGCAAAGCGCAGATTTCCCATCTGGACGTATCCAAATGCGCTCTGGGGGGCAACGGAGATCGCCTTCTGAGCATTGACCTCGGCATCGTCGAGCTGTTTGAGATTGATTTCTGCTAAGGAGAGGAGAGCGTAGCCTTCGGGCGCAGCAGGCTGGAGGTTAATCAATTGCTTCGCCGCAACCTGAAGGGCGCCTATATTCCCTTGTTGCATCTCGGCGTCAGCGATTGAGCTTGCCGCCTTCACTGACTCAGGATTCTCGCGCAGCGCTTCCTGCCATTCATTCACCGCGCGCGCCAAATCTCCTTGCTTCGCAAAAGCCACGCCAAGAGCATAATGCGCTTCGCTGTCGTCCGGCGCGCCTTTGATCACACTCTGTAACGTGGCTATCGCATTACTCGTGTCACCCTGACTGATCTGCACTTCACTCTGGTATAGCAGTGCGTCGCTGTCATTTGGCGCCTTTCTCAAGATCTGGTCAATGAGCGTGCGCGCCTCGCTATATCGCATTGTCTGAATAAGAAGCTGAATGTACTTCTTGGTGATTTGCATATCCCGCTGATGCTGCTGGTGGAGAACAGCGTACTCAAGAACCGCCTTGCCCGCATCGCCGGTCATAAAATAGAAATTACTCAGATCCATGAGGCTTTCGGGATTATTAGGCAAGTCGTGTGTCGCCTGCACTAAGACATCCTCCGCGGCGGCGTTCTTCCCTTCGGCGAGGAACAGACGCGCCAGGGCCGCTCGCGGCTCCATGCTGCTTGAATCGATGGCCGCCGCTCGTCTAAACTCCTGTTCCGCCTGATCGAAGTTGTTGTGCGATTCGTCGTAGCCCCCGAGCAGAATATGGGCCTTCATCGAATTAGGGTTCAGGGCCACAACTCTATTCAGACTTGCTTCCGCCGCGCTGGGCTGGTCAGCCTTCAGCTGAAGAAGAGCAAGACTGAGGTACAACTCCCATTCGTCCGGTGCGAGCGCACTTGCCTTCTGTATTTCTGCGATGGCGCCCTTGATGTCTCCTTGCTGCGCGAGCAGGTTGGAAACTAACGAATACACGGCTGGATCGCTGGGCCGCTGTGTCAAAAGCAACTTTGTTTGATTTTGCGCCTGCGGGAATCGCCGCGACGAGATGAGCAGGTAACTCATGGTAATTCGGTCGTGATAGTCGGCGGGCTGCAGTTCCACCACCTTCGCAAACTCATCCAAAGCGCGGTCCGGTTGTTGCATTTTCAAATACGTCTCCGCCAGGCGGCGATGGGCATCCACAAATTTGGGATCGATGTATATGGCTTTAGAGAATTCGATTGCCGCCTCGTGGTACTGACCCTTTTCGAAATAGCGCTGGCCGTAGACGACATACTTCTGCTTACGTGCGCTCAGATTAAGCGAGCACGCCGTTAACAGAGACGTAGCGAGAGCCAGAGCTACCAATGACCGCCATCTGCAGCAAGACGCCACGCTGAAACCTCTTATCGCTCTATGAACAAGCCGACATTGCCAAGCAGGATGGGCCCTTCGACGCCGATCAACAACATTTCCGTTCCCCATTTGTGCCCCTTCAATCTGCACCTGTTACCTTCTCAGGACTGTTGCCATTTTTGATTTAACTTCATGACGCAGACGCCGAGGCGATTAAGCCTCTCGGCGTCCGATCTGTTCTCGCGGAGTAAACATCACAGCACGAGTTTGCGGCAATAGAATGCTTCGGCGTAGCCGCTTGGAGCGTTGCACTCCATACCCCGCAGCCGCATTACGGAGAGGAACGTCGATTCCTCAAACCAGGATTTCGAGCGCTGAGACTGGAATGCATCCAGAAGAAACCGTACTTTGGCTTCGTAGTTTTCGCGCTTGAGCGGGACAAAGATCGATGGTTGGCGAAAGTCACCATCATACTTCGGTATTTCATACTCGAGGATGAAGTGATTTCGGAATGTATTCCAGGTAAGCTCTGAGAGCAGGCGGTGATCCTGGTGTGCATCTCCGCCGTTATGGGTAAAGATGATATCCGGGGAGATCAGCTTTTTCATCTCTTCGAAAGCCAACTTTACTTCGGAGCCCACATACGGCATAAAGCCATCGGGAAATTCCTTCAGGAGCAGGTGCTCCAACCGCTCCGAGCCGACGAACAGCTCCGCTCCGCGCTGGGCCTCCGCTCTGCGCGCGCCGATTGCGCTGAATACAGTCCAGTAAAACTGGGAGTTAGGATACCTCTCGATGATGCGCAGTATCGTACCTCCGCATCCGATTTCGATGTCATCAGAATGGCACCCCAAACATAGCACGCGCAACGGGTCGCTCCTGCTTACGTCTAGGTTGAAGCTAATCATCCACAACGCTCCTCTTCAGTAAGGATCCTCCGGCGAAGCCGGACACTTTGGATTGCTGGCTCCTCAATCGGGCCTGTTCGCAACCGGCAGAATGCAAACGCGACGACAACGAAGAACTTCCATGCAGTGCGCAGCTATCGCGAAAAACAGCTGTGGGTGAACTACTCCCCAAAATCTCAAAGTTTGACTGCCTCCTCGCCCAAGCCGGAGGAACTCCCGGTTTTATTATGAGCGGATCAGTACTTCGGAATGATGTGCGGACTCGTCGTTCCTGTATGCCATACGCCGCAATTATCGGACCATCCGCCGTATCTGCGCAAAGATGGATAAGAGCGGCGTTCAATTTTTTTGAGTACGCTATCCACCTCATTCAGGCAAGCCCAAAAAGTTGGCCCTGCCAGGGAGTAGAGTGCACCAGATGTTGCGGTCACCTGAGTCAAGTGGACAACTACTCTTCCGGATTGTAGGCCCGAAACAATGGCAGATTTGGGATGATCGGCCGGCGAAGCAAACTCAAATGCCACCCAATCGACCTGAGAAATCTGCCTATGCATTGGTACTCCTCCTGGCTGAGCCGGAAGTGAAGCGCGGGAGCAATCTTTTCCACTTCCGCGGCGGTGCGCCAACCGACAATGGAAGCGGTCATGTCGGGGTGATGAAGTGTCCAAGCCACTGCTACCACGCCGGGGAGTACCCCGTGCGCGCTACCGATCTCGCGCAACAGCTCCACCAAGCGAAGATTGCGGCTCAACCGCGGCTCGCGGAATTCATTCAGCTCGCGGCGACAGTCGTCGGGCGGCAACGCCGCAATGGCTTCTGCGGTCATCTCGCCAGTCAGCAGGCCCATCTGCATGGGCGAATATCCGATAACGCCGATGCCCATCTCGCGGGCAAAGGGGAGGATCTCGGCTTCGATGTGACGGCGCAGCATTGAGTAGGGCGGTTGCAGGCTGGTGATAGGCGCAATCTTCTGCGCGCGTCTCATCTGCTTCACTGAAAAATTGGATACACCAATCCATCGAATCTTGCCCTGCTCGCGCAAGCGTGCCAGTGCCTCCCACCCTTCCTCGATCTCGCTCTGCGGGTACGGCCAATGCACCTGGTAGAGATCGATGGTTTCCACTTTCAGGCGCCGGAGGGAACCCTCCAACTCTTCGACGAGTGAATCGGCCTTGAGCGAGTTATACATCGTGCCATCCTCGCGCCAACGCGAGGAGCACTTACTGAAGATGTACGGTGTGTGTGATGAAGATTTCAAGGCACTTGCAATCACCTCTTCCGAGTGACCAAGACCATAGAGGCCCGCGGTATCGATCCAATTGATGCCAAGGTCGAGAGCGCGATGAATGGCGGCGATGGATTCCCTGTCATTCTGGGGGCCCAAAGAGTACCGCCAAGTACTGCCACCAAGCGCCCAGGTGCCAAAGCCGATGGGAGTCAGGTGGAGGTCTGAATTACCGAGAGTTCGCAAGGTAGGCACAGCGCTTCCTGTCATGCATCGACCTCAGGTTGATCGTCAACGCCGGCTACGGCTCCGCTCCGGCGCGCCGGCGGCTCAAGAATCGCGCTGTCGAATTGAGCTAGTCCAATCAAGAGAATGTCAAAATGCGACGCCATGAAGACGGAGGCAGGATGCGGCGTTACAAACACCGCGGGATCGCGGAGCACTCCAAGGTTTAGCACAGTCATTACCGCCGCTTGCTGCTTCGCCATGAACACCTGCTTTCTGGCCATTACGCCCTCTTCCATCTTCATTGGCTCCAGATTTCCCCGGATGCGCCTTATGAAGCACGCTATGCCCGCAGCCGCTGAGCAGTTAAGCGATGTACCGGAAATATATGCTCGCCAGTTCCATAAACGCTCTTATGAAGTCCAGGGAAGTGACTTTCGAACCTGCCACATCCGTCCAGACGGGAAGGGGGTATTCATAAATCTTGTGCTCCAATCCTCGAACGTCGCCATTTTCCAGAACCAAAAAACGCGCCAGCATTTCAACGTCGAAAATCCATCGCGACAGGAAGGGCTGTTCAAGCACCTGACTCAATACAGGGGTAATGCGGAACAGTTTTGCGCCGCACTGCGTGTCATAGACCGGCAGTTTGATCAGCAGCGAGACTACCGTTGCAAAGCAACGTCCCAGGTAGTGGCGAGCGGCCCGTCGACGGATTTTGCGTCCCATCAACCGAACGCGTGCTCCAAAAACCAACTCGAGATTGGGATTGGCAACCATCAGGTCCAGCAGATCTTGAATCTGAGCCAAGGGAGTAGCGAGATCCGCGTCCCAGAAGCCCGTCCACATTGCCTGCTGAGAAGCGATAATATGGAGCATGCCGCTGCGTACGGCTTCGGCTTTTCCGCGGTTCGGCTGTTGGTTGAGCAGACCAATCCGCTTTGGAAATCTGCACTGCAACGCCTCGATCATTGAGAGTGTCGTGTCACTGCTGCCGTCGTTTACAAACAGTAGGCGAATATGTCCGTTTTCCTCACTTTTCAGAAATTGGTCGAACTCGGCCGTGCGGAACCGCGCAGCCTCGTTATAGCAAGGAACGACGACGGTGCAGTCAGCGGTGGCGTGAACCATCCCTTCGCGCGCCGCAGTGGTAACTGCATCGACCATCAGCTCTGCACTTGCTCCAATTGCGAATTGTCTGTCAGGAATACTTCGTCCGCGCCGCCACGGCTCGGCCATTGTTGCGCAATTGCGATCGTCAACTGAGTGCCTCTGCCGAGGGAACAGTGACGAGATCACTGAGTTGCGGTTCGTCTCGCGGCGCGCCCGCCAGTTCATAGATGAGCCGATCATCGACAACCCGCGCAAACGCGAGAACCGCCCGTTCTGCGCCCTCGCCCAAGATTCGCCAGGACGCGCCGCGCTTCTCGATCGACATCCTGTTTCGCGCCCGCCACCACCGATCAATTTCGCCGGGCAGTGCAAGCCATAGCTCTCGGGTCCCGCGCAACCGGCTCAACGTTGCAAGTAATTGCTTGTAGATCGCTAGTGTATCGGATTCTAAGATGTAATCCGGGTGAACCAGGAACATCGCCATGCCGTTCCTTTCGAAAATCCTCTCCATCTGATTCATCCAGATTTCGATCGAACGCTCGTTTAAAACATAGAAAAGCGTGTAGTCCTGGATGGTCGTGAGGGGAAGCTCAAGCACATTTCCAATAAAGTACGGCATCACGGTACAGCACCCGCCGCGTTGCGGGTCAAAAGGAGCGACATTCGGAACGCTCATGTCGTAGGAAAAGTCGAGTTCCTGGAACCAGTCCAGATTGCGATAAAGCACCGCCGACCGAAATCCACTTGCCCCAAACTCCTGTCCGTAACGATTAATCAGAGGGACACGCCGCAGGAATTCTTCGCGATCATCGAAGAGCCGCCCATCGTGATTTAAATCTTGCACGCAAAGTTCAAATCCTCGGGTCCGCAAGTCGTCAAGATACTTGGGCGTAACCTTATATCGCTTGCGGGGAACGACCTGGAAGGACGATTTTACTTCAAAGGAATCGTCGATATCGGCCAACCGCGGGCTGAAGTCGCGTCCCGCCCTGGTTTCCACGTCGTGCGTCATCGCCACGCAGCCGCGTGCACCCTCCGGCCAGAACCATACGAATGGAACCGTCTCCGAACCCCTGGCTTTGAGGGCCAGCATGAGAAGACGTTCGCATATTTTCTCAACGGTGGTATCGACCGGCCACTCAGGAAACTGCCCTCTTTTTGCGGTTGCGGCCCTCAGTCTCTGAATGCCGATGCGAAACGCGCGGTTGGTGAGCGGCCGAAGCTGATAGTAGATGTCCTTCAGCAACCGTTCCGATTTCCCCATTCGACTGCACGGGTACCTCTCAAGGCGCAGATTATCGATCACTTCGCCCGGATCGAACGGCAAGACCACTTGCCCTTCACACGCCGAAGCGGACGGCAGAACATCAGGAAACGGCGGACTCGGCTTCGATGCGGGTGCGCCCGCCAGAGATCTGCCATAGCAGACTGTGTCCGAGCCAAATTCGAAATACCCAGGATCGGCCGACAGCTTGCCTGCGAGGCGGGAATCAAGGAATGTTTCGGGGCAGCGATAGCGGTCGTGTACGGCTCGCAGCAGTTTAGTATCCATTTCTTCGGATTCTTGAGAGATCGATTCATCTACTAGACGCACTGTGGCCCTTTCTGCGTTCACAACTGCTGCGGCTCAAAATCATTTGTAATCATTGAATTCCTATCCAATATGTCGATACGCCATTCGTCCCAGTGTTGAAGATAAAGCCGAAGGAAGCACGAAGCATACCCGACGGAACACGGAGGAGTTGAGTGCGACCGTGACGTTTCGACCTCCTTCCGGATGTCGAAAATACGTAAGCCTCGTCCTGCTGGCGCCCAAACGGTCCTTAAAGGTAATTAGCCCATCATCGTCCAGATCCGTGCGGCCGAGATCAAGGAACTTCGCACGGGTGAGCTTGCTCTCTTCAATCAGCTTCCAAAAGAGAAACGGCATTCCTCCAAGGTGATGAAATTCCTCGTCTGAGCAGCCGTACTTGTACACCAGAGTGTCGCAGTGACGCAGTGTGAAGAGGGCCGCCACGGCTTTGCGGTCCTTCCGAACCAGCCGGATCTCCGCATTAGAACTCAGACAGTCAATCAGGTTGCGAAACCAAGCCCGAGGCTGTGGGAGCAAATGAAGGCGTCTCCTAGTAATGACAAGAAGCCGGTAGAACTCTTCGAGGAGTTCTTGGGAACGGCCCTTCTCATAAGTAAGCGCTTGTCGCTCGGCATGGCCAATGCGACGCTGGATGCAACTCTTGTGAAACCTGCGAAAGATATCGTCCAACGGAGCAGTCAGGTCCAGCGTATGGAGCCAGAAGGATCGGCTCGCGATGAATGCATCTCCGTCCTGCAGGTTTTCGGAAAGAGGCCGAATTTCAACATACTTCCAAGCTAGTCGCCGGGGTTCACACCGTATCCACTTGGCGAAGCCAAATGCTGCTTGGCTCTCGTTCATCAGGGGTTCTACATGATCTGTAAATGGCAACGAGACTAGCCGGTCTCCCGTGACCCAACTCTTTACCTCGCAGAAAACTAGTCCATCCGTAAGTGGCTTTCCAGGCGGCGTACTAGTGAGCACAAGGGATTGATAGCCGTATGTCTTCGCCAGAGCCTTGAGCCAACCCGTCTGATGAAATACCGAGGCCTTGGGGTGAGATGCAGCCAGATCATTCCAACGGTCATCTACTAACGGGTCCAGAATGTAGAGATACATTGAACATCCCTTCTCTAACGAGACTGTCGGGATGCCTCATTATACGTTGCTCCGCTGCGAACATATGGACACCGGGATTGGCGAAATAGTTGTACTGGGTGTCACATGACCGTAACTGCCCAGCCGTTAAGCGGGCTCCTGCTACGGATTCGATGCGCCTTCAGGGGACAAGGCTCATTCGAGACGCTTATGAAAGCGGATGACGAATGACATCGAGCAGGAGCTTTTCCAGTTCGACGATCCCTATTCGGGCGCTATCGCGATTCTGCCACCAATTGTCTGGCCTGAATAGCGAATAAGGCGAGTTTTGAATCGATATCTTTACGCGCAAGTTGCGGAAGGATCGCCGAATAATCCGGCTTAGCCTTCGAGAATGATCTGTCGACACAACCAAAACAACAGAGTGATAGCCGCGCGCCTCGCACCAGACAGGTAAGACTTCTCCTTCCCGCTCGCTTCCAGACGGGCTCGTCGGGATCCGCTCGACGTTTTGTACCCCGAGCAGTCGAAGCTGGCTTGCGGAGACGGCTTCGCGATCGTCGTAAGGCAGCCCCGGCGAAGAAACTCTCGATCGACCGGCGTCGGGGATCGGCAAAGATGGCGACTTGACCTGCCACGCCGCGGTGAATCAGGTCCGCCGCCTCCAATGTGCCCGCGCCATCCGAGTCGATGCCTATGACAACGATATCTGCCGACTTTGCAGCGGGCTCCTGCACAACGATCAACCCTCCGACCGCAGCAAGAACGCTCCTCCTGCTGGCGGGCACGCACAAACAGATCGCTCCCAGGAGGATGACAACGCCCGCGGCCAGAAAGAAATGTCTTACGCTCAGCCCTCGGCCAGCTTTCCGCCCGGCAGTACGAGAATCTGTTGCTTTGATGGAAATCGTCAAAAGAAGTGCGTCCGCGAAGTTTGTGGAATCTAAGAGTTCTGATGTTCGGGAATCTGCTCGCTGCTGCCAAACGCATTCTCGACCTGGCGAGCCCTCTCGTGTAACATGCGCTCTCTTTGCTCAAGGACGGGCAACGGTTTCATTCCCACGAGATCGAGCACGGACTTCCAGCGATAGGCCCAGTCGTGATGCAGCAGACATTCGGTGATGTTCCTCCGTCTGGCAATCTCCTGCCGCTCGGGCTCCTTATCGAATTCGTGAATTGCCGAAACGATCGCATCGGAATTGAAAGGGACCTCGATCACAGCGTCTGGCCAGGAGAAGATCTTGTCGAACTCCGGGTTGTTAAAAGGGCGCATCCCGATCATCAACGCGCCGGCTGCGCCGGCCTCAAAATAGCGATAGCCAAACTCGCTTACGCCCCCTGTCTCCTCGGGCCGGTCGAATTTGCCCGGACTGACAATGAAGTATCGGCTCCTCTTTGCCATGTTAGCCATCATCGAGCGATGCTCTTCGAGGTTATAAGCGTTGAGGGCGTCGATGGTGTCATAGACGTAGAATTTTCCTTCTTCTTGAGCCATGCGGATCAGCGCCTGATGTGTGGGCTGGGCGCGCCGGCCAATGCTCAGAACGTCAATGACTCTTTCCGACGGATTCGGATAAGGGCAAAAATTCAGCGTGTCGATTCCTGCGGGAAGATATTGATTCTTGCCGTTGAGAATGGCCTTGAACGGTTCATTGGCGACAAACATGAAGATGACATAGTCAAATTCTTTGAGGACTTCAATACAGCTCTTAAAGGTGGGAATATCTTTGGAGTAGAATTCGGGGAGCCAACAGACCGTTTTCTTGCACTTTTTGCGCAGATTCTTCAGTGCTTTTATGTGGAGAAGTTCCGACACCTTCTCGCACACAGTGATGAACAGGTCGTACTCCTTTTCGATCCTGATTTCATGGACGCCGGGATTAATGGGGATGGGCATGACTTCTCCAAGCCGCATCGCCACTCGCCTTCCTCGATGATAAGTGGGCTTTGCCTTCGGTGCGATTACGTCGACCGAGTCGACCTCTTGCAAAATCCTTTCGAATTCTCGGAAGGGACAACGCCAGACGTCCTGGTCGTAGATATTCTTGTGCGAAAATAACAGGACGCGCGACCTGGTCGCTTGTTCTTCATTGACGTTGCTAATCATCGCTTTCTCCTGTGGCAATTGAAGATTGCATTCCGTTGAATCTAATTTACCTATCGGCGACTAGTGTTCCTCTTGTGCCGCCAATGGTCCGACACTCCAAGCGCGATGCGTCCTAAGCTGTTTATCGGACAGGTTTAATCCCTGAAGTCCTCCAGCCGTCAACCGCAGTGGCTGACTTCTCGATTGTCAAGGATTTACTCCTCGCCGAGCGCCTCATACAGCATGATCTGCTTACGAGTAAGCGTGCTTAGATCAGCTTGCTGTTGGAAAGACCGATACCAGGTCACAATCCAGTCAAGCGCAGAGTCGAGGGAAAGCAAAGGACGCCACCTCAAATGGGACTTCGCTTTTGAGGCGTCGAGCTTGAGCAGGTTCGCCTCATGTGGGTGTTGGGCGCTGTCGCGCGTCCACCGTGCCTCATCGCCCCACAAACGAGCTAGCCTTTCAGCGACCCATGAAACCGGCTTGGCGTCGTCTTCGGATGGGCCAAAGTTCCATCCAGATGCAAAGGTTTCCGGTTTTTTTAGCAGGTGCTCTGCCAATAGTAAGTAACCACGCAGTGGCTCCAGGACAAACTGCCAAGGGCGTGTCGCACAAGGGTTCCGAATGAGGCAGCTCCCCTGAGCCAAGAAAGCTCTCATAAGATCAGGAATTAATTGGTTTGCCGTCCAATCTCCGCCGCCGATCACATTGCCGGCACGCGCAGTTGCCAGCGCCACGCCGTGGCTTTCCCATGTCTCCGGCGAAAAGAATGACTCCCTGAAAGCGCTGCTGACAAGCTCAGCGCACGCCTTGGAATTCGAATAGGGATCACGTCCTCCCAGCAAGTCCTCCTCGCGGTAGGCCCACACCCACTCGCGATTGTGGTAACACTTATCGCTTGTGACATTCACAATTGCGCATTGCGACTTCAGCTGCCGAATCGCTTCAAACAAGTTAACAGTTCCCATCACATTGGTCGCATAGGTTTCGACGGGATCCTCATATCCACGGCGAACAATGGTCTGCGCGGCCATATGAATGACAACCTCAGGCCGGCAGTCATTGATCACTTTCTTCACGCGACCGAAGTCACGAATATCGGCAACAATTGAACGCAGAGAGCGTGCAACTTGCGCCTGCTCGAAGAGGCTTGGACTTGTTGGAGGCGCTAGAGCGTATCCTGTAACCTCGGCTCCGAGCGCATCGAGCCACAGGGAAAGCCAGCTGCCTTTAAAGCCGGTGTGCCCGGTCAGCAGCACGCGACGGGTCTTCCAGAAACTCCGATCAGGCATCATATGCAATTGACGCGGATGCAGCAGATCCTGCGGCTGCGCGACCGTATATCCCTTCTGCGTGTTTTTTGTTACCGCCCCTGCGCTGTGCAGCGCAGGGGTGAATCTACCTGGCGGCGACTGGCTGCGAGAGCGGGAAACGAGCGAGCTGTTCGCTCCAGAGCTTGTAGACAAGGGGACGGTTCGGCAGGTTGACGTCGGCAAAGCAGATAACTTCGTCCTTTGCGATGTCACGACGGAGGACACAATCTTCCGACAGGCTCAGCGGCAGCGCATCGACGGAACGCGCGGTCACCGAGTTATCGATCAGGCCATAGGCGGTAAAACCGCCGACACCGTCGAGGCGCTCGCCGGCTTTCATATTGCGCTTGGCCATCGCAATCACTTCGGTCACAGATCCGGCGATGGGCGCAACCGTTGCATCGCGGAAGATGACTGCGCGTGCAATGGTCGACATCATCTGGATGTGCGGCAAGTGATACGGCGTATAGAAAACGTAGAAAGGACCGTCGCCCATTTTCACGTAGCCCATCTGCAACTGTTTGAGCGGGTTCTCCTCGTAGACGATGACGAAGGCGCCGGTATAGGGCGCAGCGCCGAGGGCGTAGTCGACCAGACCAGTGTCGAGCATCTGCTCTGCGGGAAGGAGCTTGGCCATCTCCTTCACATGCTCGCATGATGGTCCATACATGCCGCGCTTGCCAGCGAGGAATCCGGTTGCGTTGGCCAGAATGGTGGTTTCCATCGAGAGCTTAGCCGCGTCGGCAAACGAGGTTACCTTGCGAGGGTCCTGGTCGTATTTGAGCGCAAAGACTTTTTGCGTCTCCGGAGTGCGGTAGTGATCAACCATGCCCTTGAGGTTGCCGGCGGCCACCGGACGCAAGCCCGAGCCGCGGAGGTAGCGTAGCAGGGTCATCGCCACGCCGGGCTCTTCACCATCGGTGTGCGTGATGACTAGTCCGGCGCGCTGCGCCCGAACATTGAGGATGGGGCCAAGGAATGAGTCGAGCTCGGCGTTAACCAGCACGACATCCTTACCGTGATCGAAGGCAGCGAGCACGACGGCGAGCGCGTAGTCAATGGTGCCAGTGGCCTCGACGATGATGTCGATCGCGTCGCAGTGCGTGACGACCTCAGGATTGTCGGTGAGGACGGGAATACCGCGGCGAATCGATGCTTCCCCATCTTTCGCCGACTCGGCGCGGCGCCATTCGTCGATGCCCGCTTCCTTTAAGGAGCGCTCAGCGTGTGCTTGGGTGCGGTTGACGATGGCGGCGAGGCGGATCCCCTTTGGGGGCGTTGCCAGTTGCAGTGCGATAGCGCGACCCGCGGCGCCCGCTCCGATAACGGCTACTCGGATGGGGTTGCCAGAGGCTTCACGTTTGAGAAGGGCGGTATCAATCATACGGGGCTCGTTTCGTTCACCAGTGGCCAGTTGCGGTCCTGCTCGGATATCGCGGTTGGGACGCGCGGCCATTTGATCCCAAAAGCGGGGTCATTGAACCGCACTCCCTTGGCTGCGCTGGGAGTAAAGTACTGGGAGGTCATGTAATACAGGTCGGTGTTGTCCACAAGTGTTTGGTAGCCGTGCGCACACCCTTCGGGCACATAGACGAACTGATATTTCTCGGCGCGCAGTTCAACACCGAACCACTGAAAGAGGGTTGGAGAACCCGGACGGAGGTCGACAACCACGTCGAACAGCGCTCCCCGCGTGCAGCGCACCAATTTGGCCTCCAGCGCGGGCGCTGCCTGAAAATGGAGACCGCGGGTCGTTCCCCTCTTTGAGCTGAAGCCGGTGTTGGCCTGCACGGGCACGAAATCGATCCCGTTTTCGGCGAATTCGCGAAGGCACCACGCCCGTGAAAAATGGCCTCGATCATCCACGCGCAAAATTGAATCAACAAGAACTGCGCCGGCGACAGACGCCGGAGTAAAGCTTAAGGACTGTGCCATGTCTCACTCTTCGCCGAATGTGTTCGATCGTCTTCATCGTAGCACCTGGCACGAAGCCTCCTCATTTCAGAACTATGAGGAGCGGGCTCCCTCAGAAAGCATGCTCACGTCCGGATGGATGGTCGATTGGGATTTTTTGGCGGCGGCACTTCCGCTCGCAGCGAAAGAGGCTCGCGTCAGCATGCGGTGCTCAGTATCCCCTTCTCTTCCCCTCTGACGGCAGCCGCCGGCTTGGGCACTTGGAAAGCTGCCGCATAGCGGAGTCGCCAGTCCTCTCTCCTCGTATCCAGAGGCTCCAGGCCCGAATAGTCGCATGGCCACTTCTCCCTGAGGATGGGGTCTCCTTCGTGAATTTCCGCGAGCAATTCTTCCATTGGCTGCCAGGCTAAGTCGCGCGCAACCTTCGCCCGAACGTCCAGGTCAACTCCGGAAACGAACAGGTAGCCCCCCGGACTCACAAGTTTGCCTATTTTGCGCAGGCACTTCTCCGCATCTTCCGGGTCCATATGGCAAAGAAAGTTATTCGCGACGACTATGTCCCTCGGCCCCAGCGCTTCGGCGATAGCTGGGTCCCCGACATCCCCAATGCGCCAGTCGATGCCCTCCCTGAGCCACGCTTTGACCACCAGCCGATCGCCCTCCCTGTCAAACACCTGCGCGATCTCAGGCTCCGTCATCCGCTCGAGGACTGGCGTTCGCGTGAACTCTGAAACCACTCCCGAATAGACGCCCCTTTCAGCGCACTCGACAGCTTCTCTTGAAATATCGACCCCGCGCAACTCCAGCCTCACATCAGGCCGGGCACAACGTATAGCCCAAGCCACCGAGTACACCTCGGCGCCAGTGCTACATCCCAGGACAGCTACTCTGAGCGCGCCGGCGTTCTTCCCGCGATCTACCAGCCGGCGAATCAGGTCCAACTGTGGTCTATTCCTCAGAAAGAAAGTGGCGACGGCCTGCTTCCGAGTGTTCTGCACGCGAGCGAGCCAGTTCAATCGATTGGCGTACCAGCGCGCCGGCAAAGAAGCGGTCACAAAACCAGGAAGCAGGTTCCACACCTGCTGATTCGTCCGCAGGAATGCACTCACCGGCGACTTTCCAAACAGTTTGACCTTCGTCAGCCGCCTCAGTCGCGAGCGGCCCCTCCTCAGCGGCACATCCGGGCCAACGACATCCGGATTCCACTTGGTGGCCGTGTCATTGCCCCTAAACCACCGCGGCTGAGAGAACAGGATCAACTGCATTGAGCCAGAGTACGAGTATTCTACTTTTGTGGGGATCTCGACGAGGACGCCAGGAGAGACGTCAAAGCGCTGACCAGCGATGGTGAAGTAACCGTCCCCTGAAAGGACATAATATACACGCGAGACTTTCTTACTTATCTGAAAAGTATCGTGTCCTTTTATCACGTCGACATAAAAGACTTCGAGGTCAAGCCGCAACGGCCCGAACTCATACCCTGTCAGGCCTTTGTCGGTGAACGCTGGTGTATCAGGAAGTGGGTGCACGTATTGCATGAATCGGTCCTCCCGCAGTGGAAGTCCGGAAGCTGGATACCGACCATCCGGTGGCGGATGGTCCGTGGAGATTCAATATCACAGGGCC
>Ga0335074_10003736_pt1 | contig 20875 bp, 18 predicted proteins | sample Lox_Sample_23_FD_206715 | JGI IMG/M metagenome (GOLD analysis project Ga0335074, IMG submission 206715) | Soil microbial communities from Loxahatchee National Wildlife Refuge, Florida, United States - Lox_Sample_2.3 | ecosystem: Environmental > Terrestrial > Soil > Wetlands | place: USA... | reverse complement strand
CGCCGCCGCGCGCGCGAGGGGGGTCGGGGGTCGGGGCTCGAACCACGATGGGCCGGGCCGTTCGAGGTAGGCGGAGGCGCCGACGATCACGAGCGCCAGGTTGCGCCGGGAGAGAGCGCTCGCCACGTTGCGGTGGGGGTCGACCGGGTCGGCGAGGATCAGCGCCACGTCCGCCGGCAGTCGGGGAGGCTCGTGTCCCGGCTCCGCGAGCCGCACGGGCAGTCGCCACGAACGGGCGGCCGTGAGCAAGCCTCTCAGCGAGCCGAACCGCAGGATCAGCAGCTCGACGAGGTACCCCGAGAATCCCTCGGTCCTCGCCTCCGAGCCGTAGACGCCCATCGTCCGAAAGAACTGCTTCGCGAGGCGGACCTGGCTCACGATCTCGGGGGTCTCCCGCGGGGCCAGGTACTCCTGGTGGAACGGGGTCCGGTCGACGGGGGAGAGGGGAGCGGAGGGGTCGGTGATGGCGAAGCCGGGGACCGCGTCGACGCGGAACCCTTCGAACTCTCCGCGAAGGTAGGGATGCTCCGCGTACCGGGTCTCGGTCTTCGAGAGGACCGCGTGACCGAGCGCCATGCCCTCCTCCCGCAAGCGCTCCCGCGAGAGGTCGGGCGGGAACAGCAGGAACAGGTCGATATCGAGTCGGTCCTGGAGAAACGTGCCCCGAGCGGCACTGCCGGCCACGAGGGCCCGGACGAGGGGGCTCGAGCGGGCCTGCGCCGCCTGCTGGACGTTTCGAACGAGCTGATCCCGCACCCGAGCGACGCGCGCGAGGAACTCGGCCGACGGGGCGATCCGCCCGGCGACCGCCCGTTCTACCTGTTCCGCCTCCGCCTGCGCCGGGACGGCACCGGCCCGGTCCGTCATCGAGGACCGGGACGCCGCCGGGAAGATGAACCTTCGGCTCGAAGGCAGGGCGAGACTTCATTCGCCGGCGACGCCTTTGAATCGGGGAGGAGGCACTATGGCGATCGCGTACGCGCATCCCGCCACGCTGTTCGAGCCCCTGGACGCGGCCAAAGTGCGGTGCACGGCGTGCGCCCGGTACTGCACGATCCCGGAGGGGTCGCACGGCTTCTGCTTCGTGCGCAAGAACGAAGGGGGTCGGCTCGTCCTCCTGTCGTACGGACGGGCGGCGGCAGTTCAGGTCGACCCGGTGGAAAAGAAGCCCCTCTCCCACTTCCACCCCGGCGCTCGGGTCTACTCGATCGGGACGGTCGGATGCAACTGGCGCTGCCAGTACTGCCAGAACGCCGAGATCTCCCAGGAGCACCTCGTCTCCGGTCGGTCCCTGTCGCCCCGCGCGGCGGTGGCGGGCGCCGAGCGCTACGGCTGCGAAGGGGTGACGTTCACCTACAACGAGCCGACCGTTTTCCTGGAGTACGCGATGGACATCGCCCGGGAGGCACACCGGGCCGGCCTCTTCGCGAACTTCGTCACGAACGGCTACATGACGCCCGAAGCCGTGGAGGTGCTCGGACCGAACCTGGACGCCGTGAGTGTCGACTTCAAGGGGAGCGGCGAGCCCGGATTCCTGCGCAAGTACATCACGGCGAAGGGACCGGACCCGATCCTCTCCACGATGCGCGACCTCCAGAAGGCCGGGGTCCACGTGGAGGTCACCGACCTCATCGTGCCGGAGGTCGGCGACTCGCCCGAAGCGACCCGGAAGCTCGCCCGATACGTGGTGGACGAACTCGGTCCCCAGACGCCGTTCCACCTGCTGCGCTTCCACCCGGATTACAAGATGATGGACCTGCCCGAGACCCCGATCGCGACGCTCGAGCGCCTTCACGCGATCCTCAAGGAGGAGGGTCTCGAGTACGCCTACCTCGGGAATGTCTGGGGTCACCGCCTCGAACACACGTACTGCCCGGGGTGCGGGGCGATCGCGGTCCGACGCTACGGGTTCACGATCCAGGGGTGGAACCTCGACGCCCAGAACCGCTGCCGCTCGTGCGGGCACTCGATCCCCATCGTCGGGCACCTCGCCGAAGGATACGTGCCGACGTTCGCCACCCCGGTCGCCTGACGGAATCGCGGATCCGAGCGACGGACTCCCCCGGTCCGGCCCCTCGCCGCCCTTGGAAGCTCGCGTCGAGCGGTCAGCGGCCTTCGAGCTGCTCCGCGAGGTAGCTGAGCCACTTCGCGAGCTGCTTGGACTCGGAGCTGCTTAGACCGCCGAGCATTCTGGCGTGGATCGCATCGACCTGTCGTTGGGCGTTCTGAAGGACCCTCGTACCCGGGTTCGTCAGGCGAGCTTCCAGGGTGTGTGGGTCTCGCGGCGAGGGACGGCGGACGAGGAGGTGCCTGCGTTCCAGACCGCGCACGAGGCGGATCATCGTCTGGGGCGTGACGAACGACAACCGAGCCAACTCCGCACTGGACGCGCCGGGGGAGTTCGCGAGATGGTAGAGCACAGCGTACTGGGCGGTCGTAAGCCCCTGGCTGGCCAAAGACGAGTCGAGCGTCGTCCGGAGGGCCAGCTGGACTCGTTTCACCAAGTAGCCGACTTCGTTCTCGGGAGCCACGACCCCTCGCTTACCTTAGGGTAGCCACGACATTATAAGCATGCTGATACCTATCCCACATGAGACCATGACGGCGGCAACCGGACCGGATTTCATCGCCTTGCAGGTGAAGGACTTGAGCGCGTCCCGATCGTTTTACGTCGAACAACTCGGCCTTCGTCCCGCGAGCTTCAGTCCCCCCGGTGCGGTGGTCTTCGACACACGCCCGATCCCGTTCGCCGTGCGGGAGCCGCTCGTGGACCTGAGCGCTTCCCCACGCCTTGGATGGGGCGTGTCCCTTTGGCTTGCCTGCGACGATGCTCAGGGACTGCACGACCGTCTCGCCCGGGCCGGTGTCCCCATCGTTCAGCCGCCGTCGCGCGGGCCGTTCGGACTTCAATTCAGTTTCTCGGACCCGGACGGCTACACCGTGACCCTCCACCAGGCCAAACCATGAACCCAGTCGCCGGAGGAGCGAAGAAGACGGCGAGGACGAGGCTCCCGGACTCGCGAACACGTACTCATCGCGGCCGCGCCGCGTCGAAGGGCCACCGCGACACCGACTCCGACCTCGCCGTTGTCCATCTGCGAAGGGCGGACCCCGTGCTGGCCCGAGTGATCGACTCGCATCCCAACTTCGATCCGCGGGCGTGGTTGGCCAACCTTCCGCCCATGGACGCGTTCGGTACCCTCGTGTTTCAGGTCACCGGCCAACAGCTCTCCATTCAATCGACCCGCAGCATTCTGGGGCGTCTCCAGGAACGATACCAAGGCCGGTTCCCGACGCCGAAGGAGCTCGCGTCTCTCTCACCGGCGGCCCTCCGTCGACTTGGATACTCTCGCACCAAGGCCCGGACTTTGCTGGCGGTGGCCCAGCAGTTCATCGACGGCCGCCTCTCCAACAGTCGGTTGGGTAAGTTGACCGACCCCGAGATCGAAGCCCTCCTCACCAAAATCAAGGGCATCGGACCGTGGACGGTACACGGGTTCCTGATCCTGGCGCTCAACCGCCAAGACGTGACCCTCCCCGGGGATCTCGCTCTGCGAAAAGCGATTCAACGGACGTACCACCTGCGCCGACTTCCGACGGAGGAACGGGTGCTCAAGATCGCCGAAGCCTGGAGGCCCTACCGGAGTTTGGCTACGGGCTATCTATTCCAGGCCGCGTTCGACTCCCCGAACTAGGCGGTCGTTCTCGGGCCGACCGCGGGGATGGAGCCCGGATGGGCCTTGCCCCGGGCGGGGCGTCCGGCGCGATAGTCCGCCTCGAGGGCCGCGGCGAGCCTGGCCCACGTCTTCGCAACCTGCGCGCGGTGGGCTTCGCGGGTCGGGAATTTCGGGGTGACCCAGCGTTCGGTGGACACCAGCTGAAGCCTCGTCCGCGCGGGGCCCACAGCGCTCACCCGATAGTCCAGGGCCTGCTGGTCGGTGTCGTCGATCTGGTCGAGGTGCCAAGAGTGGGGAGGATTGAGTCGAACCACATCGACCGCGAGCCGGTTGTGATCGAACGTCGCGGGACCGAGACCGGACCCTCGGTACAGGCGAACCCGGACCACGCGGCGGGGCGAGATTCGGATCACACGGTAGATCGGGCGCGGACGACGGCTCGAGAGACGTGCGTCGTCGCTCCGGTAGTCCGTGCACCAGTCATAGACGTAGCGCCAGGGGGCGTGAACCAGTAGGGAAACGCGCACCCTCGTGGTGCCGTAGACACGATGGCCCCGTTCGGGCATCGGCCGGGACAATGGTGGGGCGACTTAAGGCCGGAGTCTGGGAGCGGCGGTGAACGGGCCGCGACTGTGGACTGCCGTACCCGAGAACTGGATTCTGCGTAAGACTCGCTGGGCAGGGCTCCTGGTGCCCGTGCAAGCGCGCTCGTTGCTGTGCGGGGAGGCGTTGGTGGGCAGCGCAGTCGGACTCGGAACGTTCCTATGCCGGGGCCAGGATTTGAACCTGGGAACTCCTGCGAGAGCAGATCTTGAGTCTGCCGCCTTTGGCCACTCGGCCACCCCGGCGCGATCGAAGCGAGGAGCGGTGCAGGCTTAACCTTCTTCCGACTCGTCGTCCGAATCGGTGCGAGGTTCCTCGTCCAGCGTCACCTCCGCGACCGCCGCATCATCGCGGAGGACGCCGGCAGGCCCGGAGTCGGGCGCGCCCCCGGGAGGGCGGGCCGGTTCCCGGATCGACATCCGTCGCGCCCGACCGCACCGCAGGCAGGTGCGCACCCGATGCCCGGACCGTAGGCGCGTGCGCACGGTCCGTCCCTCGACCCAGAACGCAGAGCACCCCCGGCAGTAGAGCTCTCGATACTCCGGCAACAGTCGGACGTTGTAACGCGTCCCGATTCGGCGCGCGAGCGACACGTACCGATCCGCGAGGGGGAACTGGCCCGCTGCCGACTCTCGCTCGGCCAACGCGAACAAGGTCGTGATGCGCTCGCGTGCGATGCGTACCATACCGGCCGTGCGGCGGCCCCGTCGACCGCCGCGTCTCACTGAGTCTGCGGTTGCTGACATACCGGGCAATAGACCGCAGCTCGCGAGATCACCGTTCGACACCGGATACAGTACTTGCCGGACGGCGGAGGGGCCATCGGTCCGGATGGGGCTCCGGGCGTGCCCGCCGTTACGGCGTAGGTCGCCGGGGAGCCAACCGCGACGCGCGGAGCGAAGGGGACCGAGGCGGGAGGTGGGGTTGTGCCGACCGGAGGAGGTCCCGCGGCGGCCGGGGGCTTGGGTGGAGGGACGGAGGTATCGACCTGCGGGAGCGTGTAACCGCACTTGGCGCAGAAGAGCGCCCCTTCCGGCGCGATCGTGCCGCAATGCAGACAGACCGTCACATGGGGGGCAAGATTAATGCGATATATCACCGTCCAGTACCCCGTTGAGACAACGGTCGGTCGCGCTGGTCACGCGGGACCCGGCTCTCTACGGAGAGCTTGCGGGGTTCTTGCGCGAACGCCGGCTGCCTTCGGTAAGTCTTCTTCCGGGAGACCGTATCCCGGACCGCGTCGCGGTCGTGCTCACCTCCCCCGGGGAGGCAAGCGAGATCTCTCACCCCCACGTTCTCGTGGTCGCCGAGGACGGCGATCGCCGCGCCCTCGGGGCCGCGGTGGAGCACGCGCTCGAGGTCGGGGGTCCGGAGGGAGATCTCATCGTCGGGATTGACCCAGGACCCCGACCGGGATACGCCGTCTTTGCCGGCGAGACCTGCATCGGGGAGGGGATCCTGGATTCCCCGGAAGCGGCGGGCCCGTTTTCGGGGCAACTACGACACCGGTTCGCATCCCGGCGGGTCCTGTTCCGGGTCGGCGCGGGCGACCCTCCTCGGCGAAACCGCGTGGTCAACTCGCTGCTTGACCACCACCGAACCGTCGAGCTCGTCGACGAGCAAGGAACGACGCCTCGAGGGCACCGTCGCCCGCGCGACGCCCTCGCCGCCCGGTCGATCGCGCGCGGAGTGGGACGGTCGGTGCGCGACCAGCTTCCGACAAATCCGACCCCGGGCGAGATTGCGGACACCCAACGGCTCAGCCGGGAGCGAAGCGGAGGGCGGGTGACGATCTCTCGTTCGTCGGCCCATCGGGTACTCCGCGGCGAGATCTCGCTCGCGGAAGCGGTCGAAAGCAAGTTGTCGCCCCGGTCCGACCGCAGCGACGCCCGCAGCTCGGACGCCCCCCGGCGGGAACGCCTTTAATCGCAACCGCGGTCCGCCCCGCGTGTCCCTTTCCCCCGAAGTAATCCGACGCACGCGTCGACTGGCGATCGAGAACGCGATCGCGCACGACGGCGCCCCTCGGCCCGGGCCGATCGTCGCCCGGCTGTTGGCCACGGACCCGACGCTCCGAGCGCGGTCCGAGGAGGTTCGCTCGGCCGTCGACGCGGCGATCGCGGAGGTCGCTCCGCTGTCGCGCGCGCAACTGGAGATGGTGCTCGGCGAGCTGGGGGGCCCCGAACCGGAGCGTCCGAAGGAGGCGAAGGGGGAGGGGGCCGACTTCCCGGACCTTCCGGGCGCCGAGGCCGGCAAGGTCGTCCTGCGTATGGCTCCGTTTCCGAGCGGAGTTCTGCACGTCGGTCACGGTCGGATGCTGTACGTCCACCAGCACTATCGCGAGCGGTACGGCGCCCGCCTGATCCTGGTCTTCGACGACACGATCGGTTCGGAGGAGAAGCGGGTCGAGACCGAGTTCTTCGACCTGATCCTCGGAGACTGCGAACTCGCCGGTGTCGTGCCCGATGAGGTCGTCTACAAGTCCGACCGGATCCCCCGGTTCTACCCCTGGGCTCGTCGACTGATCGACCGCGGGTCGGCGTACGTCTGCCGGTGCCCCTCCGAGCTGCTGCGAGCCAACCGCGCCGCTGGGATCGCCTGTCCCGAGCGCTCGCAGTCGATCGAGGAAGCCGCCCAGGAATGGGAGCGAATGCTCGCGGGCGACTATGCACCGGGTGGCGCGGTCCTCCGGCTCAAGACCGACGTCGCCGACCCCGACCCTGCCTTCCGGGACCGAGTGCTCTGCCGCATCAGTGACCTCGACCATCCCCGCGTCGGGCACCGCTACCGGGTCTGGCCGATGCTCGAGTTCTCGTGGGCGGTCGACGACATCGAGCTCGGGATCTCGCACGTGCTTCGGGGCAAGGACCTCGTCATCGAGGACCGGATGCAGCGCTACATCTGGGAGATCCTCGGTATCCGAGGACCCCCGTTCCTCCATTGGGGGATCCTGCGCGTCCGCGAGGCCAAGGTCTCGAAGAGCAAAGCGTATCGTGAGGTGAAGAGCGGGCTCTACGACGGCTGGTCCGACCCGAGGACCTGGTCGCTCCGGTCGCTCGACCGGCGCGGGATCTCGATGAGCGCCTTCCGCGCGTTCATTCTCTCCTTCGGCATGTCGCTCGCCGACGTCGAGGTACCCGCGGAAACCCTCTACTCGGAGAACCGCAAGCGGATCGACGCCACGACCGCCCGGCGCGCGTACGTTCCGCAGCCGGTGCGCGTGGACGTCACGGGCTATCCGGGGGACCTCGGTACGGTCGAGCTCCCGAACCACCCGGATCGGCCCGATATGGGCCGACGTACCGTGCCCGCCGGGCCGTCGTTCTACCTTCCCTACCGCGACCTCGCGAGCCATCCGAACGAGGAAGTCCGCCTGAAGGACCTCGTCAACATCCGACTGCCCGAGGTGATCCCGCCGCTTCCCGGACCCATCACGGCGACGTTCACGACCCGGGAGAACCGCCGCCTCCCCCGACTGCAATGGGTCGGGGTCGAGGGAGCTGTCCCGGTCGATGTCCTCGACCTGGAGGGAATGCACTCGACCGGCGTCGGCGAGCGCGAGCTCGCGACGGCCCACCCCCGCGATATCTTCCAGTTCGAGCGGTTCGGGTTTGTCCGAGTCGATGGCGACGCCGACCCGAGGTCAGGGCCGTTGCGGGTCGTCTACGGCCACCCGTGAACCGCGCGGGAAGGTTTAGGAGCCCGAGCGGGCATCGTCGGGCGACGGACGCATGCGGTTCCTCCACACCTCGATCACCGTCCGCCGGATGGACGAGAGTCTCGAGTTCTACACCGAGGTCCTGGGGCTCGAGTTCGAGCGCCGACGCACGATCCCGGAGAACCACGCCGAGATCGCGTTCGTGAAGGACCCACTGTCGGGCGCGCGGATCGAACTGACGCACTGGGAGGGCAAGGACGAGTTCGAGCCCGGCGAGCAGCTCGACCACCTCGCCTTCGAGGTGCCCGAACTGGACCGGTTCCTGATGAAGCTGCGCGCGAAGAACGTGCGGGTCGCGAAGGAGCCGTTCACCCTGTCGGGAGGAAGCTCCCGGATCGCGTTCATCCTCGACCCGAACGACGTCTGGATCGAGCTGATCGAGCGCGCGCCGGGCGCGGGCTAGACCGACGACCGTGGCGGAGGCTCTTTCCGACCCCACCGGCGTGATCCACGCCCGCTCGCTCCTCGCGGTGTTCGGTGCGACGTTCTTCGTGCGGTTCGCCTTTGGGATCACGCTCGCGGTCTTCGCGACGTACATTATCGGACACCTTACCGGGGTCAGCGCGACCGAGGAGGGAACGGTCGGGCTCGTCGCCGCGATGGCGCCGATCGGGGAGTTCTCGACGGTCCTGCTTTCCGGGCTCGTGACGGACCGCGTCGGTCGATTTCCCGTGCTCTTCTCGGGCATGGGCGGCGCCGCGGTGCTCTTCGGAGTCGTGGCGCTGACCCGGTCCGTCGTCGCCCTCGGGGCCCTGAACTTCTTCTTCGGGGTGGCGAGCGGGGCGATCCTCGCGTCGAGCCTGACCGTCGTCGCCGACCGGTCGGGCCACGACGAACGCGGGCTCGAAATGGGCCGGTTCGACGCGATGAATCTCGCCGGTTGGCTCGGCGGCTACGCCTTCGGGATCGCGATCCTCGGGTTCCTGCAGAACGCGTGGCTCTCGTTCGGAGTCCTGCCGTACGTCTTCGTCGCCGGCGCGCTGACCCTCCTGGGGGGTCTGTCGTTCGCGTGGTATCTCGTCCGCGGATTGCCTCGGACCGCGGCCGTGCGCGGGGAGCCGATCGGGGGGATCCTCCGGAACGCGTTCTCCCGCGGCGTCCTCCTGGTCACCCTGCCGTGGTTGGTGATCTACATGCTGATCGGATACATCCTCATCTTCGTCGGAGGGGCCGGCCCGTCCGTCGGGATTCCGGACACCTACATCGCGGTCGGGATCGGGGCCGGCGGCGCGATCCTCGTCGTCTCGCAGCCGCGCTTCGGCCGGCTCGCGGACCGGTACGGCCGAACGCTCCTCATGAACGTCGGAGTGGTCGGTTTCGTCGGGGTCATGATCTTCGCCTCCCTCGCGATCGCCTACCCGACCGTCTGGGAGCTGCTGATCCCGCTGGGACTCCTCGTTCTTCCCGCGCTCGGCTACGGACCCGCGGCGCTCGCTGCGCTCGCCGACCTGGCCCACGCGCTCAGCCGAGGTACGACGATGGCGATCTACTCGCTCACGATCTCGCTCGGGATGATCCTCGGCCTCGTCCTCGGCACCCAGCTGGTCGCCCACTTCGGCAACGCCGGGCTCTACCTCTTCTTCGGGGGGATCGCCGCAGCCCTCGTGATCCTGACGGGCTTCCGGCACCTCGAGTTCCGCGAGGCCCGGACGGTCGCGCCTACGACTCCGGCTCGATGACGATGTGCCGGAGGACCGGGTAGGCGGTGCGCAGCGCGAGGGTCACCTGATCGATCGCAGCCTCGAGCTGGTCCGTCGTCATCCCATCCTGGAAGTTGATCCGCAGCGCGAGGAGCGCGTCATCCGGTCCGAGTAGCATCGACTGGAAGCTGCGGACCTTCGCGACGGCGGGGTTCCGCTCGATGATCGCGAGCATCGCCCGGGCGTACGCGGGGTCGAGCGCCCGGCCGATGAGGTATTCCCGGCTCTCCGCGGTCAGGACGAACCCGGTCGCGATCAGGAGGATCCCTTCGACCGCGGCGCTCACTCCGTCGGCGGTCGCGTGACCGGTCCGGAAGACGACCGCGAGACCTCCGAACGCGACGATGCTCGCGACGATCGAGACGAGGTCCTGGTAGAAGATCGCCTTCAGCCCTTCGTTCGCGGAGACGAGCAGGCTGGCGAGAGTCTGCCGAGAGAATCGCAGTTCCCGTAGCGTGACCCAGATGCTGAGCAGGCTCACGACGAGGGTGGCCCCGACGACCAGCAGCGCCTCCCCGAGATGGGAGAGCGGCTCGGGGGCGACGATCTGATCGACTCCTTCTGTGAGCGCCAGGACCCCCGCGACCGTGAAGGTGACCACGATCGACACGAACGCCCAGAAGAACCGTTCCTTTCCCCGCCCGAACGGGTACTCGTGCGAGGCGGGGCGGCGGGAGAGGTGCAGCCCCCAGAGCAGGAGGCCGCTGCCCACGAGGTCCGTGAGCGTGAAGATCGCCTGGGCGAGCACCGCGCGGCTGCCCGAGGCGATCGCGACGAGGAGGTTGAGGGCGAACAGCGTGCCGTTGAGCAGGAGGGTGGCAGCGATGATGACCTGCGGACGCATCGAGCTCCCGGGGACTCCTCCGGGACGCTTCCCCACCCGACCGAGGGGATTAAGTGTTCCGATTTTGGGCGAAACGGCGGCGTGGACAGTGGACAGCACCAATCGTTAAATTGCGGCGTCTCGTCCACCGAGCCGACACCCATGAGCGAGCCCGCGGCCGCCACGCCGTCCTCCGTCCCCGCGGGCCGGGACCTGCCGTCCGCGGCACCCGTCCGGCGCGCGCGTCCCACCCTGACGGAGATGGGTCTCTCTCCCGGAAAGCGGACCCGGCTCAAGCGATTGCTCTACGACCACGGGCCGGGCGGAGGCACGCTCCTCATCCTGCCGATCGACCAGGGCCTCGAGCACGGCCCGATGGACTTCTTCGCGAATCCGGACTCGCTCGATCCCCGGTACCAGTACGAGCTGGCCCGGGAGGGAAAGTTCAGCGCGATCGCCCTCCATATCGGGCTCGCAGAGAAGTACTACCCCGAGTTCGCCGGCGACGTACCGCTCATCCTGAAGCTCAACGGGAAGACCGCGATCCCCTCCGACGCTCAGGCGTTCAGCTCGCTCACGGGGTCGGTCGAGGACGCGGTCCGGCTCGGGGCGGACGCGGTCGGTTACACCGTCTACGTCGGCTCTCCCTCCCAGGATCGCGACTTCACCCAGTTCCGGGAAGTGCGCTCGGACGCCGAGCGCCTCGGGATGCCGGTGGTCGTCTGGGCGTACCCCCGCGGGGAGGCGGTCGCCAAGAAGGGCGGCAAGGAGAGCCTCTTCGCGATCGACTACGCGGCGCGCGTCGCCCTGGAGCTCGGAGCGGACATCGTGAAGGTCAACTTCCCGGTCCCGTCCGAGAAGGACGCGGACAGCCCGCCGCCGTACAACACGATGAAGCTGAGCGCGGCCCAGGCGTTCCGCAAGGTGGTGGAGAGCGCGGGCCGATGCCTGGTACTGGTGTCGGGCGGAGAGAAGATCGGCGACGCGGAGATGCTCGCGAAGGTGCGCGCGTCGATGGACGACGGGGCGACCGGTATCATCTTCGGACGGAACATGTGGCAACGTCCGAAGGCGGACGCACTGAGGATGACGCGGGAGCTCCATGCGATCTTCCGGGAGTACGCGCAGCCCCCGGCCTGACGCTCCCGTTCGCCTCTACATCGTCCTCGCGGGGGAAGACCACCCGAAGGCGTGTACGGGGCGCCGACTCCTCCATCGTGGGCTCGCGCGCGAGGTGCGGTCGGCTCTCGGGCTCTCGCCGCCGCCGGTCGTGCTCGACCCGTACGCGTCCGAGCCGCTGGGGCCGGCGGACGGCGCCCTCGCTGCCCGCGGCGGTATCCTCGCGATCGACTGCTCGTGGAACCGGTTGACCGAACGGGGCCGCTTTCCCGGACCGGTCGTCGAGGAGCGGGGAATCCACCGACGACTTCCGATCCTCATCGCGACCAACCCGCACCACTACGGTCGGCCCGCGCAGCTCAACACGGTCGAGGCCCTCGCCGCAGCGCTCTTCCTCGTTGGCCACCGTGCGGAATCCGCCCGCATTCTCGAGGGCTTCCGCGGCAGCGACGCCTTCCTTCGGGTCAACGCGGACCGGCTGGCCGCGTACTCGCTCGAGCATGACCCCGACGGGATCCGCGCCGCGGAACGACGGCTCTTTGGAGGAGTCCTCTCGGCTCAGTCGACGGGAGGGTAAGAGCGACCCTCCGTCGCCAGGTGCTCGAGACGGACATCGGCGACCGACCGAACCGGCCGGTCGAGAGGGAGGTGGCCCAGGAGGACCCCTCCGTACCGTTCGAAGACCCGTGTCGTATGGAGCGTGAGACATCGGCCGTCGTACACCGGCCGACCGGCGATATCCGGGTCGTGGCCACGTAGGAAGATCGAAAGCCCGGTGACACGAAGGAACTCCGCGAGGTCGGAAGCGTTCCACGCCTCGGCCACACCGCGGCGGATGCGGGAAGCTCCGCACTCGGTCCAGACGATCTCGAGCAGTCGGGACTCCTCGGGGTCCTCGAACACGCGGCGCCACGAGGCGGGGAGGGGTCCGCGCGGAAACCCGGCGTGCGCGAGATAGGCGCCCGTGGGGCTTGCGGCGGCGAGGGGGCCCCGTTCGAGGAGGGCGGCGAGGCGGGTGTATCGTTCTTGGGCCGGGCCCCAGAGCTCGTCGACCTCCTCGGGGAGCGACCTCGGAAGGACCGGGATCCGCGAGACCGTCTCGTGGTTTCCCTGCACGAGGAACACGCGATCGGGGAACCGCGCGGCCAGGTCAAGGAGCAGGAGAGCGTTCACAACCGAGCCGGGGCCGCAGTCGCTCGGGGCGCGGTCCACGTAGTCCCCCAGCCCCACGAGGCATCGCGGGCCGTCCGCCGAACGCAGGAACGATCGGCGAACCTCGAGGGTGCTCCGCCAATCCCCATGGGTGTCCCCGAACACCAGCGCCTCCGTGAAGCCCGAGGCGGGCAGCTCCGCGAACCCCGGCCGGACCGGAACGGCCCGTTCCAAGCGGTCGAGCAGCCGGTCGGCTTCCTCGGGCGACGACGCAAGTACGGTTTCCGGGGTGGGGAGGTCGTCGGCCATCGGATCGGGACCCCTCAGGTCGCGCGATGGGATGCGGGGGGCCGGAGTTCCCGGTTACCGGCCCGGCGGACCGGCGAACCCTTTGAACCGGCGAATGCCCTGGGCAACAGGGTCCTAAGCCCTGCCTCGGTGGCCCGGCGCGCAGTTCCGCGCCGTTTGGCCGAGCTGGAGCACCCCCGCATTGGAATCAGGAGGCGAACCGCGGAATAGCCCCGGCAGGAGTTCCGGCCGGCGGGGTCGCGGACCCCCGGGGCGTTCGAACCTGCGTCGCGAGATCCAGAGTCTCGCATGATTGGCCACTACACCACGGGGCTACGCCGTCGCTCAGCGTCGCTTCGTTGATAAACATTGCCGAGGGCGGACTCGCCCCGAGGACCGCCGGAAGAAACTCGGGTGCGGTCGATGCGGTTTCGGACGCTCGCCTTCGAACTCTTCGCACCACATTCCACAAATAGCCACGCGGAGTCCGACCCCGGTCCATGCCCGGGAGGTCGCATGGCGCAGGGGGGAACGATCCGCCCAATGGAGCGAGGATCCCCGGCGACCTCGGGGGGCCGCACTGAGCCACCCCGCCTCCCGTCCGCGGCTCGCTCCGCCACGATCTACCTGGCCATCCCGTTGCTGGCGGGCGGGTTCCTCGCCGCCACCGTTGGGCTCTCGCTGAGCGGGTTTGTCGCCCAGCTGCCGACCGCGTCGGTCGACGTCGTCTACTCGTTCCTCCGGATGTCCGCCGCGTACGGGCTTTCGCTCGCCTTCGCCCTCGCGTACGGGTACTACGCCGCGACGCACCGAACCGGCGAGCGAGTGATGATCCCGATCCTCGATATCCTCCAGTCGATCCCGATTCTCGGTTTCTTTCCGATCGCCCTGGTCGTCTTCGCGGCGCTCACCCCGGGCAGCTGGCCCGGGGTGAACTTCGCTTCCGTCTTCCTCATCTTCACCTCGATGGCGTGGAACATGGTCTTCGGCGTCTACGAGTCGCTGAAGACTCTCCCGGCCGAGCTCAAGGAGGCCGCGGATACGTTCCAGGCTCGCGGCTGGCTCCTCTTCCGAAAGGTCCTGCTGCCGGCCACGACGACCCGACTCGTCTACAACTCCGTCCTCTCCTGGACGGCCGGATGGTTCTTCCTGGTCGAGGCGGAGATCTTCACGACCAACTCCACCCAGGTCCTCCCCGGCATCGGTAGTTTCCTGTCGTTCGCCGCGAGCGATCACAATACGGACGCCTTCCTCGCGGGCATCTTCGTGCTCGTGATCGTCATCGCGATCCTGGACTTCGCCGTCTGGCGACCGCTCACCAAGTGGGCCGAACGGTTCCGCTACGACACATCACCCTCTGGGGAGGGCGAAGAGATCACGGGGAGCGACGGCACGACCCGGTTCGGTCGCGTCGCGGCCTACGTGCGACGTGGGGTCCGCACGAGCGTGAGCCGGATCAGCACTCCCTTGGTCCAGCTCGCCGCGATCGCGGTGCGGCCCGCGCGCAAGAGCGAGCGACGCCAAACGGCCGTTTCGTACCTCGGGGTCGGGCTGATCCTCGTGCTCGCGTGGCTGATGCTCATCGCCCTCGTGGTGGCGATCTTCCACGTGTTCACCGGCCCGATCCTGCCGGGCGTCGCACACCAGATCGAGCTCCTGCCCCTCGCCATGGGCGCCTCGGCCCTGCGAGTGACCGCGGCGTACGCCCTGTGCCTCGCCATCGCCCTGCCCCTCGGACTCCTCCTGGCCCGTAGTTCCCGCGCGTCGCGCTACGGGATGCCGACGGTGGAAGTCATCGCGTCGTTCCCGGCGACCGCGCTCTTCCCGGTGATCATCTTCGAACTGATCCCGTACATCTCGCCGGAGGGCGCGGCGATCCTGATGCTCATCACGGGAATGCTGTGGTACCTGTTCTTCAATATCCTCTCGGGGCTCCGGTCGATCCCTCCCGACCTCGAAGAAGCCGCGCACTCCTTCGGGTTGAAGGGATGGAAGCGGTTCACGCGGGTAGTCCTGCCGGGGATCTTTCCGGCGCTCATCACCGGCTCGATCACCGCCTTCGGGGGTGGGTGGAACACCCTCATCGTCGCAGAGTACCTCAACGTCGGGAGCGCCCACTCGCTCAGCCTGTTCGGCATCGGGCGGGCGATCGACGTCGGGTATGCGATGGCGAACCACGCCGGTTATCCGCTGATGGTGGCCGCGCTCCTCACCCTCGTCGGCACGGTCGTCGCCATCAACGAGCTCATATGGAAACCGCTCTACCGGCGGGCGGTCGAGAAGTACCGCTACGACTGACGGGCTTCTCGCCGGGGCCGGGCCTCACGGGAGGGTGCGATGGCGCTGATCCGGGTCGAGCACGTCGACAAGTCGTTCGCCGGCCGACATGGCTCGATCGCGATCATGACCGACATCTCCTTCGATGTCGCGGACTCGGACTTTCTCGCGATCGTCGGTCCGTCGGGGTGCGGAAAATCCACGCTCCTCCGCCTCATCCAGGGACTCGACCGACCGTCGGGCGGGACCGTGTACTTCCGGGACACGCCCGTGACGAGCCCGTGCTCCAAGATGGCGATGGTCTTCCAGAGTTTCGCGCTCTACCCGTGGCTCACGGTGGCGGAGAACGTCGCCTTCGGTCTCGAGGCGCTCGGCTGGCCAGAGGATCGCATCAAGACCCAAGTCGAGCGCTACATCTCGGTCACCGGTCTCGAGGGATTCCAGGAGGCGTACCCCCGCGAGCTCTCCGGCGGCATGCGGCAACGGGTCGGTCTCGCCCGAGCGCTCGCGGTCGAGCCGTCGGTTCTCCTCATGGACGAGCCGTTCAGCGCGCTCGACCCGCTGACCGCGGAGAGCCTGCGCGAAGAGATCCTCCAGCTATGGCGGGATCCCGACCTTCCCCCCGACGCCGTCCTCCTCGTCTCGCACAATATCGAAGAGGCGATCCAGCTCGCGGACCGCATCATCGTCCTTTCGCGCCGCCCCTCCCATGTGCTCGCGGACGTTCGCGTGGACCTCCCCCGTCCGCGGGACCGCAAGTCGAGCGCGTTCTACGAGCTGACCGACCGAGTGTATTCGCTCATTACCGAGGGGGGCGGCCCGATGACCCCGCCGTCGACGAACGGTGGCCCGGCCTCTCAAAAAGCCTTATAGTGGGCCCCCCGGATAGGGGGGTCCCCCGGTGTCACGGAAGTGCCGACCAGCTACCCCAAGTGCAGCCCCACCGAGATGCAGGGGCTGCTGGTGCTGTTGAATTCCCACAAGGGGTCGGAGGACGTCGCGCTGCTCGCAGACGACCTCGACCTGGAGATCGACGAGATCCTCCCATCGCTCGATTTCGCGGGCGTGCTGGGGTTCGTGAAGGTGTCGGACGGCCGGGCCTCGTTCACGGAGCTCGGACGACGCTTCATCGCGGCTTCGATTCGGGAGCGCAAATCCATCCTGCGCGAGCAACTGCGCAAAACGACCCTGTTCAAGACGCTCCTGCGGGCGCTCGAGAGCGCGCCGGATCACCAGCTGACCGACGAGCAGCTGACCCAGCTGATCTCTGTGACCCCCGCCCCAGCGGACGAGTCCGTGCAGAACATCGTCAACTGGGGGCGGTACGCCGAGCTGATCCGGTACGACGCCGGCGAGCACGTGATCGTCGCAGTCCGTCGGCCCGCGGGGTCCGCAAGGCCTTCGTCGGGGAATCGGCCCCCCCCACCCACGACCCCTCAGACCCCGGGAACTCCGGGGGCCACGCCCCGCAAGGCAACTCCGAACCCCTCGGCGAGCGATCCCTCGACCGCCGCGCTCGAGTCGATGGCGGCCTGATCGGTTCCGCCCGACGGCGACGCACGGTCACGGGGGAAGGCGAGCCTCAAGAACCGGGGCCGGCCCGTCCGTTCCAGACGAGCGCGGGGAAGTTCGGCCTGGCCCGAGGGCTTACGTTGGGGCACATTTCCAAAGCGCTTAAGCAGGGGCTCCCTTCCCCCGCCTCGGTGGGCACGTAGATCAGCGGAAGATCGCTGCTTTCGCAAAGCAGAGGTCGGGGGTTCAAATCCCCCCGTGTCCATTTCAGCTTTGGGATTTTATTGAACCCTTCCGGACCCCGGCCGGGCGTCCCGGAGCATCGTTCACGTTTCACTAGGAACGAAAGTCGCTTACGGCACCTCCGTGACTCTCTTTCCGTGGATCCTCGCCGGTCCTTGGTGTTTCCACTGACCCCCGCTCCTCCCCTCTCTCCTCGTGACTCCGCCTCGACGCTCCAGCTTCACCGCCAGGACCCTCCGTCTGCCGGGATCTCCCTGCCCCTTCGCGGCCTCATGGACGACTTCCGTCTTCTCGTGAACCAGTGCTTGCGCGAGGCGCTCGCTCACTCCACAACCTCCCGGGGCTCCCTCTCCCGATTCGCTCGAGACCGAGCGAGGGAGGCACGCGTGACCGGAGGGATCGGCCTCGCCGCCGCCGATGTCGCTCTCTCCCTCGCGAGCGGACACCGACGTCGGCTCCGCCAGCGGGTGACTTGCCGAGTTCCCTACGTGAGAATCCCGTTCGTCCGCGCGCCCTCCGACTGTTTCCACTTCGACTCGGAGTCCGGTAAACTCCGCCTCTCCTTGCGACGCGGGGAGTGGACTTCCCTCGTTGTTCCCGTCTCCGACTACCACCGACGGGTCCTCGCGAATCCTGACCACCGCGTGACCCAGGTTCACATCGGGCTGCGTCGGGTCGTCCTGGTCTATGCGAAGACCGTTCCTGAGCCGTATGCACCGACCTCGCTCGTCGCCCTCGACACCAACGAGTCCTCCCTGGACGGAGTGTGGGTGCGGGAGGAGGGCGCTACCTTCGTTCGAGTGAGGTTCCCGGAGCTGCGGGAGATCCAGGCTCGGCACTTCGGAGCCCGACGGTATCTCGGACGCAAGAAGGCCCACGACCGACGGCTCTCGCGACAACTGCTCCGTCGCGAAGGATGGAGAGAGCACCATCGGATCGGCTCGAGACTCCACGACCTCACGCGCTCGTTCGTCGACCGACTGGCCTCCGAACACGCCGCCCTCGTTCTCGAAGACCTCACGGGGATGCCCCGACCCCGACGGACCCAACGGACCGGACGGACCGCCGCCCAGGGCCCTCCACTCTTCCGACCTCGGACGTTCCGACGTCGGATGTCGTCCTGGCCGCAGTCCGAGCTGCATCGCCAGCTCGCCTACAAGGCTCAGGATCGGGGGGTCCCGATCGTCTGGGTCGACCCATATCGCACGTCACGCACCTGCCCGAGATGTGGTGAAGTCGCCGAACACCGAAAGAGGGTGGGGACGAGGTTCGACTGCGCGCACTGTGGCTGGTCGTGCGACCGGCAGCTGAACGCGGGAGTGAACCTCGGGTTAGCCGTCCTGCGCCGCGGAAGCGGTGCGGGACTCGGGGGTCTTCGACTTGACCCCGACGCCCTCTCCGAGGATGTGGTGAGACCCCTCTACCCGTCGGCTAACGACCGACGGGCACGGGTGGAGCGGAGGGAGAGGGAGGGGATAGAACTCAAGGGCGATCCCAAGGTTAGCTCTTGAATTTATTCCCAAAGCCGCTGGAAGGGTCGACTCAGAGCCCGGGAGTCGCGCCGGTCTTCAAGAACTCGCGCAGGAGGACGGTCGCGTACGCACCTTTCGGGAGCGCGAAGCGGAACCGGACCCGTTCGTCCTCCCCGACGATCGAGATCGGCGGTGTCGGCACGACGAGCGGTCGCCACGCCCCGCGACTCGCGAGTTCAGGGGAGGCGGGCAGTCGGAACATCCCCCGATCGACGCCCTCCTCGTGCAGTATCGTCTCGAGGAGGTCCGACGGCGCCCCGCTTCCCCTTGGGGTCTCGAACCCGACCAGCGGTCCGGCGGTCAGCGCCCGGCCCCGTGCGACGAGCTCCCGACACTCGGCGAGGTTGTCGGGGGCGACCGGAACCGCGTCCGGACCTCGGACCGTTCCGTCCCGGGCGAGCCGAACGATCACGTCCCCGGCCGTCGGCTCGGCGAGGGAGACCCCGGCCGCGTGGCGTCGGCTCATCCACCGGTTGAACACGAGCGCCTGGAACGCGTGGACGAAGAGCGTCCGAAGGTCGCGCGAGAGCGCGCGAAAGGCCCGCTCGGGAGCGTCGCCGCGGGCGAGTCGCTCCAGGAGGGTTCGCTCGAACCGGTACTCTCGGGGGAACTCGCGCAGCGCGCGCCCCGCGTCGTGGTGCTCCGCGTAGGCCCGTCGGGCGTCGTCGCCCACTCCGGGCGCGCCGTCGGGCGGGCGATCGGCGAGGTAGACGTCGACCGCTCGGGCGAGGTCCCCGCGAACCACCCACCGTCCTACCTCGTGAGTGATCGGTCGGACTTCGCCGAACCGCTGCGGTCCGAAGAAGTTCGGGACTCCCCCCGAGGAGCGAAGTTCGGCCTCGGTCACCCGATAGGCCGAGACGGCGTCGGGGATCGGCCCGCCGAGAGCGTCGACGCTCAGGTCGAAGATGTTCCCGTAGTGGTGGCCCAGCACCAATCCGTCCCGCGCGCGGTACGCCTCGACGAGTCGGACGTCCCGCAGGGCAAGGTCGACGGCGGGCAGCGCCCCTCGATACGAGAAAAGCCGCTCGGAGATCGCGCGGCGGTCCTTCGTGCCCGCCCACTGCACGGAGTGCGGCGGGAGCGAGAGTCGGTGCGCGATCGCGGCGGCGAGCTCGTGCTGCTCCCAGTCTCGACTCTGGACCCGAAGCACGACGAACGGCCCTCCTTCGTCGGGCCGGGGATAGCTCGACACCTCGGTCACCCGGAACTCCTCGGGCGACGACTTCAGTCGCCCCGACACGCCCGGGGTCCGGGTCGCGTAGAACTCGAGGCCGAGCCGGCGTTCGGCCAGCGGAGGCTCCCAGCAGGGGGTGGGCACGAATTCGCCCACCGAGGTCAGCATTTAATAGGAAGGGGGGGCGGTTCGCCCGACGACCCGCCGATGATCCAGGCGACGGCCCGTGTCCTGAAGAACGTCATTGAGATTCGCGTGGGCGAACAGCTCTGGGAGTGCCGCCCGGTGCAATCGAGCCAGGAGGGGCTCGGGAGCCGGATCGCCGCGCTGTTCTCGACCGACTACCACACGTTCGTCCCGCCGCTGGTCGACCGGGTGCACTCGACCGTCACCTACCATCGGAAGAACGACGAGATCCGGATCCACGTCGGCGATCAGTCGTGGCGGACGGTCTCCACGACCTTCGGGCCGATGACGATCGAATACAACGGCGTCGACTACACGATCAACGAGCGGTTGACCGGCCGGTTCGTCGTGCTGCGCGGCGAGGCGCCGGTCGGGGTCGGCCAGCTCGGCTTCCGATCCTGCACGATCGCGGAGTACCCGCCGGAGCTCGAGCCGTTCCTCGCGAACCTCTCGCTCGGCTACGTCATCCGGACGCTGGCGTGGGAGATGTTCTTCGCGTAGTGCTCAGTCGGAGCGCCGGGGGGGGCGCGGGGGCGGCGGGATCGTCGCCCGGGTGCTGCGGGCGAGCGGGTGCCGGTGGGCGGTCGCGTGGGGCATCTGGAAGACGTGGTAGGGGATCGGCAGCAGCAGCATTCCCCCCAGGACGACCGTGAACGCCGCGAGCGAGTAGGCGACGTGGACGCCGTAGGTCGCGTAGAGCCAACCACCGAGCAGGGTCCCGATCAACCCTCCCGCCCCCGCAATCGCGCTGTAGAGTCCAAGGGCCCGGCCCCGCGCGGACCGGCCGACGAGCCGTACGAGGAAGAGGGTGCTCGCGGTGCTGATGAACGCCCAGCTGACGCCGAGCAGCGCATTGAGGAGCGTGAGC
>Ga0335074_10003735_pt1 | contig 20880 bp, 21 predicted proteins | sample Lox_Sample_23_FD_206715 | JGI IMG/M metagenome (GOLD analysis project Ga0335074, IMG submission 206715) | Soil microbial communities from Loxahatchee National Wildlife Refuge, Florida, United States - Lox_Sample_2.3 | ecosystem: Environmental > Terrestrial > Soil > Wetlands | place: USA... | reverse complement strand
GGCAACACCGCCGAGACGGCCTACCTGACACGCCGCCGCGACCAGCTGGGATAGTGCCCGTGCGGACATCGCGGCAGAGCGGTGCGGCGGGGCTGCTCGTAGCCGGCGGCAGCGGCGGTGATCTCCGCGAACGGGGCCACATGACGCCCGCCGGGGCCAAACGGCGGGGCTCCGGTAAGAATTTCCGCCGGCCGCCTGTCGGATCCGCGGCGAGGCGTTCGTAGAACACGTGAGAGGCGGCCGGAGGAGACCGCCGGGGCTAGGAGGAATGGGATGACGAGGTACCTGATCTCGTTCGATGACGGGTGGATGACCTTCCCCGAGGAAGATCTGCCCGACGTGGCCAAGGCCGCGCTCAACGTGGCCCAGGAGGCCGAGGACGCCGGTGTGTGGGTTTTCAGCGCCGGCCTGAACAGCCAGAAGGCGAGCGTCGTGGCCACCGACGGGACGGTCACCGACGGCCCGTACCCCGAGACCAAGGAGGTCATCGGCGGGTTCGCGGTCGTCGACGTGCCCTCACGCGAGGAGGCGCTGAAGTGGGCGGCCAAGATCGCTGTCGCCTGCCGGTGTGCGCAAGAGGTACGGGAGCTCCTGCCCGACCCGGCCGTCTGATCGACGGAGACCCGCCACGCCAGGGCAAGGTTCGCCCTGGCGTGGCGGTCAGGCCTCAAGCAGCCGGCTGGCGAGTGCGTCGGCGAGCTGCCGGCTGACGATGAGGACGTTGATGAGGTGCAGCGTCTCCAGGACAATCTCCGCCTTGTCCGGTTCGACGGCTACCACCACGACTCCCGGATCTGCGCTGAGCGCGCAGCCCTTGAAGTGGTCATACTGGGCGCCGAGCCAGCGCTCGTTCACCTTGGCGACCAGGTCCTTATCCGCGTTGCTTATCTCGTTCCTGGCAATCCACACGCCGCCGATGTTCCCGACGGCAAGCTTCAGGACATCTGGTCCTTCGGCATCTACCGTCTCCGTGTACCACGGGTCAGAGACACCGGCCAGATCTCGCCTGCTGGTATCGACGTTGCCGAGGCCGGTAAAGATCATGGCGACCTCAGAGATGAGCGGGGTGTCATCGGAGTCAGGAGCCCCGAAGATCTGCCGGTAGTTGTTTGAGTGGCCGATAAGCTTGCGCGCGATCTCACTGCCGTCCTCGTCATGGACAGACTTGGGAATCCGGGCCTGGACGCCTCGCAGGGACAGGGACGTCGAGCCAGGCCAGGCCAGCGAAAGCCGCCGGGCCGCGTCGCTCGGGGCGATCCCGTTGGGCTCGTGATTGGTCGGTTCGCCTGCGATCGGAATGAACCGCTTCGTCCGGTCGGATGCGGTGCCTTTGCTTTTCGGCATGTAATCGACGGTGGCCGCGATGGTCCTCCCCCATGCCACGCAGCACGTCTCGACTTCGTCGATGTAGCTGGCCACGAGCCCAGCCGCGCTCATGCCGAAGGAACGGACGGCGTCGGCGCGCATGCGCGGGTCGTCTCTTTCGATGCCCGGAGCGGCTACCACGTACAACTTCTTGAACGGCGAACCGCCTCCATGCTCCTTCTTGCTCAGCCGCTTGGAGCACGCCGACAGCGCTTCCTCAAGCTGCCCGTGCTGAGGGAAGAATGAGTTCACGACCTCCAAGTGGTCTTCTGGGGACAAATCCGGAGGAAACCGGATCACCTCCCGCAGGATCTTTTGCTCGCGTGCCTCCTTGAGGAGGCGGGACACCTGCACCTGCGTGAGGCCGACGCGGCTGGCGATCTGATCTTGGGTGAGGTCCGGATCGTGGGCCGAGTAGTACGCGGCCTTCAAGAGGTCAAGGGTGCGCTTCGAGGGCATGACGGGCACCTCCGGGACACCGGTCACGTGTTCGATAGCAAGACGTTACTGGGGGGTATACATGATCGCCACGGTTTCGGCACGGCCAGAATATTCGAAATGGTTAGATCTGTATACCCCACCGGCGGACGAATGAATGGAGCCGTAGCCGTGAACTGTATAATCAGATCCCAGATCAGCGAATATGCGTCCTATCTGCAACTGGATGGGCGGCACGGGCCCTGACCTGCGACATCGGCGTGGCAATTGACACAACGGCCTGACGCGCGACTTCGCAGCATGCATGCTGGCCGGCGCCTCGCACCAGCATCGGTACCGTCCCTAACTAGCCGCGCTACCGTGCTGTAACTCCTGGTCTGGCCGGACGCCCCTCCCTAGGACCCGGACGCCCCTCCCTAGGACGAGGCGCGATGAGATCGCCGTGCGCGCCGGGGAATGGCGCACCCCGGGACTCCGCGGTTGCCACGGCCGCATCGACCGTGCTCGCCCCGAGAGTGATATTCACCTGCGAGCCAGCGATCAGCGAGTTATTGATGAAGGACACCTCTTCGCTGAGCCGGTCGACGGTGTGCTGCTGCCGGCCCACTTCGCTCGTAAGCCGCTCGAATTTGAGGCTGCCGACTCCGATGGACTTGGCGTCGGGCATCAGCAGCAGGGCGACTAAGGTAAGCACGGGCAGATAAGCAACGGCACTTTGCGGCGGGCCGAACTGTGCCCAGTCGATGAGGACCGCAGCCAGCGCGGCGAGCCATCGGGCGAACTGAAACGGCGTTCCTTGCGAGGCACGCCAGACCTGCTCGTCAAACTGCTGGGTGGCCTGTATGGCTGCCGCACCCTTCCTGGCCCGGACTGACAAGCGAAGGCCGCCCGCCTCCTTGTCCGCAGTATTCACCGCCTCACGACTAGAGTTCGCAGGCATCTGAGTATCACACCAATCGCCCATGTGCGCTTTGATACCGCGACAGTACTTGGCGAAATACGGCACCCACAAGCGTGCCCGCGAGCGTGAATATACCTCGAGGCCGGAGCTGAATAGGTCCTGCATTGACCGGCGCATGATTAGGCAGCCGTGCGCTGTATTAGCTCATCACTGCTCTGAGATATGCGCCGGCCGGACCGTGGCCTGGATGACCGGCTACCGCCGTGCGTCCACAGCCACCTGCCAGGGTGCGCGCCGCCTCGGCCAAGATCACGAATGGGCTGGGGGCCGGCGGTCGGCATATGCGAGGCCGCCCCGAAGCACATATTCGAGTACCGATCCTGCGCTCATGCCGGCCAGCGGTTAATGAATTATGCGGCGCGCTCCAGGCGAATATACACAAGCTTGCCATCATGACAGCACCTGCCCTAGCGTCAGACGCGTCGAGCCATTTCGGATGATCCGTCATCCACTCAGCGATCCATTCAGGGGTACCCACGATGCTAGTGCAAAGTCACCCAGCCGACGGTTATGTTGAACTCATCGCTGATAATGACGTCGTAACATTGCGCTGTCACTGGCCCATTGACTTGACGGCCGATGACTGGATCGACATCCAGAATCATTATCCGATGCGTAGCTACCTGCAAGCGGTTGACGATTCGATTTCAACCGGCAACGGTGGAGCCCAGGGCGTCTCCGGCGGTTACCTGCGGGTCATCTCCATAGCCGATGGATTCATCATCGAGTTTTCCCGGCCTCAGGAAGGCTGGTCAGCGAGCGCATTACGGCTTCGCATCATGCGGCCTATATCTGCCCTGCTCCCAAGGCGGTATGGCCCGGGGGGTCCGGTCGACACCAACTCCAGTCCTGCCTGGCAGTTTCCCCGGGCCGGGCGCGACGCAGGGCCGAGGGCCGCCGGGCGGCGCGCCGGAGAAGGAAGCGAGAGGCCATGAACTACGGCGGCCACCCAACCTCCCGCGAGATCAAGCTTTACGTTCAGAGGCGCCTGTCTGCCACAGACCGGCTGTGGATAGCCGAACATGTCGGCTCCTGCACTAATTGCTTTATCAGCCTGTACTCCGCGCGGCGACGGCCCGACCTCAGGCCGGCGCGCGCCGGGCAAAGAGCCGATCCGCCGCGCCGCTGGTGGTAGAGGAGCGTTCTGCCCGCGCGTACTGGACGTTCTGCGCTCGCGCGGGCGATGGTGCGGTGCCAGGCCGCCCGATCACCGTCCTGGCAAGATGGCGGCATGGAACGTGTGCTTGGAATCGGCGGATACTTCATGCGGGCCACCGACCCGGCGGCCCTGAGCGCGTGGTACCGCGATTGCCTGGGCCTGGACGCCGATGAGAACGGCCTGTGGCGTCAGGGAGCCGGGCTCACGGTGTTCGCGACATTCGAGTCCGAGACCGAGTACTTCGGGTCCCCCGCCCAGCAGACCATGCTCAACTTCCGGGTCGGCGACCTGGATGCGATGCTCGCGCAATTGCGCGCCAAGGGAGCGGACGTGGCCGAAGGAACGCAGGAAATGGAGGGTGTCGGCCGGTTCGGCTGGGTCATCGATCCTGAGGGCAATCGGGTCGAGCTGTGGCAGCCCGCCTGACCGATGTCCTATGACGCCGTCCTCGGGTGTTCGCTGGCGGCCGGTCGGGCATACGCCGGCTCCCATACGCCGGTTCCCGGGGAAGTGCGGTCGTCCAGTTCCGGCGACTGCTCCTACCATTGGCTCATCTGACCCGAGACGGGCGGTGTCCGCATGGCCGGCAGTCTTGAGCCGCGGGGCGGTGACAGCGCGGGGCCGGGACCGCCTGCTGCGCAGCGGCGGGCGGTGCCGGATCCCCGGCCGCACGGTGCGCTGGTCCGGGCGGCCCGGATATCGGGAATCGTGCAGGCGGTCGTTGTTCTCGTGGTCCTGTGCGTGCTCGGCCTGCTGTGGGTCGTGGAGTTCACCCTGGCGGGCCAGCGGGCGGTCAGCAACACCGCTGTCGCCGCGACCCTGGGCGTCTGCGCGGTTCTCGCGGTGATCTCGCTCATCCTCGCTCACGCAGTCCGCCGCCGGCTCCGGCCGGCCGGGGACAACAGGACCGGCGCAACGACAGCCGGGCTGGTCTTGGGCTATCTCAGCACGGTGCTGGTTGGCTTCGGCTGCCTCCTGCTGTGGGTGAGCTGGGGGTAGCTACACGGCCCTGGCATCCCCGTTGGGAGTGCTCGCCAGGCCTTCGGCGACCGCCTTGTCGACGGTCCAGCCGCGTCCCTCGTCCAGGCCGCGGTCGAACGCCGCCGGGTCACCGGCCGCGCGGGCGGCGGACAGCCGGCCGGGCAGGTCATAGGGCACGCTCACGCGGACCAGCGGGTGGGCCTCCGGGAGCAGGGCCCGGGCGGCGCCGAGCAGCTGGCCAGCGCGGTGTGGCTGGCCGCTGCGGGCGGCGACCTCGCCCAGCCCGGCGAGCGCCAGGAGCATGCCCGGCCCGCCGCGAAGCTCCTGCCAGGTGCGCAGCGCCTCGGTCAGCAGGTCACGGCCTCTCGGCGGTGCCGCCTGCGCCTCTTCGAGGCCGGAGTTCAGCAACAGCAGGGCCAGGTCCCACTGGTCCCCGCCCTGGCGCAGGAGCGGCAGGCCTTCGGCGAACCTGGCCCGCGCCTCGGCGTGGTCGCCGCGCTGCGCGGCAAGGACGCCGAGGCTTCCAAGTACAACCCCGCGGGCCAGGTCAGCGTCCGCGGCCTCGAGCTCGCGGAGACTTACCTCAAGGTGCGCACGGGCCGCCGCGAGGTCGCCCCGGACGAGGGCCGCGCTGCCCAGGTAGTAGCGCAGGTACGCGTCGAAGGGCTGCCCGTAGGTCACCTCGACCTGGCTCCAGACGGCGCGTGCCTCTTCCAGCAGCGCCTGTGCCTCCGCCAGCCGCTGCTGGCCGGTGAGCACCCGCGCCTGCAGCGCCAGCCCGTAGCTCAGCCAGCGGCGCTCACCGGCCGAGCGGAATATCGCCACGGCCGTTTCCTCGGCGGCAGAGGCCCGGGCGAGGTCGCCGAGCCCCCACAGCTGGAGCGCCGACCCGTGCAGCGCCTTGGCCCACGCCACGCTGTCGTCGGCCGCGCCCCGCCGGGCCAGGAGCTGGTCGTACCAGGACTGCGCCTCCAGCAGCCGGCCCGACATGAGCCAGAACCACCCGAGCGCGCCCGCCAGGTCAACGCCCACCGCGAGCTCACCTTCGGCGCTCACGCTCCAGGTCAGCACCGCGCGGACGTTGTCCTGAGCGTGCTCGAGCTCCGCCATCCAGGTGCGCTGCCCGGGGGTCCCGAGCAGCATCGGCTCGGCGCGGTCGGCCAGGTCGCGGAAGAAATGGGCATGGTGGCGGCGCGTCGCAGCCGCCTCTCCGCTCGCTTCCAGCCGTTCGACCGCGAACTCGCGGATCGTCTCCAGCATGCGGTAACGGGGGGTGGTCTCTTCGAGCGGCTGGACGACCACGAGGCTCTGGCCGACCAGCGTGCTGATCGCTTCGAGCGGGTCGAGGTCGTCCGGGCCGCCGTCGATGAGCGTTTCCACCGCGTCGAGCGTGAACCCGACGAACGCTCCGAGCTGGCGGAACAGGCGTTGCTCGGCCGCCCCGAGCATGTCGTAGCTCCACGCGATCGCCGCGCGCAGCGTCTGCTGTCGTTCAGGCAGGTCCCGCGGGCCGCGCGTCAGCAGCGACAAGCGGTGCTCCAGCCGCGCCAGCAGGCCCTGAGGCGAGAGCACCGTCAGGCGGGTGGCCGCGAGCTGGAGCGCCAGCGGCAGCCCGTCCAGGCGGCGGCAGATCTCGGCCACGCTGGCCGCGTTCGCCTCGGTCAGGCTGAAGCCGGGCCGGGCTTCCCGCGCGCAGGAGACGAACAGGGCGACGGCCGGAACGGCGGCCAGGCCGTTCAGGTCAACGACGGCGCTGGCCTCCGGCAACGCGAGCGGCGCAACGGTCACGACTGTCTCGCCCCGCAGGCGCAACGGCTCGCGGCTGGTGGCGATCACTTTCAGCCCGGGTGCCCGCTGCAGAACCTGCTCCGCGAGCGGTGCCGCCGCGACCAGCCGTTCGACGTTGTCGACGAGCAGGAGCATTTCGCGGGGGCCGAAGAAGGCGAGCAGGCTCTCGGCAAGCCCCTGGCCGGGCACGGCCGGAATGCGAAGCTGCTGAGCCACCGTCTCGCGGATCAGCGAGATGTCGGTCAGCGTCTCGAGCGAGATGAACGCGGCACCGTTAGCGAACTGGTCGGCGACGGCGTGGGCGGCCGCGAGGGCGAGCGAGGTCTTGCCGACGCCACCGGGCCCGGTCAGCGTGACCAGGCCGATGTCGGCCTGCCGCAGCAGCCCGGTGACCATCTGCAGCTCGTCCGTCCGGTCGACCAGCGCCCGGCGGGGCGCGGGAAGCGGTGCGACGGGCGGTTCCTCGGGCGGCCTGACGAAGCGCTCGGTCAGCAAGACCGCCAGGTCATCGGCGACCAGCGAAGCCAGCTCGTCCGCATCCTTGAACGGCCGGTACGAGGCCGCGCCCTCGGCCTGGACCGACTTCAGGAAGCTCGTCAGCCGCGGCTCGCGCTGCGTGGTCTCCTTCATGTAGACCAGCCGCGGCTTGTCCGCCGCCAGGCGGTACTCGTCCTCCAGGCCGGAGACCTCCATGCCGGGGGCAACCCAGCCGTAGGAGTCGGCATAGATCCCGACGAATATGTCGCTCTGCTTCAGATAGGCGCGGTACAGGTCCCGCGGCGCGTAAGGCCTGGCCCCGAGCTCGAACAGCACGGGCGTCAGACGCAGCTGCGTGATGGCAGCCTGCACCGTCCGCCGCTCGGCGGCCAGTTCCCTCAGCGCCGAGCTGACGAAGACGCGCACCCGTTGATCGGGTGTTCGGATCACAATGTCGCTGCTCGCAAGCCGCTAATCCCCCCGAAGCAGGCCGGCGATCCGGCCTGAGATGGCGGCACTTGCCCTGCCGCAAGGACACCCTGGGTCGACGCGAGGTCGTTCTTCCATCACCCAGGGTAGCGAAACCCGGCCAGGCCACCGCCCGCCGCATCGAGCGCAGCGGGGACTATCCGATGTAGGTCGCTGAGCATTCAGAAGATCGTAGTTACTACGAGCTGCCCAGCCCGGCCTACGGTTCAAGATCCATTCATTTTTTCGGGCGTTGTCCGGCGCGCAACAGAAAATGGCGATAGCCCCACCCGTCTTCCTGGCGGAAGGCCTCATCGAGGATGGTCAGGCCGGCTCGCTCGTACCATCCGACGGCCTGTTCGCGGCCCGGGTAGTAGTGGTAGCCAGCGACATCTCCCTCGACGATCTCGCCTCGCACCGCGGGCAGGCCTCGTGCACAAAGGCTTCGGAAGGCCTCGTCGATCTCTGGTTGCCCCACTTCCTCGACTGTCATGTACATGAGCCCGCCGGGGCGGACGGCGCGGTGCAGATTGGCCAGCACCACCGGCCAGTCTTCGGGCGGGACGTTCTCCATCGCGTCGACCGTGATGACGGCATCGAACGCTTCGGCGTACGACAAGTCCTGCAGCGCAACCTGTTCCAGCACAACCGCGACGCCCCGCGCCCGCGCCTCTGACAGCATCCCTGCCGACTGGTCGACGCCGACCACCTGGTGGCCAGCCGCGGAGACCAGCGGGAAGTACTTACCGGTCCCGCACGGTGCGTCGAGCACGATCCCGCCCGGCGCGATTAAGCCCAACGCCCGGGTCACCCATTCCCGCTGCAGCTCCGAGGGATACTCGGAGTCGTCGTAGCCGGGCGCCCCAGCATCGTAAGCCGCCACCACCGCCGACCGGCGTTCAGCCAGCCACGCCTGACGGTCCATGATTTCCCCCAGAGTGCTCCTGTTCGGCTCGCCGGTATGCTTCGGCGGGCGCGAGAACCTCACCGGGACCAGGCGGCGTGATCTCGGCGGCCACTCCCCAGTCCCACAGTTCAACGACCGACCAGACCTGCGAATCCGGTGCCGCGGCTGGCTCGGAGTTCACCGAGATGCGGCAGGCGAGGCCATCGGCATCCAGCCACACCTCGGCGGGCAGACGGCTGAGCCAGCGATACGGCCCGGAGGGCACGTTAACCCCGGCCGCCAGTGCGGCGTCCGCCCGCGCCAGGTCGATAGCCAGGCGATAGCGCGTGGCAACGACGCCGCGCACGACCTGCCGCCCGATCTCCGCCGCATCATCGTGAGCGCCGAACAAGGCATCCAAGGGCCACAACGGATCCGTCACACCCCGCGGACCGCCCGGCTCCGCCTGGCCGAATCGCGTCCAGCTTCCGGCCACCCGGATATATGCAACGGCACCGTCGTAGATCATTTCACTGTGCTCGGCCAAGTCGCCGAGGGCCCGGCCGTCGCCGCCAGCCTGCATAAGCGCGGCCGTGGCGCGGTCGGTGAAAAACAGCGACTGCCGGACCCGGGCCCGCCGCGCGGCAAGGTCAGCCACGCCCTCGCAGCGCCGGTCCGCAACCTCAGGCAGGGATGAGCCCGGGCTCCATGCGGCAACCAGCCGGGCCGTGCCCGCCGCGACCGTCCGCGCGGCGGCGGCAGCCACCGGGCTGGCGGCAGGCCCGCTCACCGTTGGCACGCATTCACGATAGTTGCCCGAACGGCGGGACGACATCGCCCGGCTGCTGTTGTGCGCGCGGGCTTGTGGGCTCTTCGCGACCGGCTCACTCAGAACCACGGGATCGTCCGGGGGCCGGTGGCCCGGACGCGCAGCGCTTCCAGGGCGGTGGCCTGGCCGACGGCGGTGAGCTCGTTGCTGCCGGCGGTCCAGTCACGGCCGGGCGACAGCAGGCCGAGCGCTCGCCATAGGTCAATCGTGTCGTGAGCGGCCCAGATGATGTCCTGCTCCCCGGGCGGCTCGCCGGTGCGGCACTGCAGAAACCCTTCCTCGCCCGTCGCCCGGCTGATGGTCGTCTGGATCGTCTCGTCCGGCACCGGGCCGGTGCCCGTCAGGATCGCGAGGCACAGCTCGCCGACGAACACGCTGAAGTCGTCGCCGTCGAGTAGGCCCGCGGCGGTGGCCCGCCACAGCCCTTCCGGGTCGGCGGCCAGCCGGCGGCCGGTGACGGTCAGCGTGAGGTTGTGGCCCGCCCGCCGGACCAGCCGGAGCCGCTGCGCGAGCCGCCGCAGCTGGTACAGCTCGTAGAGGTCGTCTTCGGTGCGGGGCGGACGGGCGAAGTCCCACCCGAAGCTCGCGGCCGATTGCTGGACGAACTTCTGACCGAGTTTGCCGCTCTCCGTCAGGGCGATCCCGCCGTCGACCTGGCGGAGCAGCCAGTTCAGGCGGGGCAGCGGGTCGTCGGCCGCCTCGGTCGGCAGCTGCGCAGGATAGAGCAGCCGGTTGACGATGGCGGCGAGGATCTGACGGCGAGTGGCGCTGTGCCTAACGTGCACCCAGGTCTCGGCGCGCTCGGTCAGGATCAGATGAGCGAGGGTCTGCCCCATTTGATCCACCCGCGGGACGCCAAGCTGGTCCCGCACCAGCTCCCGCTGGCGAGTCTTCCAGCCCCGTGCGCCCGGAACGAGCTCTCCCCCGACGACGGCGAGTTCCAGGAACCCGGCGATCGATGACCACGCCGAAGCCTCCTGAAGCCCCATCGTCGCCCCCCACTCAAACCCGGGAAGATCGGGCGGCTGGATGCCGGAAGCGGCGGCGGCCTGCCGGAAGGCGGCCTTGCCCTTCTCGATGCTGGTCTCGTAGGCGTTCAGGATCTCGTGCGCTGTGTCTGACCGGCAAATCATTGCGTAACGGGGCAAACCGAGCAGATCCAGCACCCGCGCGAGGGCCTCGGCGATGCGAACCGTGTCCTCGAGGCTCGCCAGCCATGTGACCGGCAGCTCATACCAGCAGAACGTCTGGATCCGCTCCTGGGTAACCAGTCTCAGGCCCTGGCCCCCGGCGATCCATTCCAGCGCTGCTCCGGCATCATCGGCGGCCTCGGCATCCTCCGCCGCTAGCCGTCCCAGGGCAGCGGTGATCTCCTGGTGTGTAGCCTCAGCCATCGCCGCTCAGCTGCCAGCAGTAAGGCGGCACGACGGTGCCCGCAGCCTGCACTTCTTCGGCTCCTCGTCACCGGAACCTCCTTCCCGCAAGACCACGGAGCATACGCCCTTTTCCCAGGTGGCCAGGCTGACGGATTACCAGGATCGCGTCGGGGCAGGGTGTGTCAGTGGCTTCGTACTCGGTGAACCCGGACGGCGTGGCGTGGGCGCGGCACCTCATCGACACCGGTCAATACGTGCTGCAAAGCGACTGGGGCAAGACCCAGCCCCGCAGCAGCGAGCAGAATGCTTTCTTGAAATCCCACTCGTGGCAGGAGTATGCGCAATGGCATCTCGGGCTCACGGACGGCGCGCACGACGAGACCAAGGCTAGGTACGCGTTCGTCTACGGCGACTTCCGTCGTCTGCACCGCATAGGCATAATCGCCTGCCAGTACCGGGCCGCCGAGTGGCGGCACAAGGACATCGAACTCGCCGCCCACGACCTGCTCCAGCGTCTGGACGCCCGGGATTCCTGACCCGGCTTCCCGTCCAGATCTCAGGAAGGAACCGTCGGATGAGGCTAGCGCTCGTTTCGTCAAAGGGAGGCACCGGGAAGACAACGTCGGCGGTCAGCCTCGCCATGGTGCTGCACCGACGTGGGCGCACGCTGGCCGTGGACTGTGATCCCCAGGGCTCGCTGATGAACTGGAGCGAGGACGCCGCCGAACGCGATAACTCACTTCCCTTCACCGTGGTGAGCATGGCCACCAGGGACGTGCACATACGGCTGGCCGATCTCGGCGCCGGCTACGAGCACGTCGTCGTGGACACACCGCCGGGGGACCTCGGAATCATCCGCTCGGCCATCGTGGCGTCCGACATCGTCCTGGTGCCCGTCTCGCCGACCGGGCTCGACCTGAACCGCATCAGGCCCACCTTTGAGCTACTGGCGGAAATCTCGATATCGCACCCGGTTAAGGTCGGGGTCCTGCTGACGAAGGTACGCCGTGGAACGCGGTCGGCCCGGGCGGCGCGGGGGATTCTGACGGAGCATGGTTACCCGGCCATGAAAACCGAGATTCCGCTGGCCGAGCACTTCGCCGCCGCGTTCGGCTCGGTCCCGGCTGTCCTCGGCGAGTACTGGGAGCTTCTCGGAGAACTCACGCAGTGAGCCGATCGATGAGTTTCGGGCGCCGCCGCCGTCCGAAGACGCGAACGGCCAACTCGAAGGGCGGGCACGATGGCGGGTGCTGAGACCACTACCGCACCGACGGCTGCACCAGCGCCGGGCGAAGCGAACACGGACGACGAGTCGCGGATGCTGCTGCACTTCCTGCAGTACCAGCGCGACTCGGTGCTGAAGATCGTCGAGGGGCTGCCCGAGGAGGCGTGGCAGACGCCGGTGGTGCCGTCCGGCTGGACGGTGGCCGGGATGCTCTGGCACCTGGGCGGCGCCGAGCATCACTGGTTCCAGAACGTGACCACGGGCGTCCGGCGCGAGCTGCCCGGGGACGAGGAAGGAGGCGAGTACGACCCCTATGCCGCCTTCACCTGCGACCTGCCGAGCGCCGACATCATCGCCGACTACCGCGAGGTCTGCAGGCGCTCCGACGAGGTGCTCGCCGTCACCCCGCTGTCCGCGGCCCCGCGCGGGAGCCACAACGATCCGGAGCTCGAGGTTCCGAACGTCCGCTGGATCGTCCTGCACATGATCGAGGAGACCGCGGCGCACTCCGGCCATCTGGAGATCGCCCGCGAACTGCTCGACGGCAAGACCAGGCTCGGCGGGCGCTAGCACGCTGGCGCGCTCGCGCGATCAGCCGGAGGAGAAGCGGCTGAGCTGGTCGTTCAGGGACCGGCGCTCGGCGTCGGTCTGGGCGAGCTCGAGCGCGCGCCGGTAGGCGTCGCGCGCCTCATCGTCGCGCCCGGCGCGGCGAAGCAACTCAGCGCGGGCCGAGTGGAAGTAGCGGTACTGGCCGAGTTCTAGGCCGTCGACTATGGCCAGGCCAGCCTCGGGACCGTCGAGTTCGGCCACGGCGATGGCCCGGTTGAGTTCGACGACCGGGGAACCGGTCTGGATGGAGAGGGTGTCGTAGAGCGCCGCGATCTGCCGCCAGTCGCGTGGCTGCTGGAGGTGCAGGTCGGCGATGGCGGCCTGCACCGCATAGGGGCCGGTCTCGCCGCGCGTGATCGCCTGCTGGAGCAGCTCGCGGCCCTCGCTGATCTGCTGGTCGTCCCACAGCGCACGGTCCTGGTCGTCGAGCAGGACGATCTCACCGTCACGGATCCGAGCGTCTCGCCGGGCGTGGTGGAGCAGCATGAGGGCGAGCAGCGCCAGGACCTCGCCCTCATCGGGCATCAGCTCGGACAGCGCCCGGCCGAGCTGGATCGCCGAGGCGGCGAGGTCGACGCGACCGCCTCCCCAGCCGTGGTTGAACACCAGGTAGACGACGGCGAGCACCGCCGCCAGCCGGTCCGGGAGCTGATGGTCGGGCGGCACGGCGAACGGGATCCGCGCGTCGCGGATCTTGTGTTTCGCGCGGGTCAGGCGTTTGCTCATCGTCTCGGCCGGGACGAGGAACGCGAGCGCGATCTCCTCGGTTGACAGGCCGCCGAGGGTGCGGAGGGTCAGCGCCACCTGTGCCTCGAGCGCGAGCGCGGGGTGGCAGCAGGTGAAGATGAGTTCCAGCCGTTCGTCCGGAAAGGTGGCCGACTCACCTGACGCGCCCGACCCGTCCACGGTGGCCTCCGATTCCACGGTGAGCTCGCGTGCGAGCAGCTTCGTCTTCTCGGCCAGCACGCGTTGGCGGCGAATGTGGTCGATCGCCCGGTTCCGTGCGGTCGAGATCAGCCAGCCGATGGGATTGTCCGGCTCCCCGTCGCGCGGCCAGCGCTCGGCAGCGATCGCGAACGCCTCTTGAGCGGCATCCTCGGCCAGCTCCATGTCGCCGAGGATGCCGACGAGGGTGGCCAGCACCCGGGCCCAGTGGTCGCGGAAGACCCCGTCAAGCGCCATGGAACAGCGCTTCGAGGATGGGCCGTACCTCGATCGCACCGCTGGTCCGGGTGCCCTGCAGTTCCTGCGCGATGGCGAGCGCGGCGTCGAGGTTGTCGGCCTCCACCACGATGATGCCGGCCAGGTATTCCTTGGTCTCGATGAACGGGCCGTCGGTGAGCAGCGTCCGCCCCTCGCCGTTTCGCACGGTCGTGGCCGATTCGTCCGCGTGCAGGCGAGCCCAGCCGGTCACGTAGGGCCGGGCGAGCACCTCGGCGAGCGCGGGCTCCACCGGGCCGGCGCTGGTCCGCTGGCTGCCGTATGCGAGCAATGCGTACTGCATGACCTCTCCCGTCACCGATCGGTACCGGTTCGAGTATCTGACGAGCGGCATCGGCTCCGGCGGACAGCTCCGGCCGGAGAAATTCTGGGCCGAAGAAATGTCGTCCGCGGCTGTCCGTGCCGGGCCGGGCCGTTCGTCACCATGGCAGATCCACCCCGAGAGCCGACCGAAAGGACACCGCAATGCCCGACATCCTGCACCGCATCAGCATCGACGCCCCGCGCGACGACATCCACGAGCTGGTCGCCACCACCGACGGCATCGCGCGCTGGTGGACGGGCCGCCCGCTCGACGGCGACAGCACCGTCGGCGGCCGGTTCGGCATCTACTTCGGTGACGCCGACAAGCCGGCCGCCGTCATGCAGATGCAGTCCGATGCGCCCGGCGAGGTCGTATGGCGGGTCATCGACGGCCCCGATGCCTGGATCGGCACCGTGATCACGTTCGCGCTCCGCCCCTCCGGCAACGGCGGAACGACACTGCTGTTCACCCACGCCGACTGGGCGGAGGCGGGCGAGTTCATGAGCGGCTGCAGCACGAACTGGGGCTCTTACCTCACCAGCCTGAAGACAGGCGCCGAAGGAGCCGGCTTCCACCCCTACCCCGAAGGCGAGATCAGCCGCTGGTGAAGAGCTCCGGGAACCGCCGATTTCGAAAGGACCATCGACATGTCGAAGTTCATCTACCTGTACCGCGGGCCGGCGGCTCCGATCCTGGCGCCGGAGCAGGGCGCTGAGCGGGCGGCCGCGTTCGGCGCCTGGATGGAGAAGGCCGGCGCGGCGCTCGTCGACGTCGGCAGCCCGTTCGGGGCGAAGGCGTCCGTTCGCGATGACGGCACGCAGGGCACGGCCGGCGACCTGACCGGCTACACGATCGTCGAGGCCGACGACCTCGATGCGGCGAAGGCGCTCACCGACGGCCTGCCGTTCCTGTCCGGCCGTGACGGGGCGTGCGCGGTGGAAATCTTCGAGTTGCTGCCGATCTAGCGCTAGCCGACGAGGCGGGCGCCCGGGGCTGGCTCCTCGTTGAGTCGCGCGATCGCGTGCTCGGCCAGGGTGACCAGGGCGTCGCGGCACGATTCGCGGCTGCGAGCGTCACACGCCAGGACCGGCACCTCGGGGGCGAGATTCAGGGCCCCGGCGATCGATTCCAGCGAGTGGCGCGCCGCGCCGTCGAAGCGGTTCACCGCGACGACGAACGGGATGCGGTTGGTCTCGAAGTAGTCGACCGAGGGGAAGCAGTCGGCGAGCCGCCGCTCGTCGGCCATGACCACGGCGCCCAGCGCACCACACGCCAGGTCATCCCACATGAACCAGAACCGCCGCTGCCCCGGGGTGCCGAACAGGTAGACGACGAGATCCGGCCGGATGGTGATCCGGCCGAAGTCCATGGCGACCGTGGTCGTCGTCTTCTCCTCCACGCCGTAGAGCGAGTCGATCAGCTCGCTGCGGTCGCTCAGGTCCTCCTCGGTCCGCAGCGGCGCGATCTCGCTTACCGAACCGACCAGCGTGGTCTTTCCCGCGCCGAAGCCGCCGGCGATCAGGATCTTGATCGTCACCGGCGTGCTGGCGGCCGCCACGTCACCGTCATAGCCGCCGTAGGCCATCGACCACCTCCTGGAGGATCTTCAGGTCGTTGAAGCCGACCGGCTGCGCCCGGTGGATGGTGACCAGGCCACGTTCGCGCAGGTCGGAAACGAGGATGCGGATGACGCCGATCGGGAGGTTCAGGCCGCCGGCCAGCTCGGCGATCGGGACCGGCATCTCGCACCGCTGCAGCATCTCGGCCTGCTCGGGGGTCAGCTGCGGCGGATCCCCGCCGTTCCGGCGGGCCGTGCGCACCATGTCGAGCAGGTCAAAACGCTCGCCGGACGGCCGGGTCAACCCTCCGGTGAGCGCGTACGGGCGGACGACCGGACCCGCGTCCTGGTCGAGCCACTCGCCCCCGGACGGCATGGCCGTCACGCCACTGCGGGCGGCGCGGGCACCGGCCGGCGCTCGACGGCCAGGTGCTCGCCCACCCTCGCCACCAGGAGGGTCATCTCGTAGGCGACCAGTCCGACGTCCGCGCCCTGGGCGGCCAGCACCGCTATGCAGCTGCCCTCCCCGGCCGCCATCACGAACAGGAACGCGGACTCCATCTCGATGATGGTCTGCCGGACGGCGCCCGCGCCGAAGTGCTGGCCGGTGCCCCTGGCCAGGCTCTGCAGCCCGGCGGCGGCGGCGCACAGGTACTCCGAGTCCTCGCGGGACAGCCCGTCGGACGCCCCGATCGTGAGGCCGTCCCTGGACAAGATCACGGCCTTGGTGACCTTGGCGACACGCGCGACCAGATCATCGAGGAGCCAGTCGAGTTGTGCGGGCATGTTCAGTCCTCCTCGCTCTGAGCTGCGTCGTTCGGCGACCCGGCCGTGTCGGACCGGGCACGTTCCCACCCGCTCTGCATCGCGGACATCGTGCTGCGGACCGCCTCGGCCGACAGCGGCGGCGCCTCGAGAGCTCCGCTGTCCGCCGCGCCCCGGTCTCGCAGCTGCGGGGCCAGGCCCGCCTGGGGAACCCGGACCGGGAGCGCGTCGTCTGGCTGCTCCTCCGGCGCCGGCTGCGGCTGCGAACCAGGCACCAGCTCGGTCGCGCCCGCCACGGCCTGGGCAGCCGGGATCGAGTCGGCCGCTTGCTGGCTGGCCAGGGTTGTGCGGCTCCACCAGTCCGAGCCGGCCGGCGACTCGTCCGAATCGAACACGAAGGGCTGGGTGTCTTGCTGCACAACGGCGGCCGCGTGCCGCGGGGTGTGCGGATCGCTTCCGTTACCACCGTGACCGTTACCGGCATGCCCGTTACCGGCATGCCCGTTGCCCGCGTGCCCGTTGCCGGCTAGCTCATCGGCCGCGCGCCCGTTACCCGCGAAGTTCCAGCCGTGGCCGTTGCCGCTGCCGAGCGCGGCCGCCGCCGCGGCGGGCTGCAGCGCCGGTGCAGCGGCGGCGTGGACCGGAATCCGGCGGTCATCGGCGATCACCAGGCTGGTCGGGATGATCACGACGGCGCTCGTGCCGCCGAACACCGACGAGCGCAGCGTGACCGCGATGCCGTGCCGGTGCGCCAGCCGCCCGGTAATGAACAGCCCCAGCCGGTCGCTGCCCGCCAGGTCGAAGTCGGGCGGGCTGGCCAGGTCGCGGTTGATCTCTTCGAGCCGCTCCTCGGCGATGCCCAGGCCACGGTCCTCGATCTCGATGGCGAACCCCCGGCCCACGAGGTCGCCCTGGACCCGCACCACCGTGTTCGACGGCGAGAAGAACGCCGCGTTCTCGATCAGCTCGGCCAGGAGGTGGACGACGTCGGCCACCGCGGGGCCGGCCAGCGCGGCCTTGGAGCGGGCCTCGACCCGGATCCTCGTGTAGTCCTCGACCTCGGCGACCGCGGCGCGGAGCACATCCATGAACGGCACCGGCCTGCTCCAGCCCCGGCCGGAAGAGTCACCGGACAGGACGATCAGGCCCTCGGCGTGCCGCCGCATGCGCGTGGTGAGGTGGTCGATCCGGAACAGGTCCTCGAGCTGCTCGGGTTCCTCCGCGCGCCGTTCCATGCCGTCGAGCAGGCCGAGCTGGCGGTGCAGCAACGCCTGGTTGCGCCGGGCCAGGTTGCGGAACACGTCGTTGACGCCGCGGCGCAGCTTCGCCTCGTCCACGGCCGCCTCGACCGCGGTGCGGTGCACGGTGTTGAACGCCAGCTGCACCTGGCCGATCTCGTCCGTCCTGGTGCCGGTTCCGGCCTCGGCCGCCGGTGCCTCGGCGTCGACATCCACCGTCTCGCCGTCGCGGAGCCTGGCCATGACCTTCGGCAGCCGCTCGCGGGCGAGCTCCAAGGCCGACTGGCGCAGGCCGTTGAGGCGGCGCAGCAGGCGGCGGCCCATGAGGAACGAGAAGACGATCGAGGCGATGACCGCCAGCAGGCCGACGGTCGCCGCGACGATCAGCGTCGTCAGCGCGCCGCGGGCCGAGGAGGTCACCTGCGCCTGGATCTGCGCCGGGCTCTTGGTCAGCATGGCCTCGAGATGGCCGGCGTACGTCGTCACGGTGGGCTGCCAGGTGGTCAGCGGCACCGGCGGCCGGGCCGGGCTGGCCGGCGCGTTGATGATCGCGTTCTCCTGGCTGGTCAGGGCGGCGGTCAGCGAGGCCGGGACTTCCCGGCGCAGCAGGCCGGAGGCTTGCGCGTCGAGCTGCGGCACCGCGTCCGCGACCAGGTACCGCCGCACGGCCACGAGCTGGGCGAACTCCTTCTGGTCGGCGGCAGGCATGTGCCCGGCGTCGCCGGCGTAGATGTCGGCCTCCTGCAGGACGAGCATCTCGGCCGTGTAGAGGTTCACTTCCTGGCGCGCCGTGGTGGCCAGCGGCTGGCTCACGTAGGTCTGCTGGATGGCCTGCTCGGCCACCCGGATGCCGTCCGACATGATGGCGCTGTAGGCGTTGATGGCGCCGATCCGGCTGATCTTGCCGCTGGCCACCGCGCTGCGCAGCGCCTGGATCCGGCCTCTGTCGTCCTTGAGGAACGCCTTCGCGGCCGTCTTCTCCAGCGGGGTCGCGTTCGACGTGACCGGCCCGGACCCGGTGATGGTCTCGATGGCCCGGAACTGGCGGTCGGTCGCGGCCTGGGCCTGCCGGAAGGCGGCGCCCGCCTGGCTGGACCGGGTGGCCAGATAGAGGACCGCGCCGCTGCGCTCGGCATTGAGCGCGACCATCGTGTCGGAAAGCGGCGTGATCGTCGTGCCGCTGACCCTGCCCGCGTTGGCCAGGCCAACCGCCGTGCCGAACTGGCCCACGACGGCGTAGGCATAGATCCCGATCAGGGCGAGCAACGGGACCGAGACGAGCAGGAACATCCGGGTACGGATGGACGTGTTGCGCAAGGTCATGGTGGGGCCCTCGGGGTAGGCGGGGATCGTGAGGCACCGCCGAACGCTGCTCCGGTACCCGGAGATAACGGCTGAAACCTATATGAATCCCCCGTTGACAGCTTCGCCACGTAGAGTGCCACACACCGGACACTCCGTCAAACTGAACCGGACATCCAGGCGCTAACCACGCGCGCGAGCATCGTATCCGTTACGGCGAGTAACGCAACCGTCTTTTACGCCCCGTCTCGCCCCGATCCGGGCCCGTAACGGGTCATGGCCCCGGCCGGCGCAACAGCCAGCGCCACAGCGCCCGCCACCAGCCGCCGCGTGCGGGCCGGGCGGTGACCGAGCCGCTGGCGACCTGGCCGGAGACCTTCACCCGGAGTTCCACCGGAGCGCCGGTGGCCGGAGGCGGGACCACCCTGACGGTGCCGCTGGCCACCCGCACGTCGTCGGCGTCCACCACGACGCCGGGCCGGGTGATGAGCACCAGGCTGCCGCTGGCGACGCGGACGTCGATGCGCAGCTCCGCCGCGGCGACCACGGCCTCACGGAAATCGAGCCGGACCGAACCGCTGCCGACGACGACCTCCAGGCGCCGGGGCACCACCCAGGACCGGTCCCGGCTGGCCGACCCTGAGCCGCACTCGATGCGAACCAGATCCGCCGCCTGCGGCGCGTCGGCCGAGGTCAGGCCCCCGAGGAGCGGCTCAAGGTCGGCCAGCGTGCGCGCGGTGAGCGCGGCCTCCAGCCGCTCGTCGAGCTCGGCGGAGGTGAGCCGGCCGTCGCCCGCGGCCGTCCTGAGCACCTCGACGACCCGGTCCCGGTCCGCATGCGAGGCCAGCAGCCCGGCCGGGCGGTCAGGTGGCCCGGCGGCGGGGACGGCCACTCGCGCAGGCGCAGGCAGGAACCCCGCCTCGACCTGGTAGACCCGCTCCGGCCGGCTCAGGTCCTTCAGCTGATGCGTCCCGAGCTCCCGCAGGCCCACACCCTCGGGCAGCTCATCGGACAGCAACTCCGCCGCCGCCGCGGACACCAGCACCTCGCCGCCGCTGGCGACCGCCAGCAGCCGCGCCACCCGGTTCACCGCGGGGCCGAAGTAGTCGCCGTCGCGCTCCTCGCAGACCCCGACGTGCAGGCCCATCCGCACTGAGATCGGCCGGCTGGTCGGCCAGGACTCGGCGGCCAGGTTCTTCTGTGCGGCCAGCGCCGCGTCCAGCCCGGCCCGGGCGGAGGAGAACGCCGCGCAGAACGCGTCGCCGACCGTCTTGAAGACGTAGCCGCCGGCCCCTTCGATCGCGTCCCGCAGGATCTCGTCGTGGCGGCGCAGCGCCGCCGCCATCGCGTCCCGCTCGGCGTCCCACAGCCGGGTCGAGCCCTCGACGTCCGTGAACAACAGCGTCACGGTGCCCGACGGCGGGCCGCTCATCGACACCTCGCCAGCGCGGCCAGCGTCACCGCGAACACCTCCAGACCATCGACCCCATCGAAGTCTGCCGGATACCGCGAGCAAACCGGAAGTCCCGGGGCAACGCGCCCCGTGTGATGGCCTCGCTGCGCAGCCCGGCCATCAGCCTGCTGCGCTTGGACGGCCAGGCCAGCATCGCCGCCGCTAACCGCCACCACGCGCGCGGCCCGCAGCGGGCGCTGACGCTGCTGCAAGCTGGGTGAGCGGCTTTGCCGTGTCCCTTGGCGGCTGGCCTGCCGCAGTGAGAAGCCCGCTCAGGGCGCTGCCGCGCCGAAGACCAGGACGGCCGGCTCAGCCGCGGTCGTGGAGGGTCACCTGGTAGCCGTCGGGGTCGGCGAACGTGAAGGTGCGGCCGAACGGCCCGTCGACGGGCGCGGAGACGATCGTCGTGCCGGCGGCGGCGAGGGCGTCGTGGATGTCCTGCGCGTCGGGGGCGTGCAGCCACAGCGCCATTCCCTG